>OCTW011575928.1_pt1 | contig 60497 bp, 62 predicted proteins | sample 1539671 | NCBI WGS metagenome assembly OCTW01 (sample SAMN02144230, study PRJEB22623) | gut metagenome | biome: sheep rumen | host: Ovis aries | place: New Zealand | reverse complement strand
CATCGGGAAATTAATAACCGCTGCATTAGAGAACAGCTGTACATACTTCTCAGCATCTTTACGAATCTTATCCATCAGATACTGATCATAGTACGGTGCAATGACAATCAAGGTGCTATGATCACCCTGGCAATAGGTGTTAAACGCCATAGCAAACATATCAAAAATTTCAGGTTCCAGTGCATTATCAAACATCATCACTTTGCAGTTGTTGAGATGACATACACTTCCCCGATTATGATATAGGCTATCAACCAGGTAATTATCATTAGAGTATACACCGTCTTCATAGATTACATCATTTTCAAAAGTCTGGGACTTTGAGATATTGATATCACAGTTAGCACCCAGCTTTTTATAGATTTCTGTAATCATGTCCGTGTAGAACGTATTTTCGTTTGTTGCAATATTTGCAATATTACGGACGGTTTCAATTAAGTTATCCGGAGTAACCGGTATTGCATTCTTGGTAATGATATCACAAATACCATTCACGACTTGCAATATAGCATCATTTAACTTCTTCGGACGAATTTTAGAAGTTTCCATTGCTTTTAACATTTCATTCAGGAATGTATATGCAGCTACAACGGCGGAGGTAGAACCATCGCCAACGCGAGCTACCATCTGATGAGAGATGTTAAACAGAGTTGAATAGATACGGTTCTGCTTTGTGTCGGCAAAGCGTAAATTGGATAATACATGGAATCCATCTTTTGTAACAGAATAATTGGTCTGCTGATCGATCATTGTGGTAGAACCAAAAGGTCCTAAGGTGCGAGACAAGATGTTTGCCATCGTCTTAAAGACGATTAAAAACTGTTCTTTGAACTCTTCCTCACCAAACACATTGGTTACAACATGTGTCTGCAGCTGGTGCTTCATTTCAGCATAAATTTCTTCATTGGATTTTTCTGCCATTTTATTGCCTCCTATTATGATTTTCAATTAAATCAGTAATATCGATAACATTGGAACTTCGTGTAATGAAATCTTCAATGTTCGTGATATTTGATTCTTGATTAACGAGAGTTCTACCTTCTACAGGTTCTATTGGTTTAGGTTCAATGGTATTATCTTCCGTTTCCCTAAACATGGATTGTGGTAATGGAACCATCCTTCCATCGAGTATCATCGCAAGGACTATACCGTTTAATGTACGTTCATATTCAGGTTGATGAGTTGTAATACCTGGATACAATGTTTGAAGCTGTTCATTAAGAGACTCCATATCCATATTTGTCATACAGAACTCTTTCATCAACGTGAACATGTGATATGTTTCAATATCAACGTACATGTTTAACTCATAATGATCCAATTTATCAACTCCTATTATAAATATACATCATTCTTATGTGATACTAAATATCACCAATAATTAATGGTTCGACTAAATATTATTGGCGATATAAAGTGCGTCACAAAAATATATAGGAGGTGATTGTTTTGGCTTTCCAAAATCAAAACAACCAACAAAAGGAAACCCATATTAATACAAGGGGGTTTCAGTTCTTCAATGTGAATGGATTCGAACCAAGTACATTGATTCTGAGTATGTGGAATCAGTTAGTGTCACTTCGTATCCATCCGGCAAAAGAAAAGTCACAGCAGACAAAGTCATCTGTATATGACTATGATCGTTCGATCAATATTGTCTTAGACAGTAAGACTGCTGACTTACTTGCGAAGATCATCATGGAGAAAATCTTACCGGCAGTAAAAGAGAATGAAGAATGTACACAGGGTATTCCGGTAGGTAATAACTCTGCGGTAATTATCTCATCCGGTGTAAAACGTGGTTCTGGCCGTCCGATTCCGTATCTTACGATTGCACGAAATATCAAACAGGGCACGTTGATTCCGGAAGAAATGTTGAGTTATACCTTTAATACCAGTCTGATTCTTGATAATTATGATGGAACTCCTGGTAATGCAGACTTCAATCTGCAGACTTGTCAGATTCCAGTACATGCTGAACTGGAAGTATTTGCTCATATGCTGCGTCATCTGTCTGTTGCTATGCTGGGTGGTGAATATCATGCTGGCCGTAACATCAATAAACGGTACGATGATAATGTATTCCAGCTGTATAAACAGTTGGCTGCAAAGAACGGAATTGAGTTCTACAGTGGTAATAGCAACGGAACCTTTAACCGTGGGCCGAGTGTATTCACCAACTTGAGCGGTGGAAATGGATTTAACTCCACAATGGACACCAAACCGGAAGAGGTTGGTAGCTTGGATGAATTAGATTTGGATGCTTTCGCATAAGTAAACGAACCGCCGGATAGTTACGTAGTATTCGGCGGTTTACTTTTTATAAGGTGGTAGCTATGCCAGAGAAAATTCAACTTAATAAAGTAACACCAATGGATATTCAACCAAGTCGTATCTTAATTGCATACAATGAGGTGATTAAACAACCAGGGTTATATATCATTCGTAAAATCCGAGATAAATATTCTGAAAAGTTCAAGACGTATATCAATATGGAATTTTTGAACGAAGTATCAGATAAAGATCTTCCGTTCTTATATGCTGCAAGGACCATTAAGAATCCCTTAGAGTGGTTAGCCATTAGTGAGTTTGATTATGAACTCAACTATCAGAATCTATTGGGACGATTCAAGTCGATGTATATTGAGATGCCAACCACCACATTATTTAAACACATTGACCATTACTTGAAAGCTTACTTTATCACGGATGTATATTTTTGGTCGAGGAACTATGATAAGCGTATCGACTTTGATATACAGTCTATATACAACGATAATGAGTATCATGAAAAAGTAAACTATGTAACAGGTCCCATCGATAAATGCATTGATCAGTTAAAGATTGACTTTGTGTTTTATCCAGAGATTACGGAAGAGATGTGGCCAATTATTCGTGAACGAGAGAAAGTGGTCTTTGCCTTCCCCACGTATGCATACAATATAGGTGAAGATGATTTAGTTATTGGACAAAAAGAGACTGATAACAACGTGGGAATTTATCCTATCATACAACTGGAAAAGGATCATTTCTTCGGATAAAGAAGACTAGGAATATTCTTCCTAGTCTTCTTTTCATATTAGTCTTTCCAATATTCGTATTCGATTGGGTTCCACATATTGTAGATGGTATCTTTATCCGGAGGTGTTAACGTGCGAATCGTCTCACTCCAGATGTCATTATGTGGGTCATACTCATAATAACTTAAACTTACACGACGAATGGTTTTACCGTCCGTAGCCACGATGTAATGTACCCCATCGATATTGTACTCGTAACTTAACAATCCTTCCCGATCATCCATGGTACGGATTTTCGAACGATCATCTACGATGGGTTCTAACTTACTTGATGGTTTCTTTAAGGATAACTTGTGGTCTTTGACATACGGTTCAGAAGCATATGTCTCAACCTCTTCATCAAAGTCTTTCTTAGTTTGCTCTTTAATGAATTTTCGAACCTTGGGATCGTTGAGGAACTTGTCGATCATGGGCTTATTAAGCCTATCGTTAATTTTCTTACCGATAACGGGCACGCGATCAAGCATCATACGCCAAGATTCAGATACGGTAGTATCTATAAATCTACTCATAGCCTACTACTCCTTTCTAAAAGATTATACTGATGTGATGCTATATAATCCAGCACAAATCTTTAATCAAATGAAACAATAAGGAGCCGTGTAAAATAATGGCTAAACTTACAGCTGCACAATTAAAAGCGCTGCCGGATTCGATGTTTGGTTTACCTAAAACCAGACAGTATCCTATGCCGGATAAAGCGCATGTAATTAAAGCGATCCAATTCTTTAAATTTTGTAAAGACTCTGATAAGCCGGAGTTGGCTAAGAATATTAACCGTCGGGCTAAAGAGCTTAAGATGCAGATCAAAGTACAGCCTTCTTCCGCTTTTTACAAGTATGCAGATAAGTCTATCTTGAAAGAAGCTGTACTGATTCAAGAGTTCCATATCGGACAGTTGTCCCCGATTGTTACCTTACAACCTGAAGTTCTTCGTATGAGTTTTGGTAATGGAAAACGAGAAGACAGTGATGGTCCATTAGAGCGTTTAAATAAAATCTGGGGCAGTAATATGTCTCTGGATGAGAAGAAAGAAAGCACTGCTACGATTGTTACCGGTGCCATTAAAGAAGGCTGTGAAGTCAATGCACAAATGCTGGCTATCTTAGAAGGTATTGATGATATGGCTTACATGCAATCTTCTTGGACACCTGATGAGGAGAATACACCCAACTTAGCATCCCGGTTATATGATCGAAACAATGAGTTCTATATGATTATTCAGGATGCGATTCGTGAGCATCGATTAGATGATATCCTGAAGATCATGAAATCCATGACCCCTGGTACAATGTTTGCTTGCACCGTTGCATTGGTTAAATATACAACGGAATTAACAAACAATGAGAAGCGGTTCATCCTGGATCGAATTCCTAAAATGCCGGAACCTATTAAACTGATTAACCTGTTTAATGTATTTACAGATAACAACGATCCGAATTTAGTCCATAAAGATAACGAAAACGTCGTTAAGAATATGACTGATGAAGACATTTATGCAATCAATGGATTCATCAATATGATTACCGATGTTCGTAAGCTGTGGATTATTGAACGGATTGCTTGTCGCAATTTCAATGCAAATAAGACGGATATTTTTGTCGGGATAACCGGCGATCTTGCAGAAGGTAATACGGATTCGCTGGGTGTACGGATGCAATTGGAAATTTTCCGTCTGATGGAAACAAATCCAAGTATTGGATACTATCGTAAGACCTTAGAGAATGGATTCCTTAACTTTATACGTATCGGACGGAGAATCTATACCGTCAGCTATGTATATAGTGAAACACGATATCACTTACATCTGATTTGTGTAATCGATTATGATAATCCGGAATACAATCAGAATATGGTATCCTTTATCATGGGATCGGATATTAAGTTTAAGATCATCACCCGTACGATCACTATGCCAGAACGAGAACATCCATCATTGGAAGCATCTGATTTTGCCAGTGTATACAAAGGAATCCAGATCAACACCAATGGGAATGTATCGTTCATGATCGATGAATTACAACCTTGGGATGATAAGCTCGCTATCTGTAAGAAGATGATGGAGCGAAATCTGAAAGATAAAGAGTATGAGAACTACAAAAACAACTTGTGTGCATTGTACTCTCTGATCAATATTATATATAATAAGTATAATCCAACCTTAATGGATGACAGTGCAGAGGCGAAAGCTGGAATCCATACGATGGATAAAGCAACCACGTTATTCAGAAATGGTATCGAGCAGATGAATAAGATCCAGCCAGAATTTAACTTTATAGACTACTATTTGTCACAGCACTATAATGATAAGCTTGAAGTGTTTACGTCTATGGATGATAAAGAACTCCGTGACGAAGCCACCATAGCCTATCGTTGGATTATAAACGGATAAAATATAAGTCTTGGATGATAATCTAACATCCAAGACTTATACTATTTTATAATCCATATAACAAATTGGTATCTTCCAATAATTCAACTCTGAATTTGGATAGATATTATATTCATGTAGCTTCAAAAAAGCTATCAAAATAATAGTCGTAAACCGACTAAATTTAAGGAGGACTAGAAAATGTCTGAAGTAAGAAATCCGAAACCCGAAGCAGAAGTAAAAAAGAACCCGTTACTGGACAACGCAATGAATCTCGAACCGATTGCCGTTGTGTACCAGATGCGTTCTGAACTTCTGGAAAAAACCGTACTGCGTTGGTTGGAATCCCATGGGATTAACACCAAGTCCATCATGATCAGAGCATTACTGAAAGATGACTGGAAAGGTGCAACCACATTGGCCAAAGCTGCCAATTCTACGAATCTGCCGTTCCTGGTAGTTCTGTTTAAGCAGATGGTTGAAGACGATGACTTTAATGTTGAAGGTGGGCTGAGTGCAGCGACCATGAAAAATCTGCGTTCCGGTTTGAATAACCTGCGCGACTTCTCTCAGCTGCATATGCGTGAAAACACCCCGCTCAACAAATTGCTGACCAGCTTCAATGGTGGTAGCCGTATTCAGTGGAATCTTCAGAAAAAGAAGAAAACCGCTTATACTGTACTGGATTCCGATAGCGTAATCGCTATGTGTTTCAAGATTCCGAAGAACGAAATCAGCAACTTCCAGTTCGATATTCTGAACCGCCCGCAGTCCAAATTCAATCCGGATACTCGCCGGAAAGAATTTGTGCTGAAGTTTGCGTATAGCCGTGTTCCGAGCAAACGTCGTCCGATGCAGGATCCGCTGAACGATATTCGGTAATCGAATGTAAAGTATAAAGAGATTGACCATTTTGGTCAATCTCTTTTTTAATGTGGTATACATGTTTAATACTAGATAGAAGATGATATATGTGTTCACATACCACTAACTACTTAGTGAAAGGGGATGTACCTGGTTTATGGCTAAAGAAAAGAAGCCCTTCACCTATGATATCAAAGAGTGGATGGGCGTAGTCAAGGAGTCTAAAAACTCTAACTGGTGCAAATACGTATATAAAGTTACCTATAATGAACGTCCGGCAAGTATTGATGTCCGTAATGTAAAGTTCAATGAAGATGGAACCATGATGTTCGGCAAAGGGATATCCTTAACCGATGAAGAATGTGATAACATGATGGATATCTTACTGGATAACGATTATGGTTCTACAACAGCCATTGAACGGGCTTTACAACGTCGGAATCAGATTTTCGGAAATGAGAAATTCGATGAAGATTTGGTGGTTACACTGGGGTAAACAATCATGGATTTCATCTATAACTCTTTCAAGATACGGTATTTAAAGTTAAATACCTTATTTGGAAAGCTCCATCTAAATGATGTAAAATCAGTCACTTTATACATCAATCTGGAGTCTATTTTAAATCCATTACATCAAAAATCCTATGAGGAATATCTTACCAGCGCCACTTCTGACAGCGTTATGGAGGAGTATAAGAGCCTAATCGCGAATATAATCAATATAGCTGCACACTACCGCCAGTATTTTACCAGAGAGCGCGTTTTTAGCAATATTGTGTTCTTCTACAACGACTTTAACGAAGACGGAAAGTATAACAACTCCATCCGTGTGAAGAAGTATCGAAAGTCATACTACGAGATGTATAATGATGATCGGTATGAACGGGTGAATGAGATTATCCGTGGGGCGATAGAATATTGCCATAAGATCATAGACTTTATTGATGGGGTATATATTCTGAAGTCGAGTCGATTGGAATCCTCAGTTATTCCCTACCTATGTCATGATTCGAAGATTCTTAAAGCGGATCTCAATATGATACTAACCAAGGACCCGTATGATTGGCAATATGTAAACCACAAGTTTCTTGTACTGGTACCGAAGGGTGATGAAAGTATCATTCTATATAAGAAGATCTTTACTAAATACCTCTTATATAAGAACGATATGTTGGATAAGTATAAGATCTTGATCAATTCAAAGTTGTATCCATTCATCTTATCCGTGATGGGTAATAAGAAACGTAACCTAATGAAGGTAAAAGGGATCGGATTCAAGAAACTCTATAAAGAGTTGGAAAAGTTATATATCAATGATTATCTCACGGATGAAAATCCTTCCAGCTATAATATAGAATATTTGAATGAACTGATTCGTTCCTCGAATGGATTTTATAGTACGGGTGTAAAAGAACTGATATCTGATAACTACTATGTGATTGACTTAGATCGTCAATTAAATGTATCAGATGCAGATGAGAATGAAAGTATACTAAGTGGGTTAATTAATCGCTACGATAATGATGGCTTAAAGAGACTAAATGATAAAACATTTGCGGACAACCCATTATTGTTAGTCGAGCTGAATAACTATTACCCGAATATATTGAAAGACGGTATATGATCATGAAAATTACAGTAAAACTGCCTTATGCAGAAGCATATGACTTATATGTTACCTCGGTTCGGCTATCTCGATTTATCGTAGCCGATCCCGAGGTACGTTTTTTATTTATATACTCAAAGAACTATGTTGATGCTAAAGAGCTTGCGCAATACGTGAAACAACAAGCGTATTATAAAGACATGGTTCCTGTTGAGATGCGAAGCTTCTTTACAACATACATCGATGCAAAGTCTTTTACGCATAATACAGATCCAACGGATATGGAACTGGCAACTATTATCGATGATTACATTAAGGGCTTCTCAAAAAAGGTTCGGTATATATTCTTTGGAGGAGATGATCTTCCAGAAACCATACCCAAGTTTCTAGCCTATAATAATATCCCGAAAGACAGCGCGGTTGTTATTATAGACTCTCATAAATATTCATCGATTAATATTATCCGTATATTCCAGCGATTGTATTTTTGGATTGGTGATATATTTGCATCCGACCCATATATGCATACCACAATGAAGCACATCGATGCAGCCATCAATGATGAAATCGTACGGATGGAAGATGAATATGATAAAGAAATGCGTATGAAGCATAAACGATAAGAGGTGATATAAATATGGCTGATACTGCGAATACCGCGCAATCATCTACGAATGAGCAAGACTCACAGAAAAAGCAAGAACCTGTTCTTGAACCACACAAGTATCGGTATAAAATCTCAACCTTCACCATTGAAACCAAAGATGAAGCTTTTAGAGAACAGAAGTACATGATACCGTTAAACCCTATTTGTGTTAAACGGATCATATTGATTCAAGACTTTGACCAGTTCTTACAACCGGTTATGCAGGTGGATCTTACGTTACCTCCCGTTGTAATTGATTATATTCATCAGCATCGTGATGAAGTGTCCTTTATCATACGCATTGATATGGTTGACTTTATCATTGCTGCAAATAATCAGGTAGGTGGTACAGACCAGGATTATAAAGAGAATGGGTCAGAGATTCTATGTAATGCGAAGTTTGTTACCTTTACTCCTGATACCATGAAGACACCGAACTTGGCAGAGTATGTGGAAATCAGCGATGTATTATCGGGTACAGATGACGCAAGTCGTACTGATAGTATTATTAAAGCTGGTCACAATTCAGCCAACTATACCCAAGAGTACCATCTGTTCCTTTGGAAGGAGCATGATGTGTATACCTTACGTAGACAGGTAAACGCCGTATATAGTTCGGTATCTATTGGAGATGCTGCTTCTTCCATGTTAAGCGATAATGGATTTGAACATGTATTGGTAGCACCACCAACGAACAGTGAGAAGTTTGGTCAGATGGTTATTCCACCCATGTCCATGATGAATGTATTTCGGTTCTTACAAGACCAATATGGTATGTATAGCACCGATGTATTATTCTTCAACGATATATGGCGTGTATATGTCATCGATAAATCCGGTGAATGTTTAGCTCATGAAGAGAACGAATTCACCAAAACCATTACATCCGTGGTATCTTCTCGTACAGAATATTCACAAGATACAGGAACTGCTTCCTTGACCGATAAGAAAGAGTTCCATTGTAAGATCGATATTAAGAAAATCAGTATACGTTCACTGTCATCGATTCATGACGTAATCAAAGGTAACAGCAGTATGTACATTGATTCACGTAATAATGAAGTGACTACCGTAAGCGGTGCTGGTGAACAACGAGGTGAAGGGTGTACCAATGTAACGGCTGACCATGAAGGTATGCCTTACACAAAAACCAAAAATGCAAATACTGTTGCCGAATTGGCATTGAATATGCGCATTATCGATGTTAAAGACTACAGTTACTTTGCATATTCACCTAATAAGTCCTTTATCATGAACTTCAAAGATAAAGACTACTATCTATACAATGGATATTATCGTTTAATGAAAGCCACCCATATTCTGACTCGTGAAGGCAGTGGTGACCAATTAGCCATTACCGGTATCTTCGAATACACTCGTAAGAAAGCTTTATCAGAAGATGAACGAAAGACCATCGACTATGATGTATTCCGTACTGCACAGGTTACCGAAGAGGGTAAAGAAGAAGCTAAGAAGAACGGGGAAGAGAATAAGACGGAAGACCCATCATATAAGCAGTCTCAAGATAATAAGGTTGCTGAAGGGGCTATGGAAGCTCCAGCTACTCCAGAACAAGGTAGCAGTGCACCACAGACTGTTGGTTCAGTATCCGAAAAACCGGAAGGTGTACCTTCATTGGATTCTAAAGAGCTCGCCTATTTAGATACATTGGCTGATTCTAAATCGAAAACACAACCAGTTAATCCAGACATCAATGCAGCGTATAAAGCACAGGAAGCAAAGCGTGATGCGAAGACCAAGAAAGAACCATCAAATGTGGGTGGTAGTAAACCACCAACCCCATTAGACCAAAAACAAGCATAGAGGCAATTAGCCTCTATGCTTTTTATTATGTTTATGCAGAGCCATACTTGCTGATAGCATCGGATTCTGACTTACCACGCTTGTATGTACTTTGAATCTCTCGAGCTGTCCTGCTCATGTCTTCTTTATCTTTTTCTTGGTTGTATCGTTTAGCTTCGTTCTTACCAGCTTTCTCAACGTTGATTAATCCCTGGTTACGAGCTAAGTTATAAATCTTCTTCAGAATATGGATTGCGCAGAAGTATAACTCTTCAGCGACCGTCATCTGAGCGGTATGCACCGTGATTAAGATATCGCCATACTGACGGACCCGATCAAATACTTCAGTACCAACTTTGTTCTTACTATCTGTGGATACTACACTATTACCACGAGCCCCAATCATACCAACAGTTCCATTCTTAGGAGTATCATCTGCTTCTAAGGTAGGAAGCGTGCTTTCTGCTAATACATAGTCTCTCCAGTTACTCTTTTCCATATCAGAGCCAACTCGTGTCATAGAACCTTCCAAGTCACTCAGACTATCACGGATCTTCTTAGCACAAGAGTCTTTATATGTTTGAGCAAACTGTAGTAACTTCATACAACGATCTTTTGCTGCATTACCTTTAAATACGATAGGCTTAGCCTGATTTGACCGAACCCCTCTAAAGTATAATTTAGCAGCTTCTTTAAAACCAACCCCATCAGTCTGTAACCGAGTGATCTGGTTAAAGAATTTTTGTTTAAGCTCATCTTCTGTACCATTGAAACTGATGATTTGCTTGAGCTTATGACTCTTTGCATCAATCTTTGGTACATCCAATGAAGCATATACGGGTTTACCAATTGCATCAAAATCATAGTCATACATACTGAGGTTACAGTTATTCCAGAATGAATTCTTATTAACCGTGGTCAGCATGGACGCTTGATTCTTGAGGAAGTATTCATTGATCTTAAAGTATTCATCCGACTTATCAACAAATTTGCGGATTACTTTTTTAATCAGGTCGATTACCTTCTTAAAGAACTCTTTGATTCGATTAAGAAATAATCCGCCTTTAGTTGCAATCTTAGGAGCTTTCTCCTCTTTCTGTTTACCGGTAGTAACGGTTCCATTATCAGCTTCGTATAATGGAGTCGCTTCATATGCTTCCAGCATCATATATGATGCATCACTGTACATCTGGTCATATTCAAACTGCTCAAGCATATTGAAGTATTCAGGATTGTAGAACTCCGGTGATACAGCTGTGATAAATTCCATGGTTATATCACCCTTCTTTATTTATTCTGTAACAGATACCGTTCAGCTTCAGGGATATATTCCCCGATTAACGTATCTACCTTTTCGGTAACGACACGATAGTTATCAATCATCATAGCCAGGTGTTCGTTTACACAAGTAGCAATCGCGATCAAGTTACTGCACTTCTTCTGGCAAGATACCGGATCCGTATCATCGATGCTCTCGATCACTTTCTCAATATATCCATTCAGACCAAGTGCTTTTTCTTTGTAGGTTTGAATACCGGTTACACCCTGAATTTTACCTTCAAACAAAGGTTTCAAACCTTCAATGGAAATTTCATAGATATCCCCGTTGTTAAGAATAGAACCCGTTGCATCATTTAATGCTTCACGGATTTCCATCGGAGAGCAATCGGCATTTTCCATAGCTTTATCTACACACTTACGTGCAGTATTAATCCAGGCATGAATATTGAGTTCATTCAGAACACCATAACCCATGTCTTCAGCCACAGGCAATACATACTTAAATTCCTTTAATGCTTCCACCTTATCAGCATTGGATAACAGAGCTTCCATAGCTGTATCAATATATGCATTCTTTGCCTTATGTGTGGTATTGATATTATCCAGCCACATCTTGGATTCCAAAGCAGTGCTGGAATTGAATGCATGAACACCAGAGGTGATTGCAGTATGGTATACACTCAGTGCTTCCGTCACAATCTTTTTATCGGTCCCATAGGTGGTCATGTCAGTAATTAATTTATTGCTCGCTTCTACAGAAGAAGTTAGCAATTTTTTATTATGATTCATAGAAGAGATGAAGAAGTTCTTAGTCTGTTCAGCTGCAACAGTTAAGAGGTTTTCAGCTATAATGGTATTATCGAAAAGAAACATAGCGCTATATTCCTCACTTTCGTGAAATTAACATGTTAGAATATTGTCCTTAGTAACATCACAGTAGAAATAGATAGATACCTCGAAAGGTATCTATCTATTGTTATTTGGATTCAACAAAGTCGTTGAGATCTTTTAGTTCACGTTCAATGAGTTTCTTATACATCTTAAACCGATTGGTTGCCATGATGTCTTTACCGCCACCGGAGCTCCAGAATAGCTTCTCAAGATAGTCCAGGTTGTTGTATATATTGGTAATACCATTTAAGGCAGCATTCTTTTTTGAATCCTTGAATTTGCTCATAATGATTCATCCTTGCTTATCAGTATCACAGCAAGTAGTTTCATCCTCTGGTTCACGTAACCATTTATTCCGTGTCATATATGTATAGACCTTTTCATCTTCTTCATATAACCGGAAGCGAGGATTGCTTTTAACTACACGCAATGAGTTACTGTTATTTTTGTATAAATTATAGAATACCCGTTTATAATCTGTATCATCTACAAAATCGATTGCTTTATCCAGCATGGTTTTTGCAATACGCTGTCCACGATGATCTGGACGAACAGCTAAAGATACATAGAGCGCTTCAGGGTCATCTCCACGATTTAATCGGATATACCCAACTGGAATTCCTCCATCTTTATGAATATACCGATATATAAAATCTGGATTACCATCTGACATGAATTTACGATCATCTTCAGACAATGAGTCCCAGATAGATCGTTCTTCTCCAGGTGTACCATTATCTTCAAAGTCTTTGGTTTTTGTATAGAAGTCTTCGGGTTCTTCCATAGAGAAAGGTTCAACCAACCCTTCCATTGCTAACATCTTTTTTACTTCAGGGTCATTGATAACTGGATTTTCCGCAATAACAATTACATCCTTGGTCACATCGTCTTTTTCTTTAAGTTCTTGGACAAGCTGTATGAGCTTGGAATAATCCTTATCATAGATCTTGATATAGTTGAAAGCTTTCTGTGTACGCATCACATCATCTTTCAGCTTTTCCTTTACATGGTCCACTGCGACAATCTTGTGATGCTTGTTATCAGAGGCTTTTACTTCCACTTCAAGATTCAGACTCTCGATATAAAAATCAGGGATATAGATATGCTTTGTGTTCTGATATACGTATTCATAGTTATGGGGAGAGGGTGCATTTACATCACTGCAGTCTAAGTCAAGGACTAAGTCTGCAAATTTCAGGAAGTCTAATTCATAACTTCCTGTATATGTATGAGAACCAGATCCATCAGACCATTGGTAAGTTCCGGATATCTTCCGTGCAGCTAACATTTTACGCTGTTGCTCAGGATCATCTGTAAGATGGGTTTTACCGTATTTACCAATCATCCGTTTCTGGAACAATTCCTTATATTTTTTCTTACAAGCAGGGTTCTCACAGAACCGTTTGAACTTGTTGGTTTTATAATTCCATAAGGTATCCTTATGGCAAATTACACACCGACCACCATGCCCAAATTTAAGTCGATAGTAGAATTCACCACCAGACATCCCTTCAGGTAATTGATCGGAGTGTTGTGTCTCAATATGGGAATAGATAGCCAGCTTACTGACATACATCCGCTTACAAATTGGACATCTCACTGGGCGTGCTTTCTTAGCCACAGAGCGGTCACCCCTTTGTATATTTTTTGATTACGTATTTGTTAAAAATGCTATATTCAGATAAACTACAACAATTATTGACAGATTTTTAATAGAAAGTTATAGAAAGACAGGTGAACATGATTGGCACTAATTGACAAAACAAATCCTGTCAATGAGATGGATTTTAAGCTCAATAACTTTAATGAGCAAGAAATCTATACAGGTACGTTAGCATATGCGCACCGTATAAAGAATCTATTATTTATGAAACCAGGAGATCTTCCTACGATTCCAGAAGCAGGGTTGAATATCCAAGGATACAGATTCAAGGCTATGGATGATTTGATCTCTGGTGCACTTAAAGAGAATATTTCTGAGCAGGTATCTGCTTATATCATTGACTTACCGTTAGAGAATATCGATCTCTCTACCGGTTATTACAATAATGACTACTTCCTTATTGTTAAAATTTATCTATATCAAGAAGAGTCTGAAATCATCTATGGTATTCAACAACCAAGAGGTGAAGTCGTTAACTTTAACTTCAAGATATATGATAATGAAAAGCCTGATATTATATAATTTTATTAAAAATATATTTTTAGGAGGGCGTAAAGAATGCCTAAGTATGTAAACGATAAGTCTATTGACATTGATGAGATGATTCGTCAAAGTAAAGAAAACACACCGTTTATTGATGAAGAAACCCTTAAGCGTGCACAGAGTGCAACGCCGATGGTAAAAGCGAAAGCAAAAGCTGCAGCACAGGAAGAAGCAGATGAGGTGATCACTCCTCGTAAACCAGCTGCTGCAGAATCTAAACCGGTAGGAATGCCCGGACTGATTTTGGATGATGAACCGGAAGAAGTTGTAGAGGAAACACTGGTTGAAGAATATAATGGTCCTGGTATTGCAATGACCAAAGAGGAATATGCTCATATGAAGGGCGTTAAAGACAAATCCGGTGTTACCGTTTCTGAGTTAAAGGAAGAAACACTGGATTCTGTTAAAGAATATATGAAAGATCAGGATGCTGAAATTGCAAAACTGAAGAAGAAAAAAGAAGAGATGGAAGCTAAAGGTATTGGACCGACTACGAAATCTCCGCAGAGCATTGTTAATATCTATATTGATAAAGCTCGTGTCGGTGATATCGTACTGACACCGGAACAGCAGAAGAAGCTGGAGATGGCTAAGAAGATCGTCGTAACTGAAACTACAGAGATGAACTTCAAGACCATCAAGATTCGTCGTGCGGAAGCCGATGATGATATCAATAAGAAGCGCAAAGAGACTGTTATTCGTCGTGCATTCGACCGTACCTTGTCTCCGTTTGTTGCACTGGGTTCTGGCTACCTTGGAAAAATGGGCAACTGCTCTGTTGCTGAAATTATGCGTCTGGGTCGTCAGATCGATAGTGGGCGTAACTTGCATTCAGAACTGGAACGGTGGTCTCTGCTGTATGATAAGATGAAGTACTGCTCCATCGGTAAATTCGAAACCTTCGATGACTTCCTGAAGAATACAGCATATACGGATTATGAAAATCTCCAGTTTGCATTAATCTGTGCAAGCTTCCCTGCAGATACAACCCTGCAGTTCACTTGCCCGAAATGTAAGAATGCATTTAACCTGACAGTAAAGAACCGTGACCTGTTACGTACAGACATGGTTGACCAGGTGATTGCAGAAACTGTACATAACATCTTCGATGCAGATACCTTTATTGAACGGGCTAAAGAAGTACATGAGAAGGCCCTCTTCAATGAAGTAACCCGTATGTCTGTTAACGATGATGATAACCTGATTTTGCTGGATATGTATGTTCCTTCAGCATATGATGCTATCCATCGTACCTATGAACAGTTGACCAATCCGAAGAAAGACGACCAGGACTTTGAATCTTACGTAGATCTGGTTCGTATGATCAAGTGTGTATACATTGCAGATGAGGATGAAGATGGTGAACCGGTATATGATGCATTCGATGATGTGAATGATATCCTGGAGATTATCTCCAACTTCACTGAAAATCAGCTGAATAAGATCGGTCAGTTCATCCAGAACTCGTACTTGTCTCACCAGTATTACTATGGCATCAAAGATGTAGTTTGCCCGAATGAAAACTGCAAGCACCATCTGGGTGAATACCCGATGTCCATGGATACTTTACTTTTTCACAAAGTACGTCCTCAGTAAGTATTGAGGAGCACTTCAAATCATTCTTGACTCAGATTGACAATTTCATGGAACTGTTCCCATCAATGCGATATCAGGATGTATTGGATATGGACTTCAAAGAATTTCGTATGCTACATCAGATTCGTATTAAGCGTAAATTGGATGAGCAAGAAGCCCTTGAGAAAGAACGTAAGAAGTTGGAACGTGAATCGAAGAACGGAATTGCCCGTAAGTCCGGTTCAAAGCGTCGCTAATTGCGTTCTTTACTCATATGGAATTTGAATACGAGGACGTACACAAAATAAACTAGCTCTAGAAGGTATAATCATATGGCTAAAGTAAGTTATACGCGTATTAACTTATTTAATGCGCTGGTATGCCCCGATGAAATTGAATCCGGTGAATGGACGTTTGAAGAGTGGTGTCATACACTTCAATCTAAAGAGGATTATCTAGCAGATCGGTCGTACCTGTTATTGGATTTTTACTCAGCCTTCCGTAAGATTTACAACTTCTTCTTTGCGACAGACATTGAAACCAAAGAGAATAAGATTCGCAAGTTCTATTGTGACTTTTCGGAAGACGGTAGTGAAATGGTCATCACGATTAAGTATAAGAAGCCTAAAAATATAGACCCATCCTATTTTGAAGCAATTGGCTTATTCTTTGATACTGACGCGGGTGATACATACACTGACTTTGAAATAGATCCACCCTGTGAATCGCACAACTCTTTAAAACTTATATTCAAAAAGGGTTGATCTATCATGAAGATTAAACTGCTTAACGTTGAACTTTTTATAAAAGCCAACAAGTTAAAAGAAATTACTAATCCGGTTACTCTGGATCGTGGGTCAGTACCCACCGTGGATGGATTACTGTCTACGGAGATATTTGGTATCACCCCGGCCGAACGTAAACGGAATTATGCATACATAGATTTACACGGTCACTTTTTACAACCCATTGTGTATAAACAGTTAAAGCGACTGGATCGTCGTATTGACTTTATCATCAGTGGTACTAAAAAGTTTGCTATAGATGACAAAGGAACCATTGTAGAAGATGACGCTGGAGATACCGGGATTGAATGGTTGTATACCAACTGGGAAAAGATCAAATGGAAGAGGAACTACTCAGCCATACGGTCTGAACGTATCGACCTATTAACGGAAAATCCAAAGGATATCTTATTTACCAAGTACTTCTTGGTAGAGCCCGCCTATTATCGAGATATCAACTTACAGAAGGCGGGTATGGGTAGACCATCCTTACATGAGATCAATGTTGGGTCGGATCAAACCAATGGGTCAAGTTACTCTAAGCTTTTACGTTTGGCGATCTCGATCAACTCCTCAGGTGCGTTTGCCTTTGCGTTAAACAACACAAGGTTCCAAATTCAGTTATGTATGGTAGATATCTACAACTACTTCAAGTCTCGTATCGAGAAGAAGTTTGGTATCATCAAGAAGGGTATCATGGGTAAGAGTATCGACTATGGTTCTCGTCTGGTAATCTCTTCCTCTCATACCGATACGGAGCGGTTCAATGAAACCATCTGTGACTTCACACATTGCGGTCTACCATTGGCTAACTGTATTTCCAATGCGGTACCTTTCTTTGTTGGTTGGTTATCAGACTTCTTCAAGCGTGAGTTTGAAGCTATGGGTAATAAATATCCTGCATATGATGCCAAAACGAAGAAAACCGTATATATCCAGTTAAAAAACCCAGCGGCTCATTTCAATGATGAGTATTGCACACAGTTGATGAATAAGTTCATATATTCGTATAATGAACGATTCGATCCAATCGTTCTTCCAACGGATGACGGGCGTAAAGTCTATATGATGTTTAAAGGTAGAGTACTCTCTCCGGAAAAGGTCATTAAGAAATTGGGAGATGGGTCCAATCGATATATGACATTAACTGACCTAATGTTTATCGCTGCGGTTAATATCTATAAGGATAAGCATGTAATCATTACACGGTATCCAATTACTTCATTCCAGAGCTTGTATCCAATCAAAGTCAATCCATTGACAACGCAGCAGACCTGTACGATGGAATATAGTGGACAAGTATATCGGTTCTATCCAGTGATTGATATCAATACCCCGAAAGGAAATGTAGCGTCCCAGTTCATCAATGTACTCTGGATGCAGAATACATTGCTGTCAACCTTAGGGGCTGACTATGATGGTGACACCGTATCCGTTCGTACGGTATTTACACAGGAAGCAAATGCTGAATGCGAACGGCTGATGAATGAACCTACACAGTTCCTTAATTCCAATGGGACTAATGTACGAACTACTACGAATGAAGCACTTAATACCATCTTTATTATGACTAAATAAGACTTAGGATTCTATCCTAAGTCTTTTTCTTATATTTATAATAAATAATTTTTCAATTAATAGGTATAAATATATATTATTAATATGAAGAGGGTCTTTCCTTCTTCATATTATTTATACCTCATATTAGTGGAAAGAGCCAAATACGATATGGCTAAAAAAGATCAACGCATCACAGTAAGAGTTAGTAAGGAGGATAAGCGTCAATTTTACAAGTTATGTGATGCACATGGATTATGTCCATCTAAGATTATTGAAAGATGGATCCATAGATTTAATCTGAATGCAAAACGGACATCTATGTTTATAGGTGTTGTCAAATCGGCTCATGATGAACAATGGGAAGAATATAATGAATATCATGGGCTTAAAGAGTAGTTTATAATACCTTAGGGTGATGTGAATAGGGACATGTCACCCCTTATTTTGATTTCGTATCTAGTAAAAATATAAATATATATTATACTAGTAGAAAGGTGGTGAAATCATGTACCAACATGAAGAGAATCGCACGGAGTCTATATCAGTGCGAAATATTATTGATATCGATGGTGGTAAGAAACTTATACTGTATATCGATGATAGTTATTATCAAAAATTGGCAAGAATGCCAACTTCCACGAAGTTACCGTGGACTACAGCATACGCAGTTAGTACGGCAATTATTGGTGCGATCCGTAGAGATTATTTAGAGCACCAACCTGAGCCGGAACCTGTGAGTGCTGAATATGCTATTGAAGAATCTGATGACGAGAGGACCTGGAGGAGGGATGAAGAATGAGCAAGACATTGTTGTTTACATTTATAACATCATTACTAACAGCAATGGCAATGTATCCAAAGAAAAAGAAGGGTTAGCTAATATGAATAATAAGAAAATTATAAAAGGAATACGAGCATTTATTGTTATTGGAATTATTTACACATCTATACTGCAAGTTATGAGTCATATACCAGAAATTATAGCAGCTGTAATTACATTTGCAATCTTAGTAGAATTAGTTAAAAACAAGGAGGAAAAAGAAGAATGTTGAAAAATTTGTGTCCGCATGCTGTTGATATCGTATTACCGTCTGGCACTGTATTAACGATTCGTCCAAGTGGAAATGTAGCTCGTTGTGAGCAGTTTGAAGAAAGTGTTGGCAATATTGATGGTATCCCCGTTATGCGTTACTCCTATGGTGAAGTGACCGGTTTACCTGATAAACAGGACGGCGTTACCTATATCGTGTCTAAGATTGTGGCGCAGGCATGTCGTGACCGTGACGATTTGCTGATGCCTGGTACCATAATTAAAGACGAAAACGGCTCCATCCTTGGGTGCCGTTGTTTAGTTACACCGTAAGGAGACAAGATAATGACATCTGAAGAGTTGAAAGAAAAATATAAGAAATACAGCGAATGGTGCAAAGAAAATAAGTTACCGAATTTCGTTGCAGAAGATGGATGTTGTTATTTCTGCAAACGCCCCGTTTTCAGGGATAACGATAAGATGGAATTTATAACGGGATGTCCCCACTGTCATAGGTCATTTTGTGACTGACAGTTGGGGACAAAAGACACTGCCTATACTGGCAGTGTCTTTTTTGGTATATGCCACTTTTCAAATATATATTATTACTATGACCAGATGAATCATTATCTGGTTAATATATAATGAAAGGTGGTGATGCAATATGATTGTCTCTAATGGGACCGGTCTTGCACTGTTAAAGAAACAGCGTCAAGAACGGAATCGGAGACTGGCAGGGTTGAACATGTTCGACTATTTCCAAGCAATGGAAACTGTTAGACAAGGTGGCCCCATCAGCCCCGATATCAAAAGATACATGTTACGTTCGTATAATTCGAACAGCCGTTAACATGGTATCTCTTAGAGGGAGTTACAGCTCCCTCTAAGTTCTTAATGTATGCACACATATTAATTTTTTGTGTAAGTGTATATATTAATAAATCGTATCTATATGATTTTCAAGCATATATTATCTCTGTGTATGAAGTTCAGTTGGTGAGAACGCCGCCGAGGGGCGGAGGGTGTGGGTTCGACTCCCACGATACAAAATATATATGTACTAAGGAGGTACACAAGTATGGGTAGCAAATTTGGGTTTGATGAAAAGACTTTGATCCCCAAGAACATGAAACACGATGACAAAATGAATGTCTATGACGAAATCACGAAACTGTATGCGATGGACCGGTCTCATGACGAAGCGATTGACTTTCGGAATAAGTTCCTTAGGTTGCTTAAGGTAGAACAGGAAATGGGGGCTGACTACATTCAGGGTAAATACGATAGTGTCCTTGAGAAGTATGATGCTGTACATAGCGGGTTCATTGAACTGATGCATGTGGCATCTTATGAATCGGTATCTGCGGTACTCCCTGAAATCTACAATGTCCGGCAGATGTACGCGATATCGAAGGTAATGGCTGCCAAATCCATTGCATCTGAAAAAGGTGTATGACCTTGGCATACACCTCCAACATGGGGCTGCTGTATAAGCAGCCTTTTCTTTTTTACCATAGAAAGCACATATGTCTAATAATCTATAAAGGAGGTAATCGATGACCATGAAAGAATTCCTCTCATCAACTCTTGGTAAGATCATTACTACGGCTCTGAGCGTGCTCATTATTGTCGGTATTTGTTTTGCATTATACCGGTTTTATAATCAGTCTGTTCTCGCCAGCGCGGCTTTAGACGCTGCTAATAAACAGATCAATGAGCTAAAACAGAAAAATGGAGACCTTGCTATAGAACTGGCTAAGGCTAAGAAAGATTACATGGAATTAGGGTCCAAACAGACTACCAACACGGTCGTTCATTATGTAGAAAAATCATCTCCTAACGACGCTGATGTTCAGGTAGACAAGAAACCACCCAAGGTAATTGTCAATGCTGGAGATGGTGTATCATATGATATGACTCCGCAGGTACAAAGTGGCCAGGTAATTAAAGACGGTAAGGTTGTACTTACTGAGGATAATACACTGACACTGGATGTAGAGAAAATTGTCGATGCACGGTTCAAAGATAAAGTGGAAGCGATCGAAGCCAAACATAAGGTAGAGATAGATACCAAGAATGCAGAGATTGATAAAATCAACCGTGTGTTAAAACGTACCCGTAAACAGCGAGACTTCTATATCGGTACTGCTATCATTGGTACTGGTGTAGGTATGTATGTAGGACACAGGTTCTAATAATGTATAAGATCGTAGAATTAACAGATAACCCATACCCATTACAGATCCAATTGTGTGGCTATGAACGACACATCGATGCAGTACATATCTTACAGCATATGGGTGCACACTATGATGGTATGCGCGGTATATGGATTACTGACTCTAGTGTACAGCATGAGTTTGATATAGTATATGAGGAACCATGAAATTACCAAGAATACTCAGTAAGATACTAAAATACGATAGATATCACAATTTGATATCTATCGTATTTAATATACTTTTCAAATATATATTATTCTTCTGCGAAAGGAGGCAAATGAAAATGTATGCCATATTTATCTTTAACACATTAAAGCTGCATGAACCGATACAAGATCGGACAGCAAAATTTTATTGTCGTACCTTTGGTGTTGCACCATCAAAGTTTGATGCAATCACCAAACTATCTGAGTGGGTCGGTAAAGAATCTATGTATACAAAGCAAGTATATGTAGAGGATTTTATTGAAAGTCGACCAGGAATTTATTTAAAATGGTTGGATTGGAATCAAACATGCATTATGCTAGTAGATACCAATGCAATGAGTACAATATTTGATGATTTTCCTGAACTTATTTTTGAGATGATGGTAGAGTTTTAAAGTATTGGAGGATTTGATTATGGACAGTTGGTTTGAATTGACAGGTAAGACATGTATAGAGAACGGTCGTAAACTTCATCAAATCAGATATACAAAGTATGTCTATCGAGACTTAAAGAGCGATAAACTCTGTGTATCTGATACAGAAGTAAACCGTAAGCGTGTACATGTATTATTTGGTACACGTGGTATGTTGCGTGGTGATGATGGTGGTTATGTAGAACAACCGGATCTGTTATCGATTAGTAATCCATCTATTATCGATCCTACGGTAAAAATAATCGGCGATGTTGATATCGCTGGATGTCAATTATCTGATCATACGGTAATTGAAGGATTCAATTCCAGAATCGTTGATACGGATATCTCTTCAAGTAAAATTACAGGAAAATTCAGTATTGAGAATTCAAGCTTGTTTGAGATAATGGTACATGGTATTACGACGATGCTTAACACAACTATCGCGTTAACGGATATTAGTGGTGAAGTGCACATAGAGAATTCTATTATGGGAAAAGATGTGTTTACCTACACTGCGACCGATCGTATTACTATTAAAAGCCCGCATTGCTCAAATCCAAACAATACAAAGAAATCGATCAGTGTGACCAATTCCCGTATTGCAATAGGAACAACGGTAATGGCAAATATTGACGGTTCTATCATTGGAAAGCACAATGGATATGTTGCGGTAAAAGAAGTGGGTGGATGCGATTACTGCAATACATTTAAAATTGGTCCTATTGGAAGCCGATTAGATACGATCAACTTCTATATGGACAAAGATGGTGAAATATATGCAATAACAGGGTGTTTTGATGGGACGATTGGCCAGTTCATCGAAGAGGTCAAATCGAAATATCCCAATAATATTTATGGGGAAACCTATCTTGCAGCATGTTCCCTTGCAAAGAAAATGTTTAAACTGTTTACAGATAAAGGGGTGGCCAAATGACTCGATTTATGTTTGAAAACCACTATTCGAAGGCAAATAAAAAAGTAGTATATATCTCTCCGAACACAATCACCGTCCTTGTCGGTAAGAATGGATATGGTAAATCATCCTTTATACATGGATTGATGCATTATGCCAAAATCCATAATCATACCGTATTATCCTGGAGCGACAATGAACATGGTAGAAATAATGGTATGCAAGCCTTGTTATTTAATGATAATATGCAAGGATTAGCCGCAATGGCTTTCCACAGTGAAGGGGAAGCTATGCATGCGTCATTCGGTCTCATGTTTGCACAAAAGTTAGGTGCGATGATCCGTAAGTTGAAAGTGGACAGACCGAAATCAAATAAGGTATTCTTATTGATCGATCAAATTGATTCAGGATTGGATGTACATTTGATCGATGATGTAAAGGATTTCCTACGTAATGTAGTCATACCCGATATCAATAAAGCCGGTTTTGATGCCTTCATTGTATTATCAGCAAATTCGTACGAACTTGTCAATGGGGAAGATTGTATTGACCCGGTAACACGGTCACATGTAGCCTTTGCATCATATGATGAGTTCACTGATTACATCAATAGTCAATATAAGGGGGTTACAAATGAAGGAAACTGAGTACTGGTCAACAGCATATGTTACCAATAAAAGTGATGCTTTTAACCAAATCAGAGCAATCGAAGAATCTCTGATTCAAGCAATATATGAGCTTAAACCAGCTGAAACGGTATATGCAAATATTCGTGTTACTGCTAATGATAATGGCGATGTATTGTTAGAATTAAACACGGAAATGTGATACCGTGATCGCATGGTCATTGAAACCGGTTGTTGACAACTGTATAAAAATTTACACCATCTATCTGGTAAAGGAGTATACCAAATGAGTAGATTTGCGCAAGTCTATGAACCGGTTGAAGAGGGTTGGGGAATGGCTCTTGGCCTTATTGCCGGTATATTACTAGCTCCTATAGGAATGGCCATTCCTATAGTACAATCTGACATGGCTCGTAAGAAGTTCAATCAATTATTAGAAAATCCGAAACTTAAAAAATACATAATTGGTGAGTGTGATAAGATCTATAAAGATGCTAAACGTAAATGGCCTAAAATAACTCGTGATGTAAAGCCAGGAGTATTTGAAGGACCTGAAAATAGATCTGAGGACGATAAAGCATTTTTCGGCCATCGTTCAATCGGTATTAAGCATAGAACACTCTCCAATTTTAAAATTGGCAGCTATACATGTGCATTGATTGGCGATACCGAGCATATCGATGGTATACAGGTATTATTTAGAGACCTGACAAATGGAAAGCTGTTCAATATCAACGTGCCTTCTCCAACAAGGGAAGATATAAAGAAGATGGGATTCCGTGAGGAATAACCGCACAATAAGCAAATAGATACATGGATAATATTCCATGTATCTATTTATGACATAATTATGAATATGACTAATTACAGTATGTTATATCGTCGTGCGCGTATGATTGAACGTGCTTGTAGTAGACAGAGCAGGTTATTATAATCTTGGAGGTGATAGTATGATGCCACCCAGTTTAGTATTGGTTAAATATAATACGAAGACCAAAGACATAGTTGGTAGTGTATCCGCAATGTCATTTGCTGTTATCCGGAATTACTTATTCGACCATAATGCTGTTTATTCGCATGATGTTGTAAATGGGGATGATAAGCCGGAATATGCTGTATATATAAACAAAAATGAACCTGATATTGAATATCAGGTTCATGTAACAGATGTTGTGGCATAAATATGTATAGTGAAAGGAGAAAAATTAATTATGGAGAACTGTGTTGAACACACATATGCTGATGAGAAGCATAATAGTATTCAAAATACGGACAGCAAGAAATACAGGCTGGAGCATGTAACTTTTCCATACCACGGTGAGGCATTCAGACTCATTGCCCTTAGGACATTTAATACACCCATCGGTATTGTAAAAGAAGGAGATGTTGGTGGACTTGTCGAGAATGAGAAGAACTTAAGTCATCAAGGTTCTTGTTGGATTTGGCATGATGCATGCGCACTGGATGATGCTCTAGTAGTGGATGATGCACAAATATATGATAAAGCAGCGGTTAGTGGGAGTGCTATTATACGTGACAACGCCCTTGTGTATAATCAATCTAGAGTTTCAAATGATAGCATTGTTGGTGAGTGTGCAAGAGTATATGGAAATGCCCATATACTCGGAAAGTCTTCGATTAGAGATTTTGCACAGGTATTTGAAGATGCCACAATCAGTAATAGTTATCTTTATGAATACTGCACTATAAAAGGATATACGCACATAACCGATGGTGCACATATTGACGGTCATGCCACTATACAAGGGTATTCGGAAATTTCTAATGTTGCTGTTACAAGTAATGCCATTATCAATATAGGTAGGGGTTGTAGACTCAATATAGTTAGTTTTGGTCATATTGGTTATAATGGGTATATTACCGGTAAACCAAATGAATACATTTGTATTGGGCCTCTTGGATCTCGTAAAGATAATACAACATTTTATACTGGGGTAGATGGAAAGATTTATGTATGTTGCGGTTGCTTCAATGGGACGCTTGATGAGTTTCAGCATGCTGTTTATATGAAGCACTTCGATAATGAATACCTCGATGAATATAAAGCTGCGATAATGTATGCAATTAGAAAGCTCAAACCAGCGTTATACAACATCGTCGATAATCATACCATAACCAAAAATAATATAGGTAATGAGGCGGTGGAAGAACAAACCAATCCAGAAACTGTTGATGATAGCGTGCCATCTGAATCGCCAGATTCTGAAATACTAGGTGAGGTCGTACGCAACACTCATAGGTGGGTACATGAAACCCTGTGAGAATTCAATTAATGTATGGATTCTATATGTACTAGAATCCATACAATTTTTTGGATATACTAAGAATAGAAGAGACAAGGATAAATTCCATGTTTCTTCTTTTTTGTCTTTACTTGTTAGGTTTACAAATAATCGTAAATTTTATAGTTTCATGTATATATAATTGTAATGATATCAGATTCCATTTAACAACTATGCCGTAGGGACAAATACATATGATGTAATACTACTATTGAATTGGAGGTATGAAAATGAGTCGATTTATAAAAATCTTAGAAGCTTCAATACCAGACTTTGATGAGTCGCAGGTGAAATTCTTCCAATACGAAGGGGTTAATAACGCGTACATTAACTTCAATGGTAAATGTTATCGTGTACGTGTTGAAATGTTGGTATTCAATGATAAAGGTCAGGTATATGCTCAGAAGAGGGACAAACCCGATACTGCTGGAATTATGTACAAATTACCAGGAGGATCAGCTGAGCCTAATAAGACATTCAAAGATCAAGCCATTAGAGAAGTACAAGAAGAAGCACATATCAACACAACGAATGTAACATATACTGGAATTCATTATATCACGGAATTCAACACCAACAACGCACCTAAATGGCTTAAAGACAAGATGACTAAGTTCCCAGTGAAATATGAGGGTACAATGAACTTTGTCTTTGTTGGAAAGTATAAGAGTAAATACACAGGTCATATTGATAAGGAAGCCATGGATGATCTGTATAAACTGGCTAAGTTCTACAACGTCGAAGAAATACAATTCCGGGAAGAACATCTAAATGCAATACGGATATATAAAGGGTTATAGTGTGACAAAACAAAGAAGAGACAAGGATAAATTCCAAGTCTCTTCTTTTTCCTTTACTTTTTAGGTTTAGCTGTTACCCACGTCTTAGCACTATCGATCTTATCATCATACCATGTATTGAAGAAATCTCTTGCATTCATGACAGTAATCCCGTGATTGATCTTACTATACGGATCAATCATCGTTAACTGCTCATTGTCTTTTTCATAGTCGATGACGATTCTCCAATGACCATCAAGGTATTTATTTTCTACCATGATGATGTTATTATGATCAAGATTGTAATCTAAGAATAGTTCAAAGTCTTCAAATTCAGAGGGCGAACCTTCCTGTATAGAGCTATTAACCTTCCACCCAATCTGGTTGAAGTAACGTATAACGCCATGAATGGTTGTACCATTAGTTTTGTTGGTACCCATGATGGATGCTACATTAGCTTCTGTATCATTGCAGCAACCAGTATAGAAGTGAATCATGGATAATGCACAAGCCGGTGCACAGGTATATTCTGTTTCTTGTGGATGGATAAAATATAGTATCCCAGTATCAACGCCAGGTGCATATGATTCTTTGTTAGGTGTTACGAATTGTCTAAATTCATTCTGTGAACTATACCATCTACGGTACATATCAAAATACCGTTTGATGTCGGAAAATTTGTTAATAAACCATCCAGCATCTTGATCACGTTTGTATCGTCGTAAAACAGATGTTAATACCGATGTACCTTTAATAATGATAGCGCAATTAGCGCTAAACATCTTTTCAGATCTCATACAGATATATGGTATCTGTACACCCTCTATAACTATCTGATTTGGTAATTTATACCGTTTAACGATAGCTCCCATGATTTTAGCTAAGTGATCATAATCATATGGGTTTATGTCTGGGTGTTTCTTAATGTAGTCATGCACCAGTTTATAATTTTTATCTATCTTAGTTGCTTGATCAAAGTCTTTCTTAGTCATACCGATGGATGAACCGGTTAGCATGAACTTCATGTAGTGGATGACCTCATCAATACCAATAAGATCAGCATCAGTCTTGTCGCATATTTGATTAGCAAGTGTTGTTTTTCCACCACCAGACATACCGGTTAACCATAATACAGGGACTTCTTTGTTCAGGAACTTATTGACGTTATAATTGATATCATCATCGTCAAATAATATACCCATTTTCTGTGCAGTAAGGCTATCTTCATCAACCTCTTTAGCATTACTACTATCCCTATTAATAGTCTTATACCTTCCGGCTGTTTGGTCAGCTTGCATTGCTGTAGACCAATAATAGTCACCATATACAGCTTTGATCAGTTCTATAATACCCTTAACGTCAGAATAGTAGTTCTTCAAACCACCTTCACGTTGTGCTCTACGAAGTGCAGCCTTTATTTTGGAAGTACCTTTGAATATAAATGGATATTCAGTATATTCCATCCGCATTGGTATTATATTGACTAAGTCAACCCCATCGATAATAAACTTTGGTGGCTTACCAGCGTTCCAACCTTTTGTTTGGCGTAACCAATCTATGAGTTCCATAGTCTTATTGATATGGAAATCATAGGTTGACATTTTTTCACTCGTTAATTTAGGCCAGGTCTCTTCATCCTGATGGGTATTCATTATCCATTCATATATCCATGGGTGTTCTTCACGTAACCGTTTTCTAGCCTGGTTCTTACCACCAGCACGTTCACGCATTTTGTCTAATGCATACATAACAACGTCTAATTCAATATAATTAGCATTGTATTTACGAGCCAGTTTCTTGGACAATGTTGATTTGCCACTACCAGATACACCTGTTACAAAACACACATGTGTTTCACCACGTTCAAATTTGTCAAAATTACAATATATATCGTCTTCAGATATGAATGTATTCATATCCTTGGACAGGAAATTGTTAGATTCTAATACGTCAGTATGCATCGTTATCATGACGATCACCTATTTAGTTTTCTTGCCGTTATAATCAAACCAAATAAAACCTTCATCGCCATCACCAAAGCGACCACCATTTTCTAACTCAAGAAATACTATAGTTCCTTTGTCAATGGTTGCGTTAGCCTTTTCTCTAATACCGGCAAGGTATTTATGGTATGCTCTTTCCAATGGTGTCTCCGTATCATCATAATCATACTTTGTACCAAAGAAGTCATCTAAGGCACCCTGTGAATAGGATAAGCATGTTGCAATATCAATACAGTTTTTCTCATCCCAAATATTATCATCGAGGAAATACTCACCCGTCTTGATTTCAAATATTCTAGACGTTGGCATCGTTTTACCCCTAAACACGAAACCAGTAGTACCTATGGCTTTCTTAATTGCTGTTTCAGCAGCTTTCAATGCATCTAGGCGTGGCTTATCAGCCTCCGCAATAATTTTATCAATCGGAATTGGGAAAAACTCCATCTTTGAATACCAGTTTTCATCGCTTGATTTATAATCGGTTGGTATCATTGGTACATAGAGTGCTTTAATTCCCAGTTTCTGATTATTCAGTTTATCTACTTCGATGCATAAAACGTAATCATCATAATTGATAAGCTTCTTACGTTCCTTATAATCTTTAGTGTCATTATCCCATTTAGACAGTGAGATCTTATTTGTTAATTTTCCACCAGCCTCTTTCTGCTTGATAAGGTTAGCTACGAATGCAAGTATTGACTTTTTAAATCTTGCAGATGACAGCGCCTTAGTTGCTTCATAACGATGTTGGTTACCGTCACCTTCCTTAATATTAAAATATGTATTTTTAAGCCAATTGCCAAATCCTTCATTGACTGGTTGATATACTTGTGCAAATCTGCTCATAATTAGTCACCTACTTTGTTTATAAGTATTAGAGCATTGTCCATATGCACAATGCTTTAATATTAAATAGTGAGGTGTAATCACCTATGAGTAGATTTCTAGCAGTGTATGAAGCCGACTGCACTCCTGTTACAGAAGGGTTTATAAGCAGTATTGTAGAAACTGCTAAAAAGGTTATTCAGATGGTAATGAAAGTACTGTCTCGAATTGCCAAACTTATTAAATCTGCATTGGATAAAGTATTCAGTGCATTACAACGTGCCTTGAATAATGTACAGACTCCAAAAGTACACAGCACGCTCAATATTTCAATGGAAGATGATTGGGTGCCTGTGAAATTACGTGTATTCTTTTACCCTATGAAAAGATACGGAATGGCTGGCAACAAATTCTTACGGTCAGATGAGTTTGATACACAAGATGAAATACATGATGAACGGCTTGGGTACTATGATGAATTGGTAAACAAACACCGGCATGGCCCAACATTGAATGAAGTTCCACCACCGGTAAGAGCGATTACTGATAAACTAATAGCGTCATATACTCTTGCTACAAAAGCTCTTGAGCGTAAAAATGCAGAATTTGCTCTGGATGTTAACGAGTTCCGTTCTCTGCAACCAATTCCATGCGAAATCAACAAAACGGTTTTCATACAAACTAACAGTATAAAAACCTATTCCACTTGGATTAACGAATATAAGGGAAATATTAAGCTGGAACAGAAAAGTCTAAATAAAGACTTACGGTGGTATCAGGATACAATTGATGATATAAATCGAAGTGATGAATTAACTGATGACGTTAAATCAGTATTTGTCAGATATATTATGGCTAAGATCAATAATTGCCGACTGGTGTCCTTATACGAACAGTCTAAATTGGAAATGCTGATTAATGATATGGCAGCCATAGTTAAAGCAGTATCGTAAGGAAGAAACCATTATGAGCCGATTCTATAAGATGTATAACAGTACGGATAGATGTTGGGAACATATCATCTATACGATCACCAAACATCCAGCTATAACTACAGAATCGTATAAACCAAATCAATCAACATATAAGACCCCAATCGGTCTTATCAATATATACAATTTTACTCCATCCTCAAAAAATGGGGAAGGGAGGAGGACTTAGTAAATGAGTGTATTCTATAATATATATGAAGCATATAACGAATACGATGATACAATCACAGTATTGGATGAGGCAACCGTTACTGAAAGTTTTGATATCATTGGTATCATTAAACGTGCAGTGGTGGCAGTATTCAATAAGGTTAAAGCAATCCTGAAGAAAGTATGGGGTATGCTTAAGAACGTTGTAAACATCATCGCAAAGAAGATCCGTTTATTCTTTGCATCCAAAGAATCGGCAATGTATGTTAGTGAGAGTGGAGCTAATGAAAAGATTCTTGCTGTAAGTTCATTATACACATTGCTCACATATGTTGATCGTGTATGTATTGCTGGTCGTAATATCATCAGTACAATTAATGGACGATTTGAAGGTAACCAGTTTGAGATGGGTAACGCTAAGCGTTTCTCCATGTATGGTGATTTAAACTCCATCATCCCTAATGTTAACATCATTGATATCGAGGGTGGAATGAAAGGTTCGCTGAAAGCATTATCTGCATCAGATATTGTTACCGGTATGCTCCGTTCCATTGATGCTGACAATTACGTTGTACCTGATGTTAGCTTCTATAAGCACAATAATACGATCTTTGAGCAGATCAATAAGATGATGGATAAATGTAAGAAAATGCAGGATGACATGGACGAAGCTAGTTCTAAGATTCTGGCAATGATGATGGGTGACAGTATTCGCTATACGAAAAACAATGATAAGGAGTCGTTGGATGCATCTAAACGCACTTTATCGATGTTATCCGGTATTGTTACTGCCATTAGTAATACGGCTTCTGCATTCCAGACAATCATCAATATATGGATTAAGCAGTATATGAATGGTTGGAATCGTGTTCAGCGAGAAATTGCATCAGGCAAATAATGTAAATACCAAATACATCTAATTCAAGAGGTAAACGTTATGAGTAGATTTGCACATGTATATGAGCCTACTGTCGAAGGTATCGTTGACAAAGGTTTCAGCCTTCTCAACTACGGTACACGCGGTGCTCAGAACAAAGTGCTCGGTAATAAAGCAGAGAAACGAGATTCAGATACCAAGATTGTATTCATATCAGAAGCTAACTTCAATGATAAAGAATACGATGGGATATTACGAGCTTGGAATCCGGAAGACTTTAATGTATTTGCCATTCCCTATGGTATCTATAAACAAGTACCGTCTGTCAAGCTAGTTGCTACCAAAAAACAAGTGATTCTGTCTAAGAAGTTCTGGGAAGAACATGCCGATGACAATATCCTTGTATTCAGTGTTCCTACCAAAGACTGTAACAAAGGTAAAGATATTATTGCACAACCAGTAGTAACGTTATCATATACTATAAAGAAAGATAAGCTTAAGACGAAAAAGATGAGTATCTCTATTCGTAAGCTGATTAAACGTTGTGGATGGAAAGCTGTTGCTACAAAAGCTGATGGCGAAGAACTTAAGTAAAAGATGGAATACCAATATGGTATTCCATCTTTAATTGTATCAAGTCAGTATTATACTCTGGACCACTCTTTATATGCGTCACGACGTTCCTTACCGGTATCGTTGTAAGCACTAATGTTGATAGTGGCATCGCTATCCCGTAATATAATGGTATATACGTTCAGCATATCTTCTTCATATAACCTAACCAAGGGACGCATGCTACGAATGTTCTTAGCTGTCTTTTCAGCAGCTTTATCCTGGTCATTTCCATCAACCTGACCCGTTTCTTGTAAAGTGCCGGAAAATACACGTTTACCTTTTTCATTGATAATGTAAAAGTCCAAAGAATATGAACTTTTCGTAAGTGTGAAAAAGATACTTACATAGTTGGATAAGTCCCCAACCAAGTCAAAGATTGGTTTAAATGCTTCCAATACTGCATTCTGTTGTTTCTGTTTCTGGAATTTGCTCATTTTTAATGCGCCTCATTATATAAATTATTTATTGATACGATTACAATAGTCATCAACAATCTTCATTTCCGATTTAAAGGCTTCTTCATCACCATTTGCATTGGCTTTTGCCTGCAGCATCATCGACTGTCGTATGTTGTTTACATGATTTACTTCATACTCATGCAACTTACGACTCATGGAAGCGGCAAATATATCTTTTTTAGCAGGTTGGGTTGGCTTACTCCCAATAGGATTAAAGTCCATGTCAAACTTCATGTAGGTATACCCACCTTTCATATATACATTGTATAAATGTAGGGATAATAATAGTGTGTTATCTCATTCACTATTATTATCCTACACCTTATTTGGCCATTGATGCTAAGATATCCTGATAGTCACATACCAACTCATGGTAGCTTTCTGCAACATCCATAGCGATGTTAACTTCTTCTTCATTGATGGTATTGAATACTTCCTGCACATCCTGAACATCTTCTTCTGTAATATCCAGCAATACGCTTTCCATTACAGCGTCCTTGTCTTCAGCTTTAGCATAAATCATAATCAACTATTCTCCTTTGCGCAAAGAATAACAATTTTACCTATATGTAATAAAAGACTCACTCCTAAAAGGAGTGAGTCGATGTAATACAAGGATATCCGAAGAATTAGTCAACCATGTTGATGTATTCAGCAAAGATGCTTCCGAAGGATTCCGTAGCTTTCTTCTTCTTGTCATCTTTATCTTTTTCTTCTTTAGCCCAGCCGGCTGCACGGATAACTTTAGCATTGTTGTTAACCCAGATTAACAGAACTTTTACAGCAGCGTTAACCATACGGTTGTACAGGGACATAGCTTTGTTGATACCGGCGGTCAGGATGTTGATCTTGGAAGTATCAATATCACCCAGTTTGTCGATATGTTTCTTAGCTTTGTCGATGCATTTGTCCATGCTCTTCTTCAGCTGGTCAATGCCTTTGATGTACTTGGTGATCTGTTTAGCCAGAACGCCAGCACGTTTCTTAATCGTAGCTTCCTGACCGGTGATGTCAATTTTCTTAGCTTTCTGGTTGCCCAGAACTTCTTTAACGGTTGCATCGGTTTCAGGAACTTTGATTTTTTCCAGGGATTTCTTCAGAGAAGTATAACCTTTGTCATCGGTGCTCTTAGAAACACCGTCAATCAGGGTCATGATGTTCTGGAAAGCGGTAGCAGCTTTCGGAACAATACCTTTGCCCATAGCTTCGGGAGTATCAGCTTTCCAAGCAGCTTCGAAAACTTCAACTTTGGTTCCCTTCGGGATCTGATACTTTTTGGTATCAATAACCATAGCTTTAGCGAAACGAGCATTCAGCTTGGCAGCGAAAATCTTAATGTAGTTCCAAACTTTGGAGAAGATACGAACAACGGCGTTCTTAATCTTGATCAGGAACTGTTTAAACCGTTCAGCGTATTTCTTTACAGTTTCGGTGAACTTTTCAGTTACCACCTGTTTTTCGTAGTTGGAAGTAGCGTTAACATAAGCTTCGGTGCAAGCAACGTCAGCTTTGTCAAACATGATAGCTGCAGAAACAGCTTCCAGGCAGGAGTAATGCATTTCTTCTTCTTCAGCTTCCAGGATGGAACTCATACCGGTAGCTTCTTCCAGAGAGGAAGCTTCGATATCAACTTCCAGAGCTTCTTTGCATTCTTCTTCCGTTTCAGCATCCGGATCGGGCAGATCTTCAACAGCGCTCATGTCGATATCTTCGTCTTCAGCGCCTTCACCATCTTCAGCCGGAGCGTCGTCTTCTTTTTCTTCAGCATCTTTAGCAGCGCCTTCGGCTTCTTCATCAGCTTCCAGCAGAGCCAGTTTAAAGTTATCATCGAATAAGCTCATTATATATAAGCTCCTTTCTAATTATAATTAAAAAGTTTTATTTGATTACACAAGCAACACTGTCTAGAACAGTTAGGTTTGCCCATGCCCATGCATTATACTAAATTCATAACACACGGTAAATAGCCTGCGAACCATATAGTTTAAAATGATTATCATCTTGTTATACGGCTCTGTCAAATATATTAAAAGAAATCTGGCATATCCTGACCCTGGTCATTATCTTTAGAGTCACCGGTTGCATCGCCAGTTTTCATTGCTTTGGCATCTTTATCCGCTTCGCTTTTTGCTTTACGAGCAGCTTTAATATCGTCAACCTGAATCCTATCAGAAAGCTTGAGTAAACGAAGTTCCCATTCCTTCTGTTTCGCAATAATCTCTTTCTTTTTCTTAGGATCTAAATCGGTGCGATTCTCTAAAGCTTTACGATTCAACTCTACGTAAGCAGCCTGCTGTTCAAGATAATCTGCCAAATCGATCCGGGTATAATATACCCAGTACACAAGACTACGAATTGCGGTAATAAAAGCCGAAGCAACAGATACACCCAGGTTGATAATATCACCAACACTGTCTACCAAACTTGCTTCTCTAACTGCTCTATTCCCAATATTCAATTCATAGCGCATCATTTTATCAACCATGCCATTTTTACAATAGTCATTAAACAGGGATAACCCTTCAACGGCAAGAGGAATCTCGCGTTGTTTAACTTGACTATTACCAACAGCGATGGCTGAATTGCCAATCAGCAATGACGTAGTAGCTACACAGGCTTTCAGTATAGCCGAATACATCAATTTACCTAACTGGCTCTCTTTTGCACCAAAGCATAGCTCAAAAGACTTTTTACGAGCTTTCAGGTTGAGGATAGCATTCTCTACAACCAGCGCATTCCGTGATACATCCATATGAGCATCAGCTTTTAAGAATTGTAAAGATGTCATCATGTTGTCGTAGCCTTTATACTTCTCCACATTTCCTTTGGAGTCAGCATACTTAACAAGATATGGCATCATGTTTTTCTGATTCATTTGCTTGTAGAAGTAGTTACTGATGTTAGCATACACCTTGGCTTTACCGTCAGAGGATTCTGTCATCACTTCAATAACTCTACGTCTTCCTTTGTAAGAAAGATTATGGTCGATAATATATCTTACGGGATCATAGAATTCCATTATTAATTCACCTTAGCTTTCTTACATTTTCTTTACGTCACGCAGCATTTGTTTAAATGCACGTTCTTGATTGTTGTTCTCACGTTCTAAGGCTGTGAAAGTATAGAACTGGAACTTGGACTGCCCATCATACATAACCCGAACAGTCTCATCAGAAGCATCTACGACAACATAACCGAGCAGGAAATATTCTTTCATTAAGCTCCGAGCCGTAGCCGGATTTAATAAGTCATACCCAAAGTTGGCTTTGATGTTGTCAGCTTCTGCTTTAGAGAATACGAAGGTGGCATTCGGTAATAACCGATCAGCGGATACCTTAGCTAACTTGGCTGCACGGCCACGTTTCTTAAGGGCTTCCCACCAACCAGAGTTACCGGCTGCACGGTTCCTAGCTTCTTTCTCAAATAAGTCCATACGTAATACAAAGTCACGAATGAACCCAATCTCCCCAGAAGTCCATTTAATAAACCGGAACAGAGTACCCTTATACTCACAAGCATCTGTGAGGTTAGAGATGTATTCTGCAGAGCGTACTAAATGGATCGTTGCTTTAATACCAATGGTGATATGATAGCAGAGATTTTCTGTATCAGCATTCCGCTTGGTAATAGAGATTACGATAAACGTAGGTTGCATCTCATTGGCTTTCTTTACTTCCGCGGAAGTAAATGTCTGTCCACGAGCACCCTGTGTTGCTTCTTTTAACGTGTAAGCATGTACCTGTTTCTTTTCCGGTTCACGCCAGCCGCTCATATCGATGATGGTTGCAGTCTTGGAAATTCGTTCAGGTTGATATACATCGTTCAGCTTTGTGGTACAGAAATCTTCAATGTAAGGACGAAGCTGTTCTTTCAATTCTTTAGCCATAATCGGAGAATCTGGAACATATAACTTACATTCAAATGTTGTACCGGTTTTATCGTTAAAGGTGAATGACTCAATAATGTCATCCAGGGATCCTCTATCAGTATCCGTAGTCGACTGACCGTCGTTCTGATGGAATCTATGTAAGTAGTCACTTACGGTGCGAGCATTAGCGTCTGCTAAGTCCTGATTCATGGAGAATACAACTTCCGCGAAAGAAGCGTATGACCGTTCACAAGCTTTAGCCACTAATACAGCAGTGTCATAATCGATTGAATCTGACACGATCAACGGGAATTGCAAGATACCTTCCGATGCTTTAGCAGATAGCGAAGAGAAGTTGTTCTTCTTCACATTTGCTTCCACTTCGGTTGGTAAGAATTCATTTGAATCGGAAAAGATGAAATCGATTACTTTTCCAAAAAAGGAGGCCATCAATATTAACCCCTTTCTATAGTTTAATTAGTTATATCAATGTTAAAACGGGTGATTTAACATAGGATTGCACATTCTACTAATATATTTTAAGGATACACGAGGTGATATGTTACCATGCGTATCAAAGCCTATGTTGGGAGTAAAATCCCAATTTATGAAATGGCCAATGGTGCGTCTGAAACAATTGGTCATATTCAACCAAATTCGTTTATTACCATTACCGATATACGGAAAGATGGTAGTGAAAGTTATTACATGATGGAAGAACAGCCTGGCTTCGTAAAGAAGCATGCTGTTAAAATTATTCGTGATGAAGAGTTCTACTATGCTTCTCCTCTTATTCAAAAGAAGCAGAATCGATCAAGAGCAAGTCGTTATGCTATGATCAAGAATACGACGGTTGCTGCAGATTTTGGAACAATATTCAGTGGTAGATCTTCCAGTGCAGGCATTCCTTATACAGCAGGAAATGGCTTCGGTGGAGGTATCCAACAGCAATCTGCTCAAGATGCATGGAAAAACGACGGTATCGTCCCCGCTTATAGTGGGCGTACAACAGGAGCAGCAGCAAACAATGCTGCTGTTAAAGGTCCTACACCCTTACTGACTGTTGCAGGAGGTATCGGTGGTGGACTTATGCAGAAAGTGGGTGGACCATTAGGTACACTTGGTTCTGCAGCTATATCTGGATTTACAACCGGTAACTTCAATGCCGTAAATAATATGAACCTTGGCGGAATTGCAGGTAGTTTATTCGGTTCTACTGCAGGCTCCTTATTTAATGGAGCAACAATCAATAACTTAACCGATGGTACATTCTTTAACTCTATATTCAGCAAGAATGCAATATCCATTATTAGCAACATACTTGGGACCCTACTACAGAAATTAGATTATGTAGTTGGCTTTAACTTAAGTGGCGCTTTATTGGATTTATTGGGTGGATATAGTAAGTTTGGGTTGGATGGTTTCTCTCGAAGCCGTAATACAGTACGTAATTATGTGCCAAGCAAATTAGTTAACGTGGACAAAAATAAGGACGAGCGTATCCGTAAATACTTTAAGTACAAAGGTTCATCTAACTTCAACCTAATTAGTCGAGGACCGAGTGGATTATTGGGTGGTGCCGAATACAGCCCCATCAATTATAATACATATAGTACTAAGACAGCAGGTAAAGATGAAGAACAAGTACGGATTCATCGGGATATTTACAATAACCTCTATAGTGATTTTGCAAATGACCTTAAGAAGGTAAGAGAATCAGTTAACCTGAGTATTACACGGCAAGACTGGTTCTATAACTTCAACCGGTTCCGTCTGATACATCCTAATTCAGTATTGACAAATACCAAAGGTTATGTATTCTTTACACGTCCAGATTTAAACCTGTTATCCTCAACCGGAGCAACCAGTGATATAGGGTTGCTTATTAATATGCTCAGCAACGGACACCAAGGAATCTTAGCAAGCTTACAGAAGTCTGCTAGCATGAGTGGTGTATCCTTTAATGGGCATCAGTTTATTCCCTTATTGAGTAACCGGTGTACAGGCTTGGATATCAACGATGAAACCTTGGAGACCAAGGAAATCGGTGATACCTATACTGGTTGGAAACTCAACTATGGTACCAATAATATCAAGTCCAAAGCCGCAAATACGGTAACTTCATCATTCATCGATGACGAACAGGTATCTATCTATCTGATATTCAAACTTTGGACTGAATATATTACAGCTGTATCTAGGGGTATTATATCTCCTAAGACGAATTATGTAAAAACACAACAATTGGATTATGCGAACAGCATATACTATTTCTTGTGTGCCGAAGATGGTGAGTCAATTCTCTTCTGGACGAAGTTCACTGGTTGTATTCCGACCAATGTACCTTCTTCTAACTTTGCGGATTCATTAGATACTCCCATACGGCAACCGAAATATTCAATCACATGGCAGTATGCATTCAAGAAAGATTATGACCCGTATACGTTGGCTGAGTTCAATCGGTTATCGGGTAATGGAGACTTTGATGCGATGCCCATGTATGATAAAGAAACTATACGTTCTGGTAGAACCATTGTTGGTAGTCCGTATATTGATACTAATAATGGTGGGTACATATATAAAATGCGGTTTAGAAAACCAGCAAATACGTTCACGTCGGGGTATTGATAAACCATGGCTCAAATGAATTTAAAGGACTTTACGTCCATATATAAAATTAAGCAATTTATGGCTTCCCAAGTAGCGCCCCAATACTTCGATATCGATACCATCGATACCACAAACGTGGGTCTATTTGGGTATGTCACAGAAGCACTGGCTGATAATGTGGAGGATTCTTTCTTTGCAACCACGATGTTGTTTAAAGAAATCTTCCCTGTTACAGCCGAGGACCCTGAAAGTATCTATCTGATGGCAGCTATCTTCCAGCTAGATAATCACTTTGCGACGCCCTCATTGTTAGGGTTTAACATTCTAATTGCCGAGGATGATGTCATTGAACATGCTACATTTGCAAATGGGTTCTATACATTAAACATTGATAGAGATATGGTAATCAATGTTGACGGAATTCCGTTTATGCTTGATTATGATATCCGATTAATGAGTTCCGAATCAGAAAATGGGTTTACCCACACAGCCAGATATATTCTGGATGATGGGTTCAATAATACTATATCATCAGTTACTTCACCGTATATTCCTACCCGTGTACATCGTCATACGGAAAACGGAAAACGATATGTACTGATGACAGTAAATCTTCATCAGGTAACAAAGACCACGATTGAAGATACGGTATTGACCAATGATAAGATCAATATCGTGAGCAAGGAATACCCGTTCTCTGGTCAGATTGCAAATTTTGAAATCTACTATCGTGAATCTGATGCAGATCCTTGGAAACAGATGACCAAGTTCCTTGCGAATAGTACAATGGTATCCAAGGATGAGTGTTGTTATTATAAATTCATCGATGAAGAGAAGCTGGGTATCAGTTTTAACACCGATGATCGGTACTTCATTCCTGCTTTTAATTCACAACTGAAGATCGAGATCTATACTACATTGGGTGCTGACGGTAACTTCGTAAGCTATACAGGCGAAGAATTATCGGTATCTGCAGTATCCACTAAGTATGAATCGAATAAAGGCTTAATCTTCATTGGCAATGTCCGTGGAGGGGCTACAGGCGGCTATAACGCAAAGTCTGTTGAGGAATTAAAGATCGAAGTCATTAAAGCATTTTCCACGGTTATGTCGTTTACGACAGCAAATGACTTAACCTTATACTTTAATAGCTTACGGTTAAACCGCAACAACGAGTTGTTGTTCTTGAAGCAACGTGATGATGCACTGAAGCGTTTATTCTCAGCCTTTGTACTTTTCAAAGATTCCTCTGGTACAGTTGTACCAACGAATACATTGGACATCGTGTACCGAAGCATCATATATGATTCGTCCTATGTACAGAGCAATCGGTTTGTACTGAATGCTGGTAAGATTTATAAGTTTAAATCAGGTGATCGTGGTATGGTTGAACCGTGCTATGATATCACATTGGATTCAGACCTGGATGTATATGAAGGCAAAGAGTTCATTTATGTAAATCCATTTCTGACAGTGATTGGTATTAACCCACCGATGGTTGGTTACTACATCAACACCATCAACGACAACGTAGATGTAGATTTCCACTCTATCAACAATGCTTCATTCAACCAGTTCATTGTAAACTCCTTAGAGATTAAACGTAATGCAATTTCTGGTGAGAAAAAGTATAAGTTGAGACTGAAGTTATATCCAACATCAACGTTACCTGTACCGGCATTTACTGTTGTAAATGAAGATACAGAAGTTGGTTATACAACCCGTACATTTATCAATGAATATGATGGGTTAGAATATATCGACAATGATGTCATCAAATGTATTATGAAATTTGATGATGTGGTCGGATATTACGTAGACTTAAAGCTGGCTGGATTTGATACAGATTGTTATTGGATGGATGCTGAGCTGACAACCAATGACTTTATCTCCTTAAATAATCGGTTAGCTATTACTCGTGGTCTGAATCGTTTACCGAATGGGCGTAAACAGACGCAAGAGGTTATGGTTAAAGCCAATAATTGTCCGGCAACGATCTATACGTTCTTAAAGTATGATTCATCAACGACAGCTGGTGTACATCCATATTCCTTGGTACCTGATTTTGCAACAGCCACATTAACGAACACATACACGATATCTAAAGACCTTAACTTCATGATTCCGGTATCTGAAATTATATCTACCTTGAAGTATACAGAGAATGATTCCATCAATGCGGACACATTCGAAGCATATATCAAGAATAATTTCCTGGATATGGATCGTGTATATACAAAAGAAGAGTTTGATCGGTATGAGAAGTACTTTGAACATTGGCGTGAGATGATGAATGCAAATGACCGTATTGACGGCGCAGATGAAGAAATCTACTTAAGCCATGATGAAAGTGTTCTTATTCCTACGATGGATTACAATGTTCGTATCTTATCAGTACCTCTGGTAAAAGCGAATATTATGAAGACCGTAGATGACTATAACAACTTCCTGGAAAACTTCAGGTCGATGTATCGGTATCTACAAGCCGCTATGGAGAATTTGGTCAACAACTTTGAGATCGACTTAAAATTCTTTAATACCTATGGGCCGAGTAGGCATTTCTACTACTTTGATAACTATGGTAAGAGTGGTCTGATGGATAAGATCAATATTTCTCTCCACTTCGGTGTTAAGTTTAATATTACCAGCGGTATAGAAAACGCCATTTCAACACTGAAGCAGTATATCATCGATTACGTTGAAAGTGATAAGATCTCCTTGATTAATTCACCTTCACTGTATATATCGAACCTGATTCAGTCCATCATCAATGACTTTGAATCAGTTGCATACGTTACATTTAAAGGCTTGAATAGTTACAATGAAAGCGTGCAGAAATTTGAGTCTGAAGTAAATGATATTAACGTACTGGAAGGTTCATTTGCTACGAATGATGTAGTACCTGAGTATCTGACAGTGGATACTATTATTACGAAGACGATTAAGACTCCGCAAGTAATTATCGATGTTCTGTGACAAAAGAGTAATCTAATCTAAAAATTATATCCAGAAAGGGTGTGTACTAACCTTGGATTTTTACACCAACGTAACAAAGCGTCAGTACTCCAATGGGAAAGGGTTACCCAACCTTGGTGTATATGATGCACAGGCTCGTATACATAAAGCGAAAAAAGAAGAGGAAGCCAAAGCTGCTATGGAAGCTAGCGCCAATGCTGAGCGTCAGACTCGTATGGCTAAAGCTAGTGTAATGGCAGACCGGTATACCTTAGAAGCATATAAGATGGCGGTGATCACGGAGTTATCCAAATTCATCCCGTTGTCTATTATGACTGAAGGATTTACCAAGATTATGATGGAAGCTATGCCGCATGATCCTGAATACAAACAGGAACATGCAACAGCCATTGAAACGGTAAATCGGGTATGGTTACACCATCTTGGAGGTTTCAAATACCTTCAGGAACAGGCTAAACGTACCAACTCTAACCTGTTAACTAACTGGGCTCTGTCCATTAAAGAAGCAGCCGATGAGATTTTATCCGATAGAGTAGAAGCCATCCAGAATGCGCAGAATGAGGATGAAGTTAACGCTATCGTTAAATCCGGCATCTCCAATAAACAGGCTGAGAAGATTGAGCGTGATATCGATAGCATGGGTCCTGAACAGATTGCTACCATGGTTCAGAATAAAGTATTGGACGTTGTCAAAGACGAATCCAAGAAACAGTCTGAAGATGCAGCTTTCCGTGCAGAGATGGCTAACCGTGCAAAAGAATATGAAGAGCAGAATAATGAAAAAGGTGACGCTACGGTAGCTGATGCAGATCAACCGGAAACGAATGAAGCTCCTGAGGAGAAAGAAGACGTTGCAAAAGTTGATGCTGAAACAGAAGAACCGAAGACGGAAACCGCTAAACTGGCTCGCTATATCATCAATCCAGTTATCTTACATGAGCATACACTGTTCTATGCTATGACTAATAGCATCTATCATGAGATGATCAACGCTGTTAAAGAAGCTGATACGGCTGTTGTTGATGATACACCGAATAAGGTTCCTAGCGGTGACGGTGCTAAAGTAGTAACCTCTCCGTTGATGATGACCAGCTTCGATGATTTCCTCAATGATTATCAGGATGATATGCGCCATGTAGATTCTCTGCGTGTGGCTAATAAAGCTGCCATCGCTGGAGATGAGACTCGCATTGACTCTGAAGATGTACTGGCTGAAGCCTTAACGCAGTACACTATGCTGGAAACTGCTATGACTATTAAGTTAATCAATCCTTCTCAGAAAGAGATTATGGATGCGGTAAATGCATACATGAAACACTAAAAATAGTCCTAGATACATTTCGTATCTAGGACTATTTTCTCACATAGCATGCATCTTTTTCTTAAAGAAGATGTATACTCTATCCCCTGTCGTTAAAATGCTGATTAGAGAGTTGAGCTTCTTCTTAGATACGTCTAAAGCGTACATGAGGAGATTCAACAGGTCATTTTTAACGTCGGATTTGTTTTTAGAAATTGTCATATATATGGCATAATCACCATCAGGGATGATCGTATATCCATACTGATTACACCATTCTTGAATACTTGTGACAGCTCTTGTTACTGTCTGGTTAAATTTCTTTTTAGCCATAGCAATCACCTTAAATTTTTGTATTTCCCCTTTATTTAATGCTCTATGCTCCTGGCTAAAATTATGTAGCATATAAAATATTTTACTATTAAGATCCAATCGTATCTTTGTATAACTTGGATCCTTTGATCTTACGCTCATTGTACTTACAGTCCATCTCTTTTAAGTACGTGATCTCAATCTCAACCCTTGGTTTCAATGACCAGTATTTCTCAGAGACTCCTCGTACAATAAGAGCATCATTAATCAATAACCACTTTTGGATCATATCCGAATAGGTCTTTCCCAAGTTATCCCAGTCCTTCTGGATAGGAGGACGGATCACACCCATCTCCGCTAATAAGGTATCCACCTTATTCATATCGGATGGGATAGGGAAATAGAGTCTACAGGTAAACTCACAAGGAGTTACGATGTAGTGTTGCAGCATCTCTTCCTCATCAACAACAAACTTCATGAACTTGTTATTGGATGCCGCATTCATAACGTAGAAATTGTGATGGTTGAAATTATACCTGGGACGAGGAGTCGTCTCAGGTATAATGTACAGAACCAGTTTAATAGTCTCACGCTCTAAGTTCGTGATTCTATCAACTTCTTTTGTGAATTTCTTCATATCCTTCTCAGTAAACTTATGCTCTTGCATAAACTTCTGAATACGGGAAATGGAATCTTTATCTACGCTATCATATTTGGCTTTATATAAATCTGTATTTCTCTTAAGCATATTAGCCTTTCGCACCAAATATACGCGTACGAGCCATAGCAGCTTGTTCGCCAATAGACCCCCAAGTATAATCAACCTGATCACTCGGCCAGTTTTCAGTCAAGCAATAGATTAAGGACATTTTCTTTTCATACTCAGAGGAACGCATATTCAAACCACACGCTACACCAATGTAGTCGAGCAAGGGGCCATTCCAGAGGAAGTTCCACATGTTCTTTGGTGTACGGTAGTTATTCATTGATAAAGAGTTATATAAGTCACTGATATTCAAGGTGACAGTAATTTCTGTTGGTAACCCATCTTTTGTCCAAGAGTCCCCAGAGGGCCCACCTTTTGTGATAGACATGTCTTTCACGATGCCCATATCACAAGCAAAGAACCCTGGTACAGTACAACGTACAAGGAATGGAGCAGAGTATGAGTTAACGGTTACTTGTCTAGGTAATACTAATCCTAATAAGAAACAGAGAGGAACTAATTCGCATAAGAATATAGACTCACGGTTTCCATATGGAGTAGATAATGTGATCTCCAATGAGAAGTCACGAGAATACGATGAAGATTCCCAGATTTCAGGGAAGATTAAGTTAGCACCCGTGATAACTGAGGTTGAACCTGTTATCAAGCTAGTCATGATTTTCTTAATCCCTTCATCCATATTCGCAGATTTAATCAACTGCTCTTGGTTTTTTGTGAAGTCACCAATCTGCTCATTAAATTTGCCAGATTCATAACCCATAGCACCACCAACCAAGAACTGTAATTCTTTAGCCATGTTACTAGCTTGCTGAATACCACCAGCTAACATGGAAGTAGTTGTACCATTCTGGAATGACTCAGAGTAAGATGGTGGTTTTACGAAGAAGTCGATATAGTATTGATCCATATAGTACCGATTCAATGAGTTATTCTGAATCTGGTTTGCAGACTTAAAGGTATTCTCATCCTTCTGCGTTTTTGCATTACCAGTTACTTCTTCATCTTGCTTACTCATGAACCCATCAATACCTTTATCGAGTATCTCCTTACCTTTTTCTGTAATACTCTTAACGGTATTCTTTACCCCATCAATGGTACTCATAATTGATTTACCAATAGAGGTAAAGTCTGTACCCGATTGGTTCTTACCAGCATAAGCATTACTTAAATTCCAACGGAACCAGTTAAAGTCCCCATATGTGTATGTGCCTTCATACCCAGGTACTGGCGTTTCTGCAATACCAAGAAATACAGCACACATACGACAAAGTACGTTTACATATGTCATGTATTCCATACAGCGTGGTTGGAATTCAAAGAACTTAAGGTCTAAGTCCTTATCATTAAGCGCTTCCATCTGAGCCTTTTCTAAAGTATCATTAACTGTCTTAGCCAAGTCTTTCGTAAACTCAGCTTTACGATCAACGTCCATATCCGCTAAGTAGTCAGGAACACCAGGTAATATTGAGAGAATAGGAGTCTCTGCCATGATATTGGTTAAGAACTCAAGTCCGAAGGGACCACCATCGGACGGTCTTCCATCTGTACTCTCAATAAACTGATGAGGCGTACCAAATATTCTTCGACCCAGTATCTGTTCTTGTGTAGATGCTGAAGGTCCTAATAGATTACCAGCGATGCCAGCTAAACCTAAAGCCTGGATACCAACACCCAGGATACTTGATGTAACGCTACCAATAGAGATAGCAGTATTCTCATTAGTTGATTTAACACGTATGTTAGCGTTCGTTTTATTTGTTATATTGGGTTGAGCCACATAGACTGACTTAACCCACCCGTTGTCTATCGACGTCTTGTACCATTTATGGCCACCGCCGTCTTTAGCAACGTCAATTACGTTAAATGTATATCCACGAGGAACTTGGTTTACAATCTCAAAGGCTTCACCAGGCCCTTCTCGTAAATTGAGGTTTCCTATTGCGACGACTGTAAATTTTTCCAATCGAACGAATACCTCCTTTGTATAAGTCTTGTTAGTAAGATGTCAAAAATGGTATATGAGTATATTAAATACCCATATACCATTATATGTTATGACTTTCGGAAGTCTCCGCCTTTAGCTATTTCGAAAGCTAACTGCAGAACATCTCCAGAGATACCTTCCATCCCTTTGATTACGTTATTTGCATCATTGTATCTTCCCAGGGCTAACTGGTTTCTACCAGACATGGTATTTGCATTTGCTTTAGCCTTTTCAACAATACGCTTCATGTTGATATCTGACAGTTTATCACTAGTAGTTCTTTCTCTAGAACCACCACCGACACCGCCATTCTTAGCGATCGTTGCTAAGTACCCAATGATCTGGTTCAACTCATTATGCGAATCCAATGCACGAATGGAGAGTAACAAATCATCCATAGATGCTCCACCAGTATCGACTTTAGCTGGCAGAATCTTACCAATTGCAGCATTCTGCATGGTTGCATTGACCGGTTTAGGAATATCCGGTTGATTATACGTTTCCGCATATTTTGCAATGCTACCTTGCTTAGCTGCTTGCTGATCAATATATGCTTGTGTTTTAGCATCGGATTGTACATACTGTTTGTATTTAAGTACACTTGCAGGAATCTGAGATTCAGGTACACCAGCAGCCATATATTTATTCAACTGCTGAATCTTCTTCTCTCTACCCCGTTCATTGTACCTGTTAAACATTCCGAACAACCCATTTGCTATCATACCCGCAAGAGGGTTGGCACTTGAGGTACGGTTAAATCCACCGAATCCATTTGCACCACCAACGAAGTTAGTATGATCATCAAAGTATGCTTGTGCCATAGGTGTACGTCTATTAATCTCTCCAGGTATATCTGCAGGGATTTCGAAATGACGAACCCATGTATCAACTGCGCTATTGACAGTTGGAGCATCTCTCATATCATCATATACGTGGCTATATGGTCCATTTAATTCTTGTCCAAGATACCCAACCTGGGAATCAACATCGCTCCAGTCTTTACCAATACTAGCAGCATAATTCTTAAGATTAGTAAATCTTCCCGCATGCCATTGTACTAACCCACCAGATGGGTTACCATCAACATCATCCGGATTATATGCACCTGTATCAAAGTGAGACTCTTGCTCAATGTTACCCATTACACCGGCTGCACCAGCACGGTTCATTTCTAAGTCGTTGACAAGATAATTCCATACGGCTTTCTTTGTATCAATGTGTCCTTCAGAGGCATCAAACGATCCGCCTCCACCACCGTGTTTAGAATCCCAGCCACCATAATACTTACCGTCTTGCCAATCATAACCATCAGCAAACTGTACGTCTATATGGTCGCCTTCGTCAGCCATGCCAAGACCTTGTTCATGACCAAATTGCTTAAATGGAATAGTCAAGGATGCACCTTCTGTAATGTATCCACCTTGCAGGTTTTCAGGTCCATACCAGTCATTGACATCGACTTTCCAACCTTGCTGATGAGAATACTTACCTTTTGCGTGCTGTCCATTGGTACCCGCAGTTACAACTAATTTATGTCCAGTTTGTTCATAGAACCACTCACCAAGGGTATCGAGCACTTCAATAACTTGCACATGACAGCCTTTCAGCTTAACATTGCCAGTTTGCCTTACCCAATACTGTCCGTCATCTGGTTCTTCTGTGAGAACACCCCTATCATTTGGAGCTCCACCACTGCTTGAGCCACCGCCAAACAATTTAGAGCCAATTCCACCAAATAAATCGGAGATACTCACATTTTCATACTTACCACCAGAAACAATAGATGAGAACAGGTTCTTCAAACCTAAGCCAAACCCAGCCACAATTTCCATGAAACCAAGTTTCTTAGGACTACCAGCAGCACCTTTCTTATTAGCAGCGGCACGACGACGAGCAGTCTCTTTCTTCTCGTATGCTTTGGCAATTTTACCTTTTTCTTCGGTCCATTCACCATTGCGTTTACGATTACGAGAGTTGAACTGATCCATCTTATCCATAACATCGTTCTTCTTCTCGGTGCTATATGATTCATACCGTTTAGGATCGGATCTGAATTCCATATCAAGTTTAGGTTCATTATTCTTAGCCGCAGCTTGTGCTTCAGCTACACTCATACGACCACTTGCTCCACCAACGAATGTACCAGCATATCCATGGTTAGCAATCGACTGATTAACTAAATCTTTTAACGGCATGGATGTAAGTTTACCTTGTCCTGACGGATTCAATATATTTACATTACCAGCACTATCCATACCTTTCGCTACAACGTAATGACCGTTACCATAGAATGGAGAGTTCGGATTAGACGAAGACCCACCAATTGCAATCGGAGCATTCTGCTGCAACGCCCTAATCATATCTTCACCACTGTTTATATCTTGATGGTTTAAACCAATCTTATCAGCAACATATTTCAAGAATTTAGGAGATGCACCATTAGCATTAACGCCAACATCAGCCATCTTAGCCACTTCACCAGGATCAACATCAACGCCGTTCATTCTGGCAATATTAGCTAATACAGCAGGAGCACATCCAACATCCTTCATTGTACCTTCGCCAAATACTTGGTTCATCCACTTAGCGTTACCTTGTGAGTAATACCCGTTATCTCCACCAAAGAAGTAGTTATATGCGGAAGAAGCAGCACCTTTGGCTTTATTCCATAAGCCAGTGTTACCTGTATTTTTCTTACTGTCACTACTACCAGGTTTTGTGCCAGGTTTTTCAGTATCCCAAGGCATCCAACTATTCCAGCGATCTCTCATACGTCCAAATGCAGCAGACATAGACCAATCTTTACCTAAGCCAATTACTTCTTTGAACCAATCAATCGGGCTAAAGGATGTAATTGTATCTACTGCATTTTTGAACCACTTGGTCATATCATCCATCCATCCAGAGATTCTCTCTCCAAAGGATTTAATGGTACCACCTTGACCGATACCCAAAACTTTATCCATGATCGGAGCGCCATATTTCTGCCATACGGTCTTATTACCAACGGCTTCTCTATATTGCTCTTTACTAAAGTTCTCAGGTTTCAGTCCTTTTTCTTTCAGGTATGCTTTATATTTATCATCGAATTTCTTCTGTTTATCCGCAGTCTGTTTCTGGGTGTCTTCATCCGTAATCAAGTTGTAGATAAACTGAGCAAAAATCTTACGATGGTCAAAGTCCCTGAGGTCATATCCAGCTGCCGTCATGAATTTACCGAATAGCGTATCTCCCAATGCTACAGCACCGAAAGAAGCTGCGGAGAGCAGTAAATCCAAACCAACAACACCAGGTAATCCAAAGAATGTATTGATGAATGAGGATACTAACCTCATCGTAATAGTAACATCTTCGGGGTTAACATCAAAGAGTCTATCTGCATCGATAGCACCTGTAATGCCATCATAGATACCAAAGCCAACATTCACAACCAAGCCCAATCCAGTTGCTGCTGCACCAGTACGTACTGCTGTATTTGCAACCTGTTTCGGGAACATCTTGGACAGAATAGACATGATCTTTGGATCCATTAAGCGTTTAGCCAGGTCTGTGATGATATCAATAAACTTACCTAACTTCGACGTATCACCAAATACTTTCTTACCAAGCTCAGAAGTTCCAATCCACTCCAATGCTTGTTTGATCTTTGTAAAGAACGACTTACCCTTCTTAATCTCGGATTCAGACGTTTCTTTCAGACCTTTTTCAGCCATAGCAGCCAACTTCTCACCCACTGTACCAGGTAAGTGACTACCAGCCTGTAATACTTTATTCTTAATACGTTTACCAATGGACATAGCACCTTTACCGATGTTAGATCCAATCTTGGCAAAACCTTCAATGTGTTTAGATACAAATCCACTTACTTTTTTAGCGCCATACTCGGCGAATGTACCCATCTGTGTAGAATGTGCCAAGGCTTCCGATTCTCCACCTTTATCCTTGTTCCCAAAAAACATCTTGATGAGTCCATAAATACCCAGAGCTGTAGCACCAAGTGTACCAATATTTGAGAGAATACCAAGTATGCCACTTGCGATACTTCCAATACCGCTCAGTAAGCTACTAAAGATGCCGCCTTTCTTTTCCTCTTTATCTTTACCAGTAAGAGCATTGTACAGCTTGGTCCAGATCGTGATTTTCTTTTCTTCACGTTCGGTGGCTTCTTTTTCCTTCTTCTCTTCTTTATTCTTCTCGTCGACAGCAGCAGCGTCATCATCCGCCTCTACACCAAGAGCTTGCTTCGTCTTCCGAGTGTTCTCTTCAATCTTACCCAGGATTACATTGCTCTGAGCAGTTTGTTCAACACTCATACGTTGAAGTTGAACGGATGTGTCTTCGCTCTTCTTTGCATCGTCAACGATCGAAGCATCTCGTTTAGCATCTTCTTCTGCATTTCGACGCATTTCAGCAATCTGGTCATCAGTAAGGTCATAATTCCCCTTACGAATCTTTTCTTGCATTTCACGCATCTTTGCAGTCTGTGCTTCAAGAATAGAGCTACCTTTTGTAAAAGCCTTCTTTTCAGCGGCTTTAACTTTTTCTTCATATTTGTTGTCATCTTCAAATCTGGATTTTGGACGGAATACTGCATTGCCAAGGTTAGACATAGCACTTCCGATTCCTTCACCAGTTTGCAGTGACCGGAATACTCCCCCGATGGCATCCGTTACAGTAGATTTGTAATTTTTGCCCTCGAGCATCATTCTAAGTAATCCACCAGCTGCACGTAAAGGCAACAGCGCTGCAGTAATGCTTGCTTTAACAGCTTTCTTGAAGCTATTATACATGAATTGGCTCATTGTCTTAACGACTTTGAACACTGGTGTGAATACTCTATTAATAGACCGAGCGATCGAGATAAATATGTTCTCAAAGCCCTTCTTGACCGGGGCTAAGGAAGCACTAAAGGTATCCCGAATCGTTCCCATGATATCGGTAACCGCTTCTCTAATGGGTGCGAATGATTTACGCAATGGAGCTAACACATTACGACGTACCCAGAATTTAGCGTTAAATACTTCTTTTGTAAACTTCAACTTCAAGGGTTCAAAAATTTCCCAAGTGAAGAAGTTACGCATCTTATCAAGAGCACCGGAATGATATTTACCAGACTTATCCGTATACCCGAACATGGTCTTGGTAAAGTTTTTCGATGCTGTAGCAATACCTAAGCCAGCACCTGCAATAGCTGCAGGGATAGGACCTAAGGCTATCATATTACCAACAAGACCAAGCTGAGAGATTACACCCATAGAACCAAGACCGGTGAGAGCACCAGCCATTGCTCTAGGTAATCCAACTTTAATCTTGCGCATCATACGGTTATTAAGCAGACCACCGACTTTCTTAACAGTACCATCAGCGTTCTTAATTTCCGTACCAAATATTACACGTCTAAAAGCACGAGAATGAGATAATAAACCCCAAGCCGCACCGGCAATTACAGGACCAAAGGCGCCAACAACGATAGACGGCATTAACCCAAAGGCTATACCATGACCCATCATTGTGGACCCAACACCCATAACTGCACCGCCGCCCATGGCGATTTTCTTAGACTTAAAGAAATTCTGTACCTTGGAAGAGATTAATCCTCCAACACGTTTAACAACATTACCATTCTTATCACGGACTTCTTTGCCGAAGAGCATTTCTCTAAAGCCACGTGATTGTTTTAATAAACCGATTGCGCTGCCGACAATTGCACCACCAATAGGACCACCAGGTAAGAATAAGGAGCCGAGCATACCGAATCCACCTAAACCGGACACAGTACCTACAACAGCACCTAACCCTGCACCTTTGCCAATATCAGGTAATGCTTTCTTAAAGAGTGCATTGACCTGTTCCATGGATTTCTTTCTGGCTCTTCCACCTTTAGCGTTATCACCAAAGAATGCAGAAGAGAGTTGTCCAAACCCATGAACCAGCATAGACTTTAATCTATCAGCTACCGTTATCTCTTTGCCATTACTATCTGTTTTGGGTTTACCGAAGAAGTATCGCTCCATCATATTCTTGAGGCCATCGACACTATCTGACAATATACCCTTTTTATTGCCATCACCAAATAAGTAGTTCTTCGTTGCAGTATATGTATCTTTCACATAGTTAATAGCGGAAGAGAATACACCACCTTCACGAACACCCTTGGCGTTGACTTTACCAAGTAAGGCTTCTTTCAAGGAAGTGCCAATACCCTTTTTACCAAAGATCACATCGTGCATTGCCTGATTGACTTTGTCAAACAGGTCAGCCAGTTTATTAAACGGCATCTGGATAACTTCTTTGATCTTCTCGGTCAATGTCTTCTTTGTTGCATCAACAACTTCATCGTCATCTTCCGCAGTTACCCGTTTGCCCTTTTTACCTTTGGCTTTGGTTTGTGCTTTTTCCCGTTTAAGGATATCTTCATAAACAGTCGAAGCTTTATGCTTATTTACACCGAAGTCAGAGTTATATTGCTTAAGCATTGCCTCTGGCATATCGAAAGTACCGTCATCTTTCTTGACGATCTGGTACTTCTTCATCATCTCATCTACATAGGATGATTTCGGTTGGGACGCAGCATTCGCTGCTTCCGATTCTTTCTCCCGTTTAAGGATATCTTCATATATCGTAGAAGCTTTACGCTTATTTACACCGAAGTCTTTATTGTACTGCTTGCGCATCTCATCTGAGATTTCAAAGGTACCGTCATCTTTCTTGACGATCTGGTACTTCTTCATCATCGCTTGTGAGTATGATTCCTTCGGTTTTTCAACAGCAACTTCTGCTTCTGTTCCCTGTTCTTTAGCAGCCAGGGCTTGTCCAGCATTCGATAAATACTCAGGATGGTTAGCAACCATATCGTTGTATACATCTTCTGCTGTCTTAAACTCTGTCAAGAGATGGTTGACACTATTATCCCGATTATACTGCTTAAGCATCTCATCTGACATAGCATATTTACCATTCGGCTTCTTAACCAGACGATACTTATTACTCAATATCACATCATTTGCTTTGGCAGTATCAACGAATAACTTACCAATGGATCCAACCTTTGTCTGACTAATAGAAGCATGACGACCAGCTCCATGTTCAGCATCAGATCCATAATATGTATTAAAGTTACTTAAGTTGGTTCTTGCTTCATGGTATTCAGCGCCATACATACCCAAACGTGTTTCATTGGATATATTGGATAATGCAAAAGCCAAGGCTTCCGCTTTCTCTTGAAGCTTTGGATCCTTTAAGTAATCTTCATTTTCAGGGTCTTTACCACGATGCGTACCTTTATACAGAGCTAACTTAATCTGATTCAGGTCTTTATAGTCATTGAAGTCTTCTGCTTCACTATCGAAATGGGTAAGACCATATACGAAATCTTCAATATCCTGTTTACGGTTAACTACCTTACCTTTATCTTTAGCATAAGACTCAATAGCATCCTGTAAATCCCATACTGTATCAGAGTAGGAATCTATGACTGTCCTACGTTCTTCTTTCTCCAGGAGCTTCTCTAATTCACGCTCTCGCATGAACATACCACCACGACGTGAACCTTTGTCCCAGTTATATGCAATCAGGCGATTTGCAATGTTTTCTTCCAGAGAAGCGTCATCACCTTTAAGCAGACGACTCGCAATAGTCTCTAATACTGCAGTCTGTCTTGCTAAATATCCAGGGATGACTCTGGTTACTGCAGCTTTGGTCTCACCATCGAAAGGAATTGCTCCACGTTCAAAGTCATTCTGGCTGAAATCTTTGGTATCGATATCTGTACTAATACCAAATATAGAACCAAGAGCTTTGATGAAGGTATTTTCCCCATCATACTTACGAAGCTTTGTTAATGCTGCAGGTATAAAGTTACGATACGCTTTATCCAGATTGCCTAAGCTCTTCTTAAACCGATCTGGTAACATAGCAGACAATGTTTCCTTCAGGATAAATCCTAAGGGATTGGCTGCTATAGAGCTAAGGAGCATATCATTATTGAGCATCGGAAGGGCAGCACCCAGCATAGAATTCTGGAAGGACTTCTTCATATTCTGAGCAACAACTCCAGAATATCCTTTAATGGAGAACCCACCGCTCATAAATTGGTCAACAGGGGACTCCTTCTTTGTACGGTCTGCTTGCTCTTCAGGATTCGGAGATAACCGCAGCATAGCACCATTGATAGAGGATAAGAGCTCAAGATTCTTATCATAAAACTCCATCGATGCCTTTACATAGGTACTCCAAGTTTCATTGTTATACTGAACGATATTAACCAGATTGGATGATATCGATTGTAATTGTCCCATGTACTCTGTATGGAATTTGCGATGCATAGATTCCGACAGAGCAAAGTTGTTCTTGTTTGACTTATTAAGATTTGCAAAGCCAGTATTTACTGCAGCGGTAGTTTCGGTTACTCCGTCGTACACTGCCGTCATGGCTTTTGTTGACGGGCCCATCATGTTAACAATCTTAGATGGCCCCATCTCTACACTACTAAATGACTCTCCCCCACCAGATTCTTCATCGCCGTCTAAACTAATATCGGCATCGATGTCCATGGAGGATTCATCAAAGTCCAAGTCTAGGTCTTCCAGACCCATTGCCTTGGATAGAAGTTTTTCTTCACGCTTGGGATCATAAAACTTACCTGTGCGTGCAGATGACTTCGCATTTTTAAGTGCGGTGCCGGCGTATTTGGAGAAGTTCTCTTCTTCGCCAAGCATGTAATTAACGATCTGGCGCTTGTTCGATCGCAGTGCACGAAGATCTTGTCTGAGCTCACGGACTTCTTCTGCCATAGAACCGGCAGTTTCCGCCATAGAGGGAGCTAATTCAGACAATATCTCTTTTGCGCCGAACTTTACGCTCTTTCCAAAGGACTTAGCCCAATTGGAATATTTACCTTTCTTTGCCATATAGCGTAACCTCACATTCATGAAGTTATATGTATAATTTTTGATCAAAAACTATCATTGCAATTAACCTATTGTGCAGATTTACACTATTTAAGGTAAAAAAGAAATCCTGCAACGTGTGCAGGATTTCAATTTCCGGTGAGCTTGTTAATCAAATATCAACTTAATCTTCTTAGCTTTTTCGATTACCGCTTCACCAATTTCAATTTTCACATCATTCATCTCCGGAGTCAGACATCCTCCCGGGTTCCTGTGTTTATTTTTATCTTCTACGGCTTTAAACACGGAACCAACCGTCTTTTCCATTTTTTGCTTACCTTTTTTACTCATACTAAATTCCCCCTTCTATATATTTTGCTTGACGGCATAGTAATAATATATAGCTGAATTCGTTGAAATTACTAAAACTCGGTAGGTGTAAGCATATCCCGCTCTTCATCAAAGAGATATATCGTATCAATCACATTTGCTTCATCTGTACGATACTTAAATACGACGAACCGGATATCAATATTTCCACGTTTGAGCAGACATTCTAAGGCATTTGCAGATAAGATGAAATCTTCATCCTCATCGGGTGGAAGCTTATTCCACATATCAGCCAAAAAGTCCTGAACAACCAGGTTGAATAGATCTCGTACTAACTCATACTTCACAGGGCTATCACCAAAGTAGTCATGAGATACTTTAAACCCGATAGTGTAAATATCTTTTTCAACATCTGGCTTGGCCAGAAGATGCTCCATTAATCGCATAAGTCGATCAACGATTGTATTTTTTACAGCTACAGTATGCACAGTACTCCCCTTCTTTCCCACACGGATGATCAATTCCCTGATACGATCAATGTATTCATTGATTTTATTTCGATCCGTTTCAATACGTAATGATGCCTGAAGTTGAATGAACTCCTCAATACATTCAGCAGTTTTAGTATCTGCCGTTGATTGAAGAGCCCGAAGCATATCAAATTGCTGATTTTCTACTATGCCAGCTATTGTAGTAAATTCCATTGATATTAGCCCTCACTTACAATACTAAAGACATACTGTTTCTGAATAAATGACCGTACTGGGTAAATTTCAAAGGAGATAGCAGTATCATCCATAAGGATATAGGTGACAGTGTACGCCGTTCCTGGAAACTTATCCGGGAGTACGGTCATCTTTACATCTTTTTCGTACGGCTTAATAACCTCATTACTCTTCATGATCAGGGCAGAAATTAACTCAGCATAATCAATGATACTGAGTGTTACAGATTTGGGTGTAGTAGCAACCCTCTTTACTAATAAATACATAGGTACCTCCTTTTACGTATGACTAAAGATATCCAACTGAGAACGATTTCCCAGTTGGATATGATATACCGATTCGGGCGTTACATTTTTTCTTTACACCAAGGCGGTGTGTTAGAGCGTTTCAGTAAAGCGCGATGTGCTTTTCGTTTGGTCTTAACACCAGTCTTCTTGTTTTCATACACAGACTCTTCAACATCTCGCAGGTTAATAGAACCAACAAAATCTTTCTTGGAAGGAAGCCGTAAAATCTTACCGGTCTTCATGTATTCCCAGTTAATAGCAGCCATCATATCATACATGGTAGCTGCCTGTGCCTGTGTAAATTCGTACTCATTGATGAATTTCTTGGCATCTTCAGAGTCCACGTTAAAGGTGTTCAGAATCGGAGTGAACATCTTTTCACGGAACTCTTTACTCGGCTTGCGAATAATTTCTGTCGGTTTACCCTGCCGAACTTTAATATCTTTGGTTTCATAGTCAGGGTCATTCATAATAGCCCCAGCTACATCATCGTAGAAACGACGACTAAAGGATGTTTTCAATTCACCATCCTTAGATGCTGCTTTTGCAGTTTTAACGATTTCATCAATACGATCGAGAAATGATTTTTTAGGCATGTCCTGTCTTCCTCCTAATCAAAGTGAATAACTAACATATCCGATTCCGGATAGTACTTTTTCTGTACTTCCACATAGTAGTCAATATCATTGATACGACCATTATTCTGTAAGTACGTGACTAAGTCTTCCTTCTTCATGCTGTTAATCTTCTTAAGGTATTCCGATATTTCTTCTTTACTCATAATATATATCTTCATCCCAATCTTCAATACCTCTTTGTCCAAGAGGGTATACTAGTATATATCCTCTGTGGTTTTTGTACACACAAATATGATATATATTTGAAATCTGAGTTTATGCACCGCCACCATCTTCAGGAGCAGTTGCATGAATCTCTACACGGGTCATCTTCTTTACTCGACAGAGTAAGGAGTTCTGCCCAACAACAAAGCTGGAGGTTAATCCGGATGCAGGTATACAATGAGACTCTTCTAATGGGAATCCAGTATCTTCAACCCACCAGAAATATTGGATAGTATAGGTTGTTCCAGGAGGTCCTTCTGGAGGTTCCGGTAACTCTACATCATCTTCTAACGGTAAAGGAATGGGACCACCAGGTGTATATGGATATTCTTCTGAAGACATCTCATATTCACTATATTCAGTATGCCAATACCAAGAAATTAATTCGGACGGATCAATCTTTTCCGGTGCTGGACTAACTGAACCGAATGAGTCTTTCATGGAGAACTCTTTAACAAACTTATCCGTTGGCCATTTCCGTCCACGAAATTTTGTGATGGCTCGTTGTTCTTCCGGCCATACTTTATTTGCAACTTTAGTAAAAGCAGGGTCTATACAGATAACCGAAGTTCGATCACAGAGATTCTGATTTTTGAAGATCGCGTACTGCAATAACTTACGCAGTGCATTCTCAAAAAGCGCTGTTTTATTGTAATGCTGTAATTGCATTATGGATATCGTATTCCACTTTTTATTATCACAAAGCGGCTTTAAGGCCTCTAGAGAATCAGGGTTGAGGTCTAAAACGAAAATTGAATCGGATATAGACATAATAGGTTGAGTTCCGTATGTAATACCGATTCCACTACCTGATGAGGTTATTGTTGTGGTAGCCACAGTTACTTGCCTCCTTACGTATAGTTAGTAATAAGTCGAACCTCAAATTCCACATTATTGTAACTATACGTACAAAAGGAATGGTTAGTTATGGATGGTATTAATTATTTGAATGATGAACTACTGACGGTATCAAGTCGAGATGAACTCTTTGATATCAGCTTTGCTTCAGATCGTTCATCTTTACGTGATATTGAAAATTTTGTAGCCTTTGTTAAAGCTTGTGAGAAGTCGATTCGATCAAGCCATGAGTATAAGATGTTTAAAGCACAGCAAGCTGCAAGAGGGTTGAATCGTTGCCAGATATTAGGTCATGTAGAATCCGATGACTCCGATGGAGTTACCATTGAAATGCACCATGGGCCAATTCTTACCTTATTCGACTACTGTGCGATTGTCATTGACTATTTACTGAATACGAACCAGGAAGTAAGTAGCTTCCGTGTTGCTCGTATTGTATTGGATGAACACTTCAACGATAACGTACAGGTTGTTATGTTAAGTAAGACAGCCCATCAATTAGTAGACTCTAATGAGATCTTCATCAACTTTAATCAAGCAACTGGAAACTTAAACCGGTTCTTGCAAAAGTATAAAGAAGGGCTGACACCAGATCGCATTGAAAAAATTAATCGATACATTGAGATGAGTGAAAAGTATGATACCTTTGATAATGGACTCTTTGATATTAAACAGACAATAACAGACTGGAACTATGATGTAGCCAAAGAACGTATGAAAAAAGAATAGAGGGGTTGCTCTCCCCTCTATTCTTTATTTACTTGCTCTTACATCACAAACACGTATCGCCGGAAACCTTCCATAAAGGCCACATTATATAACGCAGGGTTTGTGGCATTCTTATTCATATTAATCTTGAAAAACTTATTCTTGTATACGAACATATCATTCTTCTGATCATACTCAAGCAATGAATGCTGTTGTACCACCTTTACCGCATTGCGAGCACGCTCAAGTGCTTTTTTATTCATACGGAGCTCATAGAATATCGAGTTAACATCAATCCGGCTGAGAATATCCTTAACCATGGTACAGATTGAATTAATGCACTCAGTATGACTATAAATTGGACGCTCTTTAGCATATTCCGTATAAATCATATAGTCGTTCGATGTTGTTGAGATGTACTCTTCGATATCTGCAGTCTGTGCCAACTGCCAGTAATACTCCCCAATTTGATACCAGTGCAACTTCTCTTTGATTGGGTCAGTCATGCGGGATTGGCCGTTTTCAATCATTTCCATGAAACGATTGTACCGTTTCCACCATTCACAGTCCTCAATCAACCCAATAATGCTAGTTGCTAAGACAAAGGCTTCTGAGTCTGGTTGCACCTCCTTCAATGCCTCTTTTAATGTGGCGAAGTCTCCACGCTTTAAAAATCTCGCACAAGCTGTTCTTAAATCCATATCCGATTACCTCCTTTCAGCTTGTTCCATGTATATAATATATATTTGCTATAATTGATAATACGATATAGCTCATTTCACAATTATATAGAAATGAGGTGATATACTTGTTAGTTATGACGCTTTGTTTAGGGTTTGCAGCAACTCTATTTGCTTGCAGTACGCTTTTTCTAATTGGTAAAAACAAGAATCTGGAAAAGCAATTGGGTGCATTAAATGGAGCAAAGGTAACTGCATACCTTGATACAAATCCAACAGAATTACTGCAGATACTCGATGACATTATGGATCGAGAACT
>OCTW011596861.1_pt1 | contig 60516 bp, 53 predicted proteins | sample 1539671 | NCBI WGS metagenome assembly OCTW01 (sample SAMN02144230, study PRJEB22623) | gut metagenome | biome: sheep rumen | host: Ovis aries | place: New Zealand | reverse complement strand
GACAAAAAATCCCTCCAGCTGGCCAGGCGTATCAGGCGGGAGCATCCGGAAAGCAAGCTGATCCTGTGCGGATGCATGGCGCAGCTTCAGGGTGCTCAGCTGATGGATACCGGAGCCGATCTGATCATCGGCACCCAGCATCGGGGGGAGATCGTATCCCTGCTGAATCAGGTTATTTCGGAGGGACGTCCCCTGTGTGCCGTTGAACCGCTGCCGGAAAAAATGATCTTCGAACCGCTGACGATATCCCGTCAGAGTGAGCATACGCGCGCCGTACTTAAAATCCAGGAAGGCTGCCGAAATCGCTGCTCATACTGTATCATTCCGACCGTCCGCGGCCCGATCCGCTCCCGCTGTCCGGAAGATATCCGCGCCGAGGCTGAAAGGCTCGCCGAAGCCGGATTCAGGGAAATCGTGCTGACCGGCATTCATCTGTCTTCCTGGGGGCAGGACTTTGGAGATCCCCTGACGCTGATCGATGCCATCCGTCTTTTGCAGGATCAGGACGGGATTCTGCGGATCCGGCTCGGATCCCTTGAACCGACGATCGCCACGCCGGAATTTGCCTCAGCACTCCGCGGGATGAGCAAGATCTGCCCGCAGTTTCACCTCGCCCTGCAGTCCGGCAGCGATTCAGTTCTCCGGCGGATGCGAAGACGTTACAACACGGAGATGTACCTGGAGGCAGCCGCCAACCTGCGCGCTGTTTTTCCGCACGCCGCCCTGACAACGGATATACTCACGGGATTTCCCGGGGAAACCGTGGAAGAATTTGAAGAAACGGTGGAAATCATCCGGAAGGTCGGCTTTTCCCGGATCCATGTGTTTCCGTATTCACCCCGTCCGGGTACGCCGGCTTCCGAGATGCCCGGACAGCTGACAGATACCGTCAAACAGGACCGATGCCGACGGCTGATCCGCCTGGGGCAGACGATCGCCCGTCAATGGCTCGAGACATGGGTCGGCCGGGAATCCGAACTGCTCCCGGAAGAGATGGTGGACGGATGCTGGGAGGGCTATACACCGGAATATATCCGTATCCGGCTTCGCCCGGAAGATGCATGCATCAGCGGTCACCCCTGCAGGATCCGGATCACGGATATCCGAAACGGATATGCGGATGCGGAAATCATACAATAACAAGGAGGAAACATTGAATGGAAAACTGTCTTTTTTGCCGCATTGTCAGAGGGGAAATTCCCTCCACCAAAGTGTATGAAAACGATCAGGTGTATGCCTTCCGGGACATCAATCCCCAGGCGCCGGTTCACGTACTGGTCATTCCCAAAAAGCATATTTCTTCCATCGACGGGATCGACGAAGCTTCGGATACCGATCTGGCCGCCTGTCTGCGTGCCGTCAGGCATGTCGCTGCGCAGGAAAAGCTGACGGGTGGATACCGTGTCATATCCAACTGCGGGCCGGACGCCTGCCAGACGGTCCCCCATCTTCACTTTCATGTGCTCGGCGGCGCCAAGATGTCGGAAAAAATGGCCTGATATCTCGATTCCTGACAGTCTTGTATAAAAAAAGCATTGACGCAGGCCGTGATTGGCAGTATAATCATGTAGCGGTTTTGCCGTAGGATGTTTCCGTGCGGCTGCTGTCAACACGTTGTATGAGCGAGGGGAGGGATAACAGTGTCCGAGGTACGTCTCCGTGAAAATGAGTCCCTGGAAAGTGCGCTCAAACGGTTCAAGCGGCAGTGCGCCCGCAGTGGCGTTCTCCAGGAAGTCCGGAAGCGCGAGCATTATGAAAAGCCCAGCGTAAAGCGTAAGAAAAAGGCTGAAGCCGCCCGCAAGCGCAAGTGGTAATTTTTCGCTCAATTCCCTTTCCGTTTTTTCGGGAAGGGTTTTTTTGTTGTTGTTTTGGATTCTGCGGTTCGATTTGCATCAATATGCCAAAAATGCGCTTGAAATGAAAAATAGCTTTTGCTATAATGTATTTACGGATCCCACTTCAGCGAAAAGAGGTTGATATGATCTATTCTTTCGCTCTGAACAAGCATGCGAATATTCGTTATCGTGACGCTGTTTGCCGTTTGAGCCGATATGAACTGCAATCCATGCTGAAAGCCATGGGTGTGGATGCTTCCATTACCGAAGAGGAAGCCGGCGGAGCTGACTTTCTTTCCTTTGATTGCCGGGAGCTTTCCGAAGCTGAGCTGAACCGGCTTTCCCATCACAGCTGCGTGAGCTTTATGGCAGAAAATGTTTCGGGCCTGCTTCGTCCTCTCAGCCTGCAGAAAAGCCTGTACCTGCCGGAGGATCTTCCGGAGGTGCTGAAATATAAAGGGAAGACTTCAGTCCCGTTCACCCGGATGATGATTCATATGGCCCATTCCGTTTCATCATTCGCAAATGCTCCCTTTCCCGTCACGCTGATGGATCCGCTTTGCGGCAGGGGGACCGCCTGCTTCTGCGCCCTGATGGAGGGGATGAACGCCATCGGGCTCGATACGGATCAGAAGGCTCTCCGGGAAGCGGGAGACTATTTCGGACGATACCTGAAATATCACCAGCTGAAGCATGCCGTTAGCCGTCGTTCCGAGACGGTTGGCAGGGCATCGCTTCCGGTGACGGAGTTTGTCTTTGCCGATTCCAGGGAGCATTATCAGCAGGGTGAAACGCGGTCTCTTCAGCTGTCCTGCGGCGATACCGCCCTCGTCCCTGCCCTCGTGCGCCGGCATCCGGTCCATCTCATGGTTGCGGATCTCCCCTACGGTATCCAGCATGCTCCCCAGTCCGGTCAAAAACCGGAATCCTTTTCCCAGCTGCTCCGCCGGGCGATTCCTGCCTGGAAAGCCGCGCTGCTTCCCGGCGGCGCGATGGCGCTGAGCTTCAATACGCTGACGCTTCCCCGCCATACCGTCATGTCACTGCTGGAAGAAGCGCAGCTTGTTCCTCTGAACGATGATTCTTATTCGCACCTGCGGCATGAAGTCGAGCAGGCCGTGGTGCGGGATGTCATATTCGCTGTGAAAAAACCCTGAAGGAGGCCTATGACTCATGACTGAAAACGAACTGAAATCCATGACTGTCATCCAGCTTCGCAAGCTTGCGAAAGAGAATAATATCACACTCGGTGCCGGCATTGACAAGGCAGGTATCATCGAAAAGCTCCTGAAGGGGACCGGTGCAGCCCCCTCTCAGGCGGAAGATTCCATGCCCGCGCCTGCTGAAAAGCCAGCGGAAACCACCGCTGCCGTCAATCCGGAACCGAAGTTTCAGGCGGCATGGCACAATACCGATGCGCCGCGCTTCAATGCGCATCCGGCGTATCAGGCGCCCGGCGTTTCCACCCGTCCCGCCTGGCAGACCACGACGCCATCCGGTCATCAGATGCCGCGGGATCAGCAGCATATGCAGCCAGTGCGTCCGGGCAGCTTTACGCCGCGATTCGGACCGGCAGCCGCCCCGTCCGTCCAGACGGAAGGTCACAGCCCCGCGGAGCGCACCGCTCCGGCACATCCGTCCGCCTCTCCCTTGCCTGATCGCAGGATCGGAGACTCCGCATCCTATACGCATCGGGTTTCCGGCAGTTTCAATCCAACGTTTACCGCTCCGGTTCATTCCCAGCCTGCGGAAAGTCCGGTCATGACGCCTGCGCCGATCCCGGAAGGCGCCGGCATCGCCACGCCAACGCTCGAGGAGCTGCTCGCTTCCGGTGACTATGAAGAAGGGAGCGGTGTGCTGGAACTGCATCCGGACGGATACGGCTTTCTCCGGGCTCCGTCGTTCCTTCCTTCTACAAAGGATGTTTATGTCTCCATGGCGCAGATTCGCCGGTTTGGATTGCGCACCGGTGATCTGATCGAAGGGAAAATCCGGCCACAGCGCGAAGGGGACAAGTATGCCGCGCTCCTGTATATTTCAAGCATCAATGGTGTACCCGAGGAAGAAGCCTTCGCCCGTCCTGCCTTTGATGAGCTGACGCCTGTATATCCTTCCCGAAAGATCTCTCTGGAATCACGGGACGGAAAATCCATGCAGGATATGCGCCTGATTGATCTGATTGCCCCCATCGGTTTCGGCCAGCGAGGTCTGATGCTTTGCCCTCCGGGAACCGGAAAAACAGAAGTCATCAAAAACCTTGCCCGCGTGATCACGCAGAATTATCCGGAAGCCCATGTGCTGATTCTGCTCATTGATGTGAATCCCGAGGATGCAACCATGATGCGGGACGATGTCCCCTGCCCTGTTCTCTCCTCCAGCTTTGACCAGCCGCCGGAAGTTCATCTGCGCCTGTCGGAAATCGTTCTGGAACGGGCCATGCGTCTGGTCGAGCAGAAGAAGGATGTCGTCATGCTGGTGGACAGCCTGACCCGCCTTGCCAAGGTATACACGACTGCTGCGGCCCAGCAGGGTCGAAGCCTTCCCGGTATGGTCAATCCAGCAAGCCTGTTCCGCGCCAAGCGCATGTTCGGAGCGGCCCGAGCCTGCAAGGAAGGCGGCAGCCTGACAGTCATTGCCGCGATGGATATCCTGACCGGAAGCCGGGTGGATGATTCCGTTGTGGAAGAATTCAAGGGAACCGCCAATATGGAACTGACATTTGACAGCAACGTTGCCCGCGCCGGGATCACTCCCGCGCTGAGTCTGCAGAACAGCTATACCAAGAATTCGGATCTTTTGCTGAACAGCCGGCAGAAGGAAGGACTGAGCCTGATCCGGACCATGCTTGGAAACACCTCATCCGCCGCCGCGATCCCGCAGCTTGAATCCATGATGGATAAAGCGGATTCCAATGAAGAGCTCCTGCTCAAAATGAAGGACTGGTTCGCGCTGATGAACCGCTGAAAGGGGACTGCAATCCCATGGATTCCATCTACGTAATCGGTCATAAAAACCCTGATACGGATGCCATCGTATCCGCGATGGCATACGCCGCTCTGAACAATTCGCTGGGTGAGAACAATTATGTTGCCGCACGGATCGGCCATCTGAACACTGAAACATCCTTCCTGCTGGATCGATTTGGATTCAAGCCTCCCGTATATCTGCGTTCCGTCCGCACCCAGCTTTCCGATATCGATTATGATACGCCGCCTTCTCTCGGCCAGGCTGTACCGGTCTCCTATGCATGGAAAATGCTGCATACACAGGCCAACAGCGTATCCGGTCTCCCGATCACCTACGAGGACGGCACCATCTACGGAATGGTGACCGGAGGAAGAATTGCGGAACAGGACATGGAATCGGTCAACTGTCCGATCGTTGAGCGGATCCCCGTCTTCAACCTGCTCAGCGCCCTGGAGGGGCATATCATCAATCAGGAAACGGACTTCTTCGATGAAATCTCCGGCGAAATCATCATTCCCGTTTCCGCATCTGATGATATCCTTCCGGGCATGATCGTTCTGTGCGGTACGGATCCGGCAATTGCCAACCGGGCGATCGAATGCGGTGCTTCCTGTCTGATCTTCTGCCGCAGCGAGCTGGCGGAGCAATACCGGGGACGTTCCTCCAGCACATGCATGATCACGACCACCCTGGATGCATACCGGGCCGCCCGGATGATTTTCCAGGCTGTTCCCGTCGGAAGAATTGCCTTTACGGAGAGCCTCGTCTTTTTTCACCTCAGTGATTATCTGGATGATGTGCGCGATACCGTGCTCAAAAGCCGTTTCCGGACGTATCCGGTCCTGAACGAGGAGGAAAAAGTCGTCGGAACGATCTCCCGCTATCACCTGATTTCCCCCCGCAGGAAAAAAATCGTTCTGGTCGACCACAATGAGATCGGCCAGTCCGTTTCCGGGCTGGATCAGGCGGAGATTATCGGGATCATTGACCACCACCGCCTGGCTGACGTGCAGACCGGCAGTCCCGTTTTCATGCGGAACGAACCGATCGGATCCACGACATCCATTATCGCTTCCATGTATCAGGAACGCGGCCTGATGCCTTCACCGAAGCTGGCCGGGCTGATGGCCGCCGCCATCATCTCCGATACGGTCATGTTCAAAAGCCCAACCTGCACCCCCAAGGACAGGCAGCTGGCGGAGCGCCTTGCGCGGCATGCCGGCGTCGATCCGGAAGAGCTCGGCAAGGCGATGTTTTCCCGTGGTGCGTCCGCCGACAAGCCCGTGGAGGCGCTGGTTCGCGGAGATCAGAAGGAATTCCACCTGGGAAGTCATTCCCTGGCGATTTCCCAGATTACGACCGTGGATCCCGAGCAGTTCCTGGCCCGAAAGGATGAAATTATCAAAGAGATGGAAAAGGAACGCGCGGAGGGGCACTATGATCTGATGATGATGATGATCACCAATGTGCTGAAAGCCGGCACGGAGCTTCTGTTTGTCGGCGATCCGGACGCAATCAAGAACGCCTTCAATATTGATCATGTGCAGGATCACCATGTATTCCTGGCCAACGTGCTGAGCCGGAAGAAGCAGATCGTACCAGCGATGTCCCAGATATGGGGATAATATTTCCTGCAGTCATCATCCGTTATTCATGGACTTCTTCCGTATCCAGCAGATCTCCCGTATAATCGAAGCGTGCGATCAGATAGCCATCCTCCATGCCGGATCTGTATCGGATGCGGATGGAATCCTCGCCCAGTTCAATCGCGGCAGGATCATACAGTTCCGGATCATCCATCGAAGCGATCCACAGCACTTTGCCTTCCTGGGTAATGGCAACAGGATGATTCCCGTCGGATCCGACAATATACATATAGCCGTTATCGCCCACCGCTGTAACGGCACAATCTCCGATCGGACAGTCAGCGATACTGACTGTCCATTTTTCGGAACCGCTGAGCAGATCGATCATGGTCAGTCCAAAACCGCCGTTGCAGATCAGAACCTGGGGATCCATCTCCGTCCCGCCGATAAACGTGCTGAGCATCGGTTTCTGATTCTGGGTCTCGACCGTTTCAATATGTCCCCACAGGGGCTCTCCTTCAAGGAAACAGCCGGTCCGCATGATCTCGGTTCTCGTCTTCCCTTCCGTGACATATTCCCGAACCGCCTTGACGGAAATGTTGAAATCCTTCCAGTCCAGAATCATCTCGCCGTTGCCGTTCAGTTCATCCAGTGTCATTTTCTGAGTCGTCGCGCTGGTCACGGGAGGCTCCATCTCAGGCGCTTTTTTCAGATACTGCAGAAGAATATAGCCGCAGTGGCCTTCATATTCGGCATAGACGAAGCTCTTTTTCTCCCGAATGGTCTTACAATTGTAAACCACCGCATCCAGCGGAACCTTGGCCAGTGCAGCCGCCGTCTTGTAGGGTTCTTCCCTGAGCGTAACGTATTCTTTGCAGTTCACAACGCGCATCGCTCCGATGTATCGGTGATCCTTCTCCACCGGAACCCGGTCCCCCAGCGCCATGGAAGCAGAGAAAAGCATCCATAAGGCAAACAGAAAAGAAAACAGACGTTTGTTCATATTTCTACTCTTCTCCTTGTCATTCCCGATTGAACATCATTATTTTACAGCAAAAGCACCGATTTCACAATACGCGGATAAAAAAAAGAGTGCCTATCACAGCACTCTCTTTTTCTTACTCGATATTGAAACGCTTCTTGAAGCGATCAACACGTCCGCCAGTGTCAACCAGCTTCTGCTTACCGGTGTAGAAAGGATGGCACTTGGAGCAGATATCCACCTTCATCTCTTTCTTGGTAGAGCCGGTCTCAAAAGTTTCACCGCACACGCAGCGAACTACGCACTTGCCGTACTGGGGATGGATGTTTTCCTTCATTGCTGTTTCACCTCTTTCGCGTATGCAATGGCGGTAAACCGCAAAACCTATGATACCATAACCATCTTTGTTTTGCAACCTTTTTTTTGAACAATGTGAAAGTTTCGTGAAATGAAAGGGTTCCTCCCGCATATGTCGAATTCAGTATTTCGTTGATATTGTCGATGTGGAGGTTTATCCTGAATGAATAAAAACGCGCAAGAACATCCGCAGAAATTTGACGTGGGAGGCCAGGCCGTTCTCGAAGGGGTCATGATGCGCTCCCCCAACGCCACTGCTGTGACCGTCCGCCGTCCGGACGGAACGATGGTCACCAAGCTGACCCCCTTCGTCCCGCTGAAGGAAAAGCATCCCTGGATGGGAAAGCCCTTCATTCGGGGTGTCATCAATATGGGTACCATGCTCTATTACGGAATGAATACGCTGGAAGATTCCACAAAAATGCTGGGCCTGCTGGATGAGGAGCCGACCCGATTTGAACTCTGGTTATCCAGGAAGCTCGGCAAGGGCGTCGACAAGATCGTGATGGCCGTTGCAATCGTGTTGGCCGTCATTCTTGCGTTGGCGCTGTTTATGGCACTTCCCGCCGGTATCGAATCGCTGCTCATCTCCGCCGGCGCTACCCCGATCGTATATACGCTGACAGGCGGCGTGGTCAAGATTCTGCTGCTGATTGGCTATATGCTGTTCTGTGGCCTGGTGCCCGACGTTCGCCGCACTTTTCAGTATCATGGTGCAGAGCACAAATCCGTGCACTGTCATGAATCCGGCAAACTGTTGACGCCTGCGAACGCGCAGACCTTTTCGCGCCTGCACCCCCGCTGCGGAACCGCTTTCCTGCTGATCGTCTTCATGGTCAGCATCCTGCTGTTTCTGGTTCTGAATGTCATCTTCCCGATTTCCAATTATTTTCTCCGGTTTCTGTTCCATCTTGCAATGCTTCCCATCGTGGCCGGCGTCAGCTATGAAGTGCTGATGGGCCTGGCGCACTCCTCGAGCAAAACAGCCTGCATCCTTCGCTGGCCCGGAATGCAGATGCAGCGGCTGACGACCCGGGAGCCGGATGAATCCATGCTTGAATGTGCCATTACTTCCATCAACGTCGTACTGAACGGGTTCCCCGAAGGCTGCCGGATGACGCCGGAAGGATGGGGTGTTTTCAACAGCTACAGGGAATCGGAGCCCGGATATACTGTATCTGAAACAGCGCGTGAAGAAAACAGTGAAAAGGACGGAGGGACCTCCGTCTGATGACTCCGCGCGAACTGATCCATCAGACCGCATCCGCCTTTCGGGACGCAGGCATTCCGGATCCGGATTATGATGCTTCTCTGCTGCTGGCGAATCTTTTGCACCGTCCGCCCCTCTCCCTTCGGCTGGACTCGGACACGGCGCTTCAGAATGACGTAATCGAAGCGTATTGTGTTCTGTGCGCGCGGCGGCTCGGGAGGGAGCCCCTTCAATACATTCTGAGGGAAGCGCCTTTCATGGGGGCCATGCTCCGCGTGGATCCGCGGGTTCTGATCCCCCGGCCGGAGACAGAGCTGCTATGCGAATGGGCGCTGGCAGAAATGGAAAACATCGATCATCCGCGCGTGCTGGATCTGTGTTGCGGCAGCGGATGCATCGGGCTGAGCATCCGGAAGGCGCGCCCGGATGCCGAAGTGTTTCTGTCCGACATTTCCCCGGATGCGCTGGATGTCGCAACAATGAACGCACGGGAACTCGGACTCCGGGTTGTCTGTACAGCCGGAGATCTGTTCACGGGTGTACCGGGTCAGAAGTTCCATCTGATCATCTCCAATCCCCCATATATTCCCTCTGCCGAATGCAGCATGCTTCAGGAGGAGGTGCTCCGGGAGCCCCGGCTCGCGCTGGATGGCGGGACGGATGGATTGGTTTTCTATCGCCGCATCTGCGGCGAAGCCCCCGATCATCTGTATCCGGGTGGCATACTGATCATGGAGCTGGGAGACGGTGAAGCGATTCCCGTAAAGCAGCTGATGCTGGATGCCGGTTTCATTGACCCGGTGATCCGCCAAGATCTGTGCGGCCGCGAAAGAATGATTTTGGGCCGTGTATCCTGATGGAGGATTTGATACATGTTTGAAAAGCTGGAAGCGATACACGACCGGTATCTTGAACTGTCTGCAGAGATCGCCTCCCCGGAAACAATTCAGGATTATCCCCGGTATCAGGCCTGCCTGAAGGAAATGTCTTCCATCGAGCCAACCGTTCACGCCTATGAAAAGTACCAGCTCATTGAGAAGGAAATCCGGGAGGCAAAACAGCTGCTGAACGATTCGGATCTGCACGGCGAAGCGGAAGCGGAACTGAAGGATCTCGCTGTCCGACGGGATGAAATCATCGGGGAGCTCAGGCTGATGCTGGTTCCGCCGGATCCGATGGACAGCAGAAACATCATCATGGAAATCCGTGCCGGCGTCGGCGGTGAAGAAGCAGCGCTTTTTGCCGGGGATCTGATGAGAATGTACCTGAAGTATGCGGACCGTGCAGGACTGAGCAGTTCGATTCTTTCCCTGAGCGATACCGATCTGGGCGGCGTCAATGAAGCCCTGATCATGATCACCGGGAAGGATGCATATGCGCGGCTGAAATTCGAGAGCGGAACGCACTGCGTCAAGCGTGTACCCGCCACAGAAAGCGGCGGCAGGATCCATACTTCCACCGCCACGGTGGCCGTCCTTCCCGAGGCGGAGGACATGGAAATTGAAATCAATCCCAATGATCTTCGGATCGATGTTTATCATGCATCCGGCCACGGCGGTCAGGGCGTCAATACGACAGACAGCGCTGTCCGGATCACGCATATCCCTACGGGAACCGTCGTAACATGTCAGGATGAAAGAAGTCAGCTTGAGAATAAGGCGAAGGCACTGAAGGTGCTTCGTTCCCGTCTGCTGGATCAGCTGCGTGCCCGTCAGGAGGCGGATATCGCAGCCGACCGCCGGTCCCAGATCCGCAGCGGCGACCGCAGCGACCGAATTCGGACCTATTATTTCAATCACGATTTTGTCGTCGATCATCGGATCGGAATGACCCTGAACCGCACCGCCAACGTCCTGAACGGCGATCTCGAAACGCTGATCGACGCATTGCGGCTGGCAGAGAAAACGGAGAAAATGAATGACAGACTATCAGAATAAAACGGACGAAAGCACAAGGCTTCTTCCGGCCACAGCGGAATCACTGGCACTGGCCGCCTCGCTGCTGCACCGCGGCGATTTGGTCGCATTTCCGACGGAAACAGTATATGGTCTTGGCGCAGACGCGCTCAATCCTGAAGCGGTCCGGAGCATTTTTGCCGCCAAAGGCCGCCCGGCAGACAACCCGCTGATTGTTCATATTCATGATCGGGATCAGCTCGAACAGCTGTGTGACATTCCGCCAAAGGCTGATCTTCTGATGGATGCCTTCTGGCCTGGGCCGCTGACGATCCTGTTTCCCAGAAAGAATACCGTTCCGGATGTCGTGACGGCCGGCCTGCCCACCGTCGCCATCCGGATGCCTTCCCACCCGGTTGCCGCCGCCATGCTGAAGGCAAGCGGGTTGCCGGTTGCCGCGCCGTCCGCCAATCTTTCGGGGCGGCCGAGTCCTACGACGGCACAGCATGTGCTGGAAGATATGGATGGGAGGATTCCCCTGATCCTCGATGGCGGGCCCTGTGACGTCGGTCTGGAATCCACGGTCGTGGATCTCTGTCATGGACAGCCGGTCATACTTCGGCCGGGCGGTATCACAAAGGAGATGCTCGAAAGCGCACTGCATGCGCCGGTCACGGTTGCCGGAAGCGTTCTGCGTCCCCTGGAGCCCGGAGAAAAGGCGCTGTCGCCAGGAATGAGATATAAGCACTATGCGCCGAAGGGTACCGTTACGCTGATTGACGGAAACGAAGACAGCGTAGTTCCGGCCCTGAAGCAGCATTGTCTGCAGGATCTGAAAAACGGCAGGCGTTCCTGCGTGCTCTGCTTCTCCGAACATGTCTCTGCGCTGAAGGCTTGCAATCCGCATGACATGGGTTCCATTCATGATCATGCGGAAATCGCCCACCGTCTGTTTGATATTCTTCGCCAGCTGGACGAGGAAGGCATGGAGAGCGTATACAGCGAGGTCATCCCACCCGAAGGGGTCGGACTTGCCGTCATGAACCGGCTTGGCCGCGCTGCCGCTTTCAGAATCATCCACGCATAAAAAGAACCGGGAAGCGTTTCTTCATCGCCTCCCGGTTCTTTCATTTCAGATGTTCAGCAGATCGCTGTAAGCTTTCAGTGCACCTTCCGTATCATGTGCCAGCACGCGTTTTGCCAGAATCTTGCCCAGCTGTACGCCTTCCTGATCAAAGCTGTTCAGGTTCCAGAGGAAGCCCTGGAACATCACCTTGTTCTCAAAATGGGAAAGCAATGCGCCCAGCGCCTCCGGGGTCAGCTGATCCCCGATGATAATGCTGGAGGGACGGTTTCCTTCAAAGTTTTTATTCCGATTCTCATCCGCTTTGCCGCATGCAAAGGCCATGATCTGCGCGGCCACATTCGCACAGAGCTTCTGCTGGCTGGTGCTTCCCTGAATATCCACATCCACACCCGTCTGATTGTTCCTGAATCCGATGAACTGCAGCGGAACCACATCCGTCCCCTGATGCAGAAGCTGATAGAACGAATGCTGCCCGTTGGTACCCGGTTCACCGAAGATGACAGGACCTGTCGGATAATCGACCGGCTCGCCGAAGCGGTTGACGGATTTTCCGTTGGATTCCATGTCCAGCTGCTGGAGGTGCGCCGGGAAGCGGCTCAGCGCCTGCGAGTAAGGCAGCACGGCAGTGGCCGGATATCCCAGAATATTCCGCTCATATACGCCGATCAGCGCATCCAGCATCGCGGCATTCTTCAGAGGATCCTTCTCGTTGGCCAGGGCATCTCCTTCGGCAGCACCGTTCAGGAATCTGGCAAAAACATCCGGACCAAAGGCCAGGGAAAGAACAGCCCCGCCAACAGCGGAAGTGGAAGAATAACGGCCGCCGATGTAATCGTCCATAAAGAACGCAGCCAGATAGTCACTGCTGCTGGCGAGCGGAGATGTCTCGCTGGTCACAGCGATCATGTGTCTGGACGCATCCAGCCCGGCATTCTTCAGCGCATCCTTGACAAATGCTTCGTTGGTGAGGGTTTCCAGCGTCGTTCCGGATTTTGAAACGAGAATAAAAATGCATCTGGAAGGATCCACGGAAGCGAGCACGGAAGCTGCATCATCCGGATCCACATTGCTGATGAATTTGGCTTCCATATGGAAGCAACCATTCTTTCTGGCCCAGTTTTCCAGAGAAAGATACATGGCGCGGGGCCCCAGATCGCTTCCGCCGATGCCGATCTGTACCGCGGTGGTAAACTTTTCACCCTTTTCGTTCACGATTTTGCCCTCGTGAACATTCCGGGCAAACTCTGCAATCCGCGTCTGCTGTTCCACATAAAACGCACGCTTGTTGACGCCGTCCGCAATAACGTCATCACCGATCTGGCCGCGGGTCAGCTGATGAAGCACCCTTCTCTTTTCGCCTGTATTGATCACTGCGCCGTTGTACAGTTCCTGATATTTTTCGCTCAGGCCGGCTTCCTTCGCAAGCCCGCACAGACAGGACAGAATCTGATCATCGACCTGCTTGGAGGCATAGTTATAGGTCAGCCCGCCACCCATTCCGACCTGATAGGCCGCCACACGGCTGGCTCCATTTTCGCCGCTCATGACCGTCTTTAAGCTCACCTTGCCGGCATACTCCTGAAGCTGGTGATAATGATCCAGCTGATCGAGATTTTTCCATTCCATACTGGTTCAACCTCCGTATTATTCTTATTGGATCCGTCCTATTTTATTATACAGGCCGGTCCGGTTGAATACAAGCGTTTTTTGCCCATTGACATTCGTGTTTTCCCATGATACCATGTACCGCGAAAAGGCAAGAGTTCCCGGTCAAGGTGCTCTTGCCTCAAATTATTCGGGGAGGTTGTATTCATGAACAAGGGAGTCCAGCTCTATGAAGGAAAAGCCAAGAAGGTCTTCAGCACCGAAGATCCGGAACAGCTGATTGTTTCATACAAGGATGATGCCACTGCTTTCAACGGTCTGAAAAAAGGAACCATTGTCGGCAAGGGCGTGATCAACAATCAGATGAGCAACCGCCTGATGCAGATGCTGGAAAAGGCCGGTGTTCCGACGCACTATATCAGTGAACTGAATGAAAGGGAGACTTTGGTCAAAAAAGTGGAAATCGTTCCGCTGGAGGTCATCGTCCGGAATATTTCCGCCGGTTCATTCTCGAAGCGCTACGGCGTGGATGAAGGCATTGTGTTCGACTCCCCCACTCTTGAATTTTCCTATAAAAATGATGCGCTGGGCGATCCGCTGATCAACTCCTATCATGCGCTGGCCCTTAAGCTGGCCACCCGGGAAGAGCTGGATCAGATTCGCGACATGGCGTTCCGGGTCAATGAATGCCTGAAGGCCTTCTGGAAGACCTGCGGGGTCACACTGGTCGATTTCAAACTGGAGTTTGGTCGGCTGAGCAACGGAAAAATCGTACTGGCCGATGAAATCAGCCCGGATACCTGCCGGCTGTGGGATTCGGCGACCGGCGAAAAGCTGGATAAGGACCGTTTCCGTCGCGATCTGGGCGGCGTTGAGGATGCGTATCAGGAAATCATGAAGCGCCTGAATGAACACATCTGAACCGATCGGTTTTCTGCCGTACCCTGCCCTTTTGATGACGCCATCTGACGGATGGCGTTTTTTGTATATAAAATTTCCCTGCATCGCACAGATGCAGGGAATAATGCACATCGAAATCTCAGCGCTTTGAGAACTGAGGAGCGCGACGAGCCGCTTTGAGACCGTACTTTTTCCGTTCCTTCATACGAGGATCGCGGGTCAGCAGGCCAGCCTTCTTCAGCGTACCGCGCAGTTCGGGATCCACCTTGCACAGGGCACGGCTGATGCCATGACGGATGGCACCGGCCTGACCGCTCAGACCGCCGCCCTTCACGTTCACGAGCACATCGAAATTACCGGTATTGGTCAGGTTCAGGGGCTGACGTACCGTCATCTTCAGGGTCTCGAGACCGAAATAATCATCAATATCACGCTTATTGATCACAACTTTTCCATCGCCGGCAACCAGACGGACGCGGGCAACGGCTTTCTTGCGGCGACCAACCGCATTGTATTCCATCTTAGCCATTTATCTGTTACTCCTTTCCGCGTCTCACTTCAGGTCCAGTACTTCAGGCTTCTGCGCAGCCTGATCATGTTCAGTGCCGGCATAAACCTTCAGCTTCTTTGCCATCTGACGGCCCAGAGGCCCCTTGGGCAGCATGCCAACGATCGCGCGGCGAACAGCAAATTCGGGTTTTTCCGCCATCAGCTTGCGATACTTGGTCTCTTTCAGACCACCGGCATATCCGCTGTGATGATAGTAGATCTTCTGATCCAGTTTCTTCCCGGTCAGAACGGCCTTGGAAGCATTCACGATGATCACATAGTCACCGGTATCCATGTTGGGGGTATAGATGGGCTTGTTCTTGCCGCGAAGGATGTTCGCCACCTGGCTCGCCAGACGGCCCAGAACCATTCCATCTGCGTCCACAACGTACCATTTACGTTCGATGTCCGCACTCTTCGGAATAAAAGTCTTCAAAGGATTGTCCTCCTCGAATGGTAATTCGTTTCCTTCCATGATGGTCGCATGGTCGGATCAGTTTCAAGAGCTACCGGGGCTAGCGGAGCTTTTGATGCCAAAGATTATATTAACTCAGAAGAAGCCCGGAGTCAAGTGTTTTCTGATGTTTTCTTCATATTTCCAGGCCATGTTCATGCCTGCAGCCGGATACCCGCCTGATTCAGTTTCATTTCCAGCTCCCGGGCGCTGCCATGGAAGACGATTCCGTGCCATCCGCAGGAAACCGCGCCTGCCACATTGGCCGGAAGATCATCCACAAAAAGGCACTCCTGAGGATTAAGCGAAAACTTTTCCGTAAAAAGGCGATAGATTTCCGCACTCGGCTTCACGATATGATAATCGCAGGAAATCAGGGTTCCTTCCATCAGGCGGCTGACAGGAAAGGACGGCCAGTACCGGCACTGACTGGTGCTGGCGTTGCTGAGCAGAAACAGTCGGTATCCGGCATCCTTCAGGCGATGCACAAGCATTTCCATGCCGGGGATCATATCCCTGTGTTCCCACCATCTGTAGAGAAGCTGACGAACCGCATCGTGAAGTCTTGTCGGAATTCTGGCGAGCACAAGAGGCTCCGCAGATTCTTCAGACAGCACACCCAGATCCATCTGAGCCCATTCGAGCGAGAGAAATAGTTCCCTTCTGATCAGTTCCCGATCATCCGGATCCGCAACGTTTGCCTGATCCATAAAAACATCCGGATCAAAGCGGATCAGTACATTTCCCATATCGAACACGATATTCCGTATCATGTGTCTTTATCCTTTCTCTGCTTCTTCAGCAGATGCCCGGATCGTCCTTCCGAAGCCGGTTGTTCCGCAGTCCTTTGGGATAGTGATTCTTGATAACACCATTGCTGCCCTTTCCCCAGCCGATCACCAGGTTCTCACACCGGATGGGTGTCCATCCCACGGCCCGGCCTTCCATTTCCTCCCCTGCCATATAGCGGATGGCGTCCTCTGCCGATACATCCGCCGCTCCCATTTCTGTTGCCGCCTCCTGACAGACCGCATGATCCGGAACAAAAAACTTTCCGCGGATTTCTCCCAGATGGAGACCTGCCCGCAGGACACGGATGCCGGAAAGATCCGGCAGGGCGCTGAGATGAATCAGCGTTTTCCCGAGCCTGTGGGTCGCCTCGGGCAGAGAGGGAAACTGCTCTTTCATGATCCGTTTTTCTTCGGTGGACGGAACCTGGAGAGAACGTGTTTCGGACCGGTCAGAAGAAATCTGCATATCACCTTCCCGTTTCAGGAGGGCAATGAACTGCCCTTCGCCCCGCGTCCTGTGCGGATAACAGGTAAAATATCCGTTGCATCCGTCGATGCCTTCCAGACGGAACGGGGAAAGCGAATACTCCGGAAACTGCTGCAGAAACCATTCAACGTTCAGTTCATTTTCCTCCGGATGATAGGTACAGGTTGAATACACCAGACGGCCTCCCGGCCTGACCATGCGCGCAGCCTCCCGGAGAATGCTCCGCTGGCGATCCGCACAGCCGTGCGCTTCGGCTTCGCTCCATTCCAGCCTTGTCATAGGCTCCCTTCGGAACATTCCTTCGCCTGAACACGGCGCATCCACCAGCACCGCATCGAATGCATCCGACCATCTGACGGAAAGATCAGATGGCATTGCGTTGATCACAATCGCATTGCGAATTCCCATTCTCTCGATATTGCGGCTCAGAATCAGCGCCCGCTTCAGAACCGGTTCATTGGCCACGAGAAGCCCCTGTCCGTTCAGATCCGCACCGATCTGCGTCGATTTTCCGCCAGGGGCAGCGCACAGATCCAGGACACGTTCCCCCGGCTGTGCGTTCAGCACACGGGCGGGGATCATCGCCGATGGATCCTGAATATAAAAAGCACCGGCTTCATGCCATATCGTAGTGCCCGCTTCGGAGGCTGCCGGTATATAATGACCGTTCTTTTCCCATGGGATGGGTTCCAGCGACGAATAGGCTGCAACCTGAAGCGCACCGGAAGGACGGAGCGGGTTCAGTCGGAGGCCGCGAACCGGATCATCCTCCATGGATCGCAAAAAGGCATCGTACGAATCGCGCAGCTGAGCTTTCATTCTGGATAAAAAAGCTTCAGGCAATTGTATCCTCATTCGTCTTCCATCCATTCCGGCACCATCGTCCGACAAACAGGCATCTGCGGATGAATCAGGTAAGACTTTGCAAGGATATGAGGCATCCCTGCATTGATCACGGAATGCACGCCAAGTCTCTCTGCGCATTCCGACACAGTCCTTTCCCCCTCTTCCAGCATTTCCGGCGTCGTCTGCCCGGCCAGATTTGTATTGTTGATCAGGATGCTGATCGGAAGCCTGCCCCGGTTGCTGATCCGCGCAGCCAGATCGATGATATCATCAGCTGTTCGGGTCAGAGGCCGCATACAGTTGACGACCAGGGCCATGCATGTTTCCTCCCTGTGCGCCATGAAGGACGGGTAATATCTTCCCAGTGCGGCAGCGCCCGTATCATCGCCGCCAACGTCAAAAATGATCCGGTCATACGGCTGTTCAAAAACGCTTTGAATCTCTGGCGGAAGCGCCGGGATATCCACGGTTGTCAGCGCAAAAACGGGCATCAGCACGCGAACGCCTGCCTGTCTGAGCTGCTCCGCCTTCTCTCCGCTGCGGAAATACGGATTCACGATATCCAGATCCACCAGCGTCACTTTTTCATGTTCGTTTGCTGAAAATGCCAGATTAATGGCAATTTCCGTTTTTCCGCTTCCATAATTGCCAGTCAGGACAAGAAAACGGTTTTGTTTATCTTTCAGATCGATCATGGAGAATCCTTTCGGTTCTGATTCGAAGAATTGGGATATACGGGGGACATATAGGCTTCATTCTGATCAATGACCGGTCTGGGAGGATCGTAATGATAGAGTTCTTCCTCCGGATCACTGAAAAGCTGGGTCATCCGGAAACGGCGTCGCCGTGGCTGAATCATATGCTGTACGACTTTTTCAGTGATGCTTTCTTCCGCACCGGATGACGGCGAAGACGGATCCTCCGGGTCCTTTCCTGCCGCCTCCGGGACATCATTCTTCATATCCACCGGAGCCGGCCGTCGGTAAGGGCTGTCCGGCGGCACCACGCGGCCGGAAGACCTTGCTCCAGCGCTGTTTTCGGCTGTCAGAAAGGCTTCTTCTCCCGATTCTCTCTGCTGCCAGAGGCTCATTTCAGGTATCTCCGGTTCCTCCGGGGGAAGATGAATTCTTCCGCCGGACGGCTGCACAGCAAAGTCATATTCAGCCGGAGAGCCGGATTCCGATGAATACTCACCGGCCTGCTTCACGGCGGAATCACCCTCAAAATCGTTATATTCAGCCGCTGAAGGCGGAAGCGCTGCTCCCTCCTCCGAATCAGAAACGGATTCCGGCTCCGAAGTCCCGGTATGCCGGAGTCGTTTGAAAAAGCTTCGCCATACCCTGAACGGTTCCCACCGGAACAGATAGACCATCAAATCAGCCGCCAGTCCGATTCCAAGCAGGATCAATGCGAGCAGAAGCCAATGCTCACCAATCCACTGAAGAAAGCCACCGCCCTGTTTTGTCAATCCGGACCAGATCATGGATACAGCCATCTGAAGCCATCCAAGCATCAGACTGAAAACCGTATTTGTAAAGCCGTCCATCGCTGCTCCATTCCTTACTGCGCCGGTTCTTCCGCTGAAATCTCAACGGTAACCGTCACGGTTTCGTTGGACAGCACCGCATCCTCCGATGGCTTCTGAACCTTCAGCTGATAAACCGTCGTCTCGTTGATCCCTGAAATATTGATCGTTCTTTCCAGCGGAAGCTCCTCCAGCTGACTGAGCACATCCGAACGGGCCGCAACGGTAATGGTCTCCGGGCTGACGCGGATATCCGAAACCTCGTATCCGGATTCAACATCCCCGGTGAACTGAAGCATGTCTGCCACATCGAACGCCTTGGTCGGCAGAATGGTCGCTTCAATCAGCACACTGTCGATCGTAGTGGATTCGCTGGTGATGGTAAGCAGGTTGCTGTTTACTTCTTCTCCGGAAAGGTTGTAAAGCTTGATCTCGGCAGTATTGAGCAGCGTTCCCTCCACCCATTCCGACATGCTGGGACGGACAAAGACCCGGGCACGGGAGATCGTGGACACCAGGCTCCGCGGACCGCTGACTGCAATCAGATTCGGATCGACCGTCGGTGTCGACATATACCAGCCGTATGGCATATCCCCATCTACTGTAATGGACACCGGAATCCGCTGACGCACAAAATACTCCTCAACATTCACCGTGATGGAAGAGGGGTTTGTATTGATCACTCGTCCGTATGTGGCGGAATTGGTACTCAGGAGACGAAGCTCCTGCGTGCCGACGCTTGAAATCCGGCTCAGGTCCAGGCGAACGTTATATGTGCTCGCCTCCGCATTTTCATACTGCCGCTGCGGAACGGCCGCAACGATGCTGACATTGCTCAGCAGCTCATCCAGGTTGGTCGTGACGATATAGCCGTTCCGTCTCATGGTCTCGGCTCCGGTAACGGAAACGGACACATTTGAAAACGATTTGTCGCGGGTCAGGGTCTCATCCTGTGAGATCACACCCGCCCAAAGAACGATGGAAAGCAGAAGCGCCAGAAGCTTAAATCCACCGTTATGAAGCGTCAGGTGTTTCAGGCCCCTGACCAGTATTTTCAGAAAACGGCCTACCCTTCCGGTTGTCTCAGTTTTTTCCATTCACAGAGACCTCCGTTTCCTTCTTCAAAGCATCCATCAGTTCCCTGAAGCGTGATTCAGGGACCATAAAGATATGATTCAGCACATCCTTCAGGCCTTCCATGGTGAGCGGTCTGGTCAGGATTCCGTCTCTCGCCATGCTCACGATTCCGGTCTCCTCAGAAACGACCAGAACAATCGCGTCCGTATTCTCGCTGATGCCGATGGCGGCGCGATGCCGCGTCCCCAGTTCCCGGCTGACGCCGCGTGCTTCGGCCAGCGGCAGAATGCAGGCAGCCGCTTCAATGACACCGTCCCGAATCACGACGGCGCCGTCATGCAGCGGAGTATTGGGCTCAAAAATGTTTTCCAGCAGCGGAGCGGATATCTCCGCATTCAGCCTTGTTCCGGTCTCAACAAAATCCTGAAGTCCCGTCTGCCGCTCAAACACGATCAGCGCGCCGACCCTGCGCTTGCTCAGATCGGTAATCGTCTGAATAATTTCACCGATAATGGTATTCTGATCGCTGTCGCGGCCGTTTCCGGACCGTTTATTGATCAGTCGGCTTCTCCCGACGCGTTCAAGCGCTTTTCGAATCTCCGGCTGAAAAAGAATGACCAGGACAATTGCGCCGTTCTGCAGGATGGCAACCAGCAGCCAGTTCAGGCTGACCAGTCCAAGGAGGTTGCTCGCCAGCGTGATCACAAGGATCAGAAACAGTCCCTTCAGCAAAGCGCTGCCCCGGGTATGCCGGGTCAGCAGCAGAATCTCATAGATGATAACTGCAACGATCAGAATATCGATGATATCGGTAAAACCGAGGCGATGGGTCAGATTCCAGATCATGTTGCTGAAGTTCAGCATGATACCATTCATCCGGACGCCTCCCAGTTCATAAACTCATTACTTGATTATACACGAGAATGGCTGAATTGAAAAGGGCGTCATGCGTCCGTATTTCAGATTTTTGAAGCAATTGCTCCCCACGGATGGTTCAGTACAGATCCGTCTGCGTCGCCGGAGAAGGCAGCTGCTGGGAATAGTTGCCAATAAATTCATTCATCATGTATCCGTAGGTATTTCCGATCTGGATATAGCTCCACCATTGACCGGGTGTCACCACCGCAAGCGGCGTGCCGACCGCAAAGGATCTGACGACGCCATACTGCTTGCCGGGGCCGGTCCGCAGGTTCACATTCTTTCCGTTGGCGCTGGTAACGTAAGGACCGGATGGCGCAGGAGAAGGAGCAGGAGAAACGGATGAAAGGAATTCAGTCATCATATACCCGTTCTTTTCACGGATGCGGACATAGCTCCACTGGGATCCGATGGAAACCATCTGCACCTGCGTGCCGACAGGATAGACACCCAGGGAAGGATATGCCTTGGCCGGGCCGCTGCGAAGGTTTACACCCTTGCCGTTTCGGCTCGTAACCCACACGCTGCCCGCGTTGACGGGTTCCGTGGGAACGTCTGCCGGCTGAAGCGACGGATCGGAAGCGGTCAGGAACCGGCTCATCATATAACCGGTTGAATTGCCGACACGGATACAGGACCATGTTGATCCGGCGGAAAGAATGGTACACCGGGTTCCCGGCGCGTAGGACGCAAGCACGGGATATCCGGTATCCGGACCTGTTCTCAGTCTGACGTTCAGTCCGTTTCCGCTGGTCACATAGGCAGTACTGCCTCCGGAAGACGGGCCTTCCTCCGTCACACGAAGATATTTACCCAGCATATATCCCTGCAGCCCGTCGGACGCAGTGACCCTGTACCATTCCCCGGCAGTCCCCGTAATGGTCACAACGGAACCGGTCGGATAGCTTGCCTTAACCTTCGCATTGAAAGAAGGGCCGGAACGAAGGATCAGCCAGCCGCCCCTCACCGTTCCCTTCCGGACAGCAAGGGCTGAACACATGGGCATCATCAGCATCGTCACCAGAATGATCCAGGCAAACGCTCTTTTCGTCTTCATGAGAGTCTCTCCCTTCCTGGCGCGGGCAAGTCAGCGCGCACCATCTATATTGACGAATCAAACGGTGATTTGATTCCCGGAAAATGAATTGTTTTCAACGACAAAACCCCTTCCGACAGGAAGGGGAATTATCACACGCGTGCTCCAGCTCAGACAGCCGCAGCCTTGTTCAGCTGCTTGGCCAGGCGGGACTTTTTCCGATTGGCGGCATTCTTATGAATAACGCCCTTGGAAACAGCCTTATCGATCACGGCGGAAGTCGCGGACAACTGCTCTTTGGCATTGCTCGGATCAGCGGCAACTGCAGCATCGAACTTGCGGACAGCAGTACGCATACCGCTCTTGACAATGCGGTTATGCAGATTCTTCTTTTCGCTGACCTTCACACGTTTCTTGGCGGACTGAATATTCGGCAACCTGGTTCACCTCCCCTTAGGATGCTTAAAAAGCCATCGCTCAGTATAATAACATGCTTGTTGTCAAAATGCAAGCCTTTCTGCTGCTTTTTTCATCCTGTGATCCGAATTTTTTTCTTTGATATTTCAATGTTTTCGTCTATAATGAATTCAGCCAGTCAGACGGGAGGAATCAAGGAATATTGGCCAGGTTGCGTACGGGGATTCTGGGAGGAGCATTTGATCCGATTCATCAGGGCCATATGCATGTCGCAGTCAGCGTGCTGGATTCAGGGCTTGTGGATCAGCTTCTGATCATGCCGACCGGTCATCCTGCGTATAAAGCCTGCATGGCATGCGCGGAAGACCGCTGGAAGATGGTTGTTGCTGCTGCCAGTGCGGATAAGCGTCTGATTCCGTCCCGGATGGAAATCGATCGGACGGGCACAATCTATTCAATCGATACCCTTCTCGCACTCAGGGATCTGATTCCTGATACGGATTTTTTCTATATTCTGGGTGAAGATGCAATGATGAACCTTCACAAGTGGCACCGGCTGAATGAGGTTGTTTCCCTCTGCAGCTTTCTGATCTGCAGGCGGCCGGATCATCCACTTGCGGATCAGGCAGAATCCGAAAAAAGACGCCTGATTTCCATGGGAGCACGCATCAGCGATTTCCGGATCGAGCCCGTCTCCGCTTCATCCACCGGAATCCGGGAAGCGCTCTCCCGCGGTGAAGCGCCTGCCGGTCTGTGCGTCCCCGTCCGCGAGTTCTGCCGCTGCAAGGGGCTCTATGGCGCGGCCGGCAAAATGGATGAAGCAGACCGATGGATCAATCAGCTTTTCGATGCGCTGAAGCCGACTCGTTTTGCCCATTCGCTCAGCGTGGCGGATACATCACGGCTTCTCGCGCTCCGCTTCGGCGAGAATCCGCTTCAGGCTGAGCAGGCCGGGCTTCTGCATGACTGTGCAAAATGCCTTCCGCTCAGTGAGATGCAGAAGATCGCGCGGGATCATCAGCTGACGCAGGATGAATCCATTCTCAGTACCGGTGCGCTGCTGCACTCCGTTGCAGGGGCATGGCTGGCCAGAGAAAGATACGGTGTAACGGATCCGGAAGTGCTGGAAGCCATCGCCTGGCACAATACGGGTCATGTCGGGATGAGCCGTCTGGCCATGTGCGTCTGTCTCGCGGATTATATTGAACCGATGCGACGTGATATACCGCATCTTCAGGAAGTACGCGCCATGGCTGAGTCATCGCTGGAACGTGCGTTGCTCCTGTCACTGGAAAACACATCCGATTATGTTCTGTCCAGAGGCGGGTTCCTTCATCCCAACACAACGGAAACCATCGCATGGCTGAAGACGCAGCTGTAATCCGGGTATTGCCCGGCAAATCAATCAGACCTGCCCTGATCAGCGGGCCGGTCCGGAAAAAGAAAGAGGGATTATATGCAGGATCAGGATCTCGTGATACGTCTTTCCCGGTTGCTCTATGACAAAAAGGCGCTGGATATTGTTGCTCTCAGGGTCGATCATCTGACAGTGCTGTGCGATTATATGGTCATTGCTTCCGGGCGGACGGCCAGCCAGGTGATTGCGCTGACGGACTCCGTGGACGAGATGATGGCGGCTGAAGGCTGTTCCCTTCGCCGCAGTGAAGGACAGCGCGAAGGCCGCTGGGCCGTCCTGGATTACGGACACGTCATGGTTCATCTCTTTCATCGGGATGAACGGGCATTTTACGGGCTGGACCGTCTCTGGAACGACGGCTCCAATTCCCTTGATCTTCCGTTTGATCAGTCGGAGGGCGAACCGCTTTTCTGACGAAGCATCAGAATGTGATCCAGAATGGAATCAGCAAGCTTTCGCTTGCTCTGCAGCGGTTCCTCAATGCATCCTTCCGCTGTGATCAGCGTCGCAATATTCGTATCTGAATTGAAGCCGGCGCCCTTCTGTGTGACATCGTTCGCAACAATCATGTCCAGATTCTTTTTGCGCAGTTTCTGCTGCGCATTTTCATTTACATGATCTGTTTCCGCCGCAAATCCGACGAGCGTCTGTCCCGCTGCCTTTCTCTCCCCGACCGCTTTTGCAATGTCGGGATTCTCAACGAGTTTCAGGATTATCTGCTCTCCGCTTTTCTTCTTGATCTTGGTTTCGGCCACTTTTTCCGGGCGGTAATCCGCCACGGCTGCCGCCTGAATAATAATATCGTTCGAAGGGCATTCTGACATCATGGCATCCAGCAGATCCAGTGCGGATTCAATGGCGATGATGCGGACGCCATTCGGGAGAGGCACGCTTACGTTTCCGCAGACCACCGTCACTTCTGCGCCGCGGTCTCTCGCTGCTTCCGCCAGTGCAAAGCCCATTTTGCCGCTGGAGTCATTGGTCAGGAAGCGAACGGGATCCAGGCGTTCCCGCGTGGCACCGGCGGTGATCAGGACACGTTTCCCTGCCAGATCCCGGGAAATATGCAGGATGCGTATGATTTCCCGGACGATTTCATCCGGTTCGCTCATCCTGCCGGCGCCTTCATCGCCGCAGGCCAGCATTCCGCTGTCAGGACCGATCCGGTGAACGCCTCTTTCCGTCAGAATGCGCATGTTTTCACGGGTTGCCTTTGCGGTCCACATGCCCGTGTTCATCGCCGGCGCGACAAGGATCGGTGCCCGGGTGGCAAGGACGGTGGTGGAAAGCATGTCGTCTGCGATACCGGCTGTCATCTTGGCGAGTATATTGGCAGTCGCAGGAGCAATCACGAAAAGATCCGCAAGCTTGGCCAGTGCCACATGCTCAACATTCCAGTATTCCGGCGAGGCAAATGTATCCGTCACCACCGGATTGGCGGAAAGCGTCTGAAAAGTCAGCGGAGAGACAAACTCCGTTGCATTCCGGGTCATGATCACATGGACACCGGCGCCCAGATGACGTAAACGGGAGACAATTTCCGCACTTTTGTATGCGGCAATGCCCCCCGTTACGCCCAGCACAATTTCCTTGCCGTTGAGATTCATCTCACTCCTGCTCCTCCTGATCCTGCGGATTGTCATATTCCAGGAGCCCGCGATTGATCTCCTCCACCGCAATCTTAAGCGGTTTCATCCCCGTTGCTTCGATCATGGGAACCGCACCGTTCACAATTTCTCTTCCGCGCTTGCTGGCTTCCACCACAAGCGTATAGCGGCTTTCCGCATGTTTGAGCAGTTCCAGAACGCTAGGATCAACAATGGACATTTGATTATTCCTCCTTATTCTTCAACAACCGGAAAATACCGGACGGAATTCAGTTTTTCAGCCCGCACAATCGCCACCAGCTGATCAAAGGCGAGCTCCAGGTCATCATTGACCACCAGATAGCGATAGCGGCCCATCTGTTCAATTTCCCCGCGGGCGTTATTCAGCCGGCGCTGGATTTCCTCCTCCTTCTCCGTGTTGCGGGAATGAAGACGAACCTTGAGATCATGATAACTGGGCGGGAGAATAAAAACGCTGACGCATTCCTTTTCCCTTTCCATCACGGCGCGTGCACCCTGCGGGTCGATGTCGAGAAGCACGTTCTGCCCGCGCTCCATCCGTTCATAAACCTCGCTCTTCAGCGTCCCGTACCGGTGGCCATGCACACTGGCATGTTCCAGGAAGGCATCCGCCTCAAGCAGTTTATCATATTCTTCATCAGAAATAAAGTGGTAATGCACATCCTCTATTTCATTATCCCTCCGACCGCGGGTCGTCACGCTTACGGAAAAGGCAAAGGTGGGATCCTTGTCCAGCAGTTTGGCTACCAATGTGCCCTTTCCGGCACCGGATGGACCGGAGATGACGAGCAGCATGCCCTTTCTGGTTTCCTTCATGAATCTTCCTCCCCGTTTCTCTTCTCTTCCGCCCGCGCTGCAACCGTCTCTGGCAGCAGCGGAGAAAGAATCACATGTCCGGAATCCAGCACCAGGACGGCGCGGGTCTTGTGCCCGCAGGTGGCATCAATCACGCGTCCCCCATCCCTGGCATCCTGCACCAGGCGGCGAATCGGAGCTGCTTCCGGAAATACAATCGCAATTAACCGGTTAATGGAAACCATGTTGCCATACCCGACATTGACCAGTTTCATCCGCATTTACTCCACATTCTGAATCTGTTCTCTCAGCTTTTCAATTTCGCTTTTCAGGTCAACGACAAGCTGTGCAATTCTGGCATCGGAAGCCTTGGAACCGATGGTATTGGCTTCCCGGTTCATCTCCTGAATCAGAAAGTCCATTTTCTTGCCGATTTCTCCCGATGCTGACAGATAGGTGTTCATCTGGCGGATATGACTGTCCAGTCTGGACAGCTCCTCATCAATCGCGCATCTGTCCGCCATGAGCGCAACCTCCTGAGCCAGACGCTGCGGCTCAACCCCTTCGGAAATCATGGCTTTCAGCCGGTTCTCCAGCTTTTCGCGATATTCAGTCACCACGGACGGCGCGACTTCAAGGATCCTAAGCCGCAGGTCCGCAGCCGCCGTCAGGTGGTACTGCAGATCATGCTGAAGGTTGATTCCCTCGCGCCTGCGCATCTCTGTCAGCTGCGCAATCGCTTCCGACACAGCATCACAGCAGATTGCGGAAACCAGTTCCTGATCCAACTCCTTTTCCGTAACCGTCACAACGCCTTCCATCTGCATCAGACGACTCACGGTCATATCATTCTCGGTGCCTGTCATTTCCGCCATTTTCCGCGCCATCTGCATATAGGTTCCGGCAAGATCATAATCCGCATCCGCACAGATGGAAGAAGCTTCCGTACGGCGAACAGTCAGATAAACGTCCAGATGTCCCCTGCGGATGCTCTCCCCGATCACTGTCCGGACCGTATTTTCCAGGAACGAAATGTTGCGCGGCAGGCGCATGCTGATATCCAGAAAGCGATGATTGACTGACCGGATCTCTGCAGTGACCTCCCAGCCGTCGCGAGCCGCACGGCCTGCGCCACATCCTGTCATACTGTGCACGCTTCAAGCCCCTCCTTTGTATGTTCCAGAAAATTATAGCATCGGCTCCAGCAAAACGCAACCGGACTGCCTGGCAAAAAATGTTTGTGCATCCGGCACCGGTCATGATATAATTCATGTATCAACGACGTCCGGCATGTCTGAATGCTTCAGGATGTCCGATCGTTTTCCAGACAGAATTTGAAAGGAGCACTTCAGAAAATGAGAAGAAGAATCGGTATCCTGACCAGCGGCGGAGACTGTCCCGGTCTGAATGCTGCGATCCGCGGCGTTGCCCGCGCGGCATATGAAATGTTCGATGCGGAGATTGTCGGTATTCATGACGGGTACCGCGGTCTGATTGAAGGCGATTATTCCGAGATGACCCGGAGCCAGTTCTCCGGCATTCTGACCCTCGGCGGCACGATTCTCGGAACAAGCCGCACACCTTTCCGGAACATGCGCGTCATCGGTGACGACAATGTGGACAAGGTCGCCATGATGAAAAAAACCTATAAGGGCCTGCAGCTGGACTGCCTGATCACGCTGGGCGGAAACGGAACGCACAAGACTGCCAATCTGCTCGCCCAGGAAGGGTTGAATGTGATCGGTCTTCCCAAGACCATCGACAACGACCTTTACGGCACTGATTTTACATTCGGTTTTCACACGGCCAATGATATCGCGACGGACGTGATTGACCGGATCCATTCCACCGCAGCCAGCCACGGCCGCTGCATGTGCATCGAAATCATGGGAAACAAAGCCGGCTGGCTGACGCTTTATTCCGGTGTCGCCGGCGGTGCGGACGTGATCCTGATTCCTGAGATCCCCTACGAAATTGACAAAGTGGCGGAAGTAGTCAAGCGTCGTGCGGAAAGCAACAAGGGATTCACCATTATCGCCGTTGCGGAAGGCGCAATGGACAAGGATGAATCAAAGCTGAAGAAGAAGGAACGGGAAGCCCGCCGTGCTGCCGGTTTCTCCTCCAGCGCGTATCTGGCCAAACAGTTGCAGGAGAAGGTCGGGGTTGAAGCCAGAAGCGTCGTTCCCGGCCATATTCAACGCGGTGGCACACCCAGCGCATACGACCGTGTGCTTTCCACGGAGTTCGGTGTTCATGCCGCAGAGCTGATTCGGGACGGGGTTTTCGGTGTGACGGTCGCGCTCAAGGGCAATGAAATTACACATAATCCGCTCAGTGAAGTTGCCGGCGTTGCCAAGCTTGTTCCGCCGGATCATCAGATGATCACCACGGCAAGGGATATCGGCATCAGCTTCGGCGATTGATCTCTTTCGGCACGAACAGGGCTCCGACTCATCTGAATCGAAGCCCTGTTTTTATTGCCAGGTGTCCCAGACATCCGGCTGGAAGCCTGATGTCACCTGATTGCCATTCCGGACGATCGGCGTATTCAGAAGCCATGGCGCCTCCTGAATCGCAGATATCAGCAGTTCCTCCCGATCGTAATAGCACGCAGGATGTTCCCTGACTCTTTTGTTTTCCCGGTCAATCAGTTGATCCATGCCGATCTGCCGGATCATCAGCCTGATTTCCCGCTCGCCCAGCCGGTGTTTTTTCAGATCCATGCTCTGAAACGGAATTCTCCGTTCCTTGAAATATCTTTCCGCCTTCTGAACCTCAAAATTCTTCTTATCACTGTAAATCTGGATGTTCATGATTTACCTTTCTATGGTTCTCAGATCCTGGCCTGCCAGGGTGATCATCAGGCAGGTGTGCGGATTGTTCAGGCGGGAAACGATACGCTCGGTATATCGTTCCCGCAGCTCCTTCAGGGTCAGATTGGTGGAAATAACGGTGGAACGGCTGCTTTCCTGCCTTTCATTGAGCAGGTTGAACATTTGTTCGACCGTAATGCTCTTCATCATCGGTTCGCTGCCCAGGTCATCGATCATCAGAACGGGGACATTCATCAGTTCATCCATGCTGTCATCCGACTCGAAAAAGCTTTTCCGCGCAAGCTGGACAAACTGATATGCGCTGATAACCAGCACCTGCTTTCCCCGGGATATCAACCGGTCCGCCATCGCACGGATCAGGAAAGTTTTCCCCAGCCCGGATTCTCCGTTGATCAGCACATCACGATAGCCGGCATCCGGCCAGGCCTCAGCCCACCGGGCACATGCATCCCTGGCCATTATGGCCAGTTTGCGCTGCGTGATGCCGATATCCGGCAGAACGGAATCCGGAATCAGCTGCTCATCAAAATGTTCAAACGACTCCTTCCGGTCCCCTGTCAGTCCGATCGATTCTCTCAGTTTTCTGCTGTATGCTTCCTTCAGGCATGAACACGGTTCGCGGACGGGTTCCCCGACATAGCCCGTATCCCGACAGATCGGGCAGGTATACACAGGAGACAGATAGTCTTCCGGCAGGCCGGCACGGCAGAGCGCCTCCCGGATTTTCTGATTGACCTCCTGCATCCGTTCCGGAAGGTCCTGACCGTTGGCGTTTCCTGCCAGCATCTGCCGGATCGTACCGTGGATCAGGTTTTCCCTTTGCAGGACCAGCTGCTCGATTTCAGGGAACCGGGTCTGGATGGTCTTTCGGCGATCCATCTCGGTCTGCTCATTCGCAAATCGGCGCTGCTCATACTCGCGATCCAGTTCAGAGAGAAGATCTTCACGCATTCCCGTTGCCTCCATTCATCCGGATAAAACGCTTCATCGCTTCTTCCTGCTCGCCGGCGTAATCCCGCTGATGATACTGCTGTGCGCCGGAGGGCGGGGAAGCATTCTGTTTCAGATTCGCCTGCGCGTTCTCCTGATGATCCCGCTCCGCCTCCTCGGGCGTATGAATGCCTTTCTCCGCATACCGAACCAGGAGCGCATCCATATATGCCATCGGTTTTTTGGCTTCGGAAGCATAATCTGCCGCCTTCAGAATCAGTTCCCGGCTGATGCCCAACTGGTTTTCCCACTTTTCCAGCTGCTCCAGACTCTTTTCTCCGATATCCGTTCGGTCGGACCATCTGGATTTGACTTCCTTCAGGAAGGATTCCCGGTCCTGGAAGGAACGGATGTGCGATTCAATTTCCTGCTGTGTTGTGAAGCCTCTTTTCTGCCAGGACTGCAGAAGCTTGTATGCCGATTCCGGATCCTTCCTCCGCCGGCCGCATTCCCTGGCGGCGATCAGGATGATTTCCGGATCCGGATAAAGAGAGGCCATCCGCTGATAGAGCTCTTCCTGATACGGCGTCATGGCTGTATTCAGTCCCAACTCCTTCATCACTTTTCTTTTGATTTTTCGGATCTCTCCCGAAGCCTGCACATCCGACTTGCTCAGATGCTCCTTCTTTCCCTGCCCCTGCTGTTCCCAGGTTTTTTCCAGGATCGCGTTGACCAGGTTCAGATCCGGATCAGCCGTTCCGGTCTGATCGCAGGCGGACTCAATCGCTTCCTGATCAAAGCCCCAGGTTTCCGTCCACTTCCGGTACAGAGACATCTGTGCTTCGGAAGGCGTATACTTCTTTCCCAGTTTTCGAAGCACCTTTTTCATGCCAACCATCGCTGACTCGTCCATGCTGAGCACATATTCAGCCTCTTCGATGCTTCTGGCTTTTTCATCGGCAAGACGAATTGCCAGCTTCTGCGCATCGGCGATCCGGAAATTTTTGCCACGGACGCGGGCCATATGCTTGAGAAGCATGAGGATGACTTCCGTAGGCAGCTGCAGGTCTTCCTTCCATTCGTAGCAGGACGCAATTTCACTCCCGTGAAAAACGCGGATTCCGTCAAAGGAATCCATCACGGTCTTGCTGAACGCAGCATATTCGGGGTCAATGACATCATCCGTATAAAGGCTCTTCTGCTTGATGTTGATATACTGCCATTGAGGGGGATGATCCTGAATCCGGCGGACAATGCCGCGGCGTTCCCAGTATCTGAACGCGGAAATGATATCATCCATCGGAAGATTCAGATCATGGCTCATGCTGTCCAGATTCATTTCCTTCTGCGGATGATAGCAGCAGAAAAGCCCATAAAGATAAACCCGGACGTAATCGCCCCTGGCCCCCGGCAGATACTCCAGAATGAACTGGTTTTCCACCGGGGTAACATCAAACATGGCAAACTGATTATCAAAGGCGAAATTCACGTCCGGTTACCCTCCTGCTTCAGCAGGAATGATCCTGCAAAATAGCGGCTGCAGCTTTCTTCCCGGCGCCCATGGCCAGAATCACCGTTGCCGCGCCGGTCACTGCATCACCGCCGGCATAAACATTTTTCTTTCCAGTGCGTCCGTTCTCATCCGCCTGAATACCGCCCCACCTCTCGGTTGGCAGATCCGGCGTCGTTTTCTTGATCAGCGGATTCGGGCTGTTCCCGATGGCCACGATCACCGTTTCGACCGGCAGATCGAAATCGCTTCCCTCGATGGGGGAAGGACGTCTCCTGCCTTTCTCATCGGGGTCTCCCAGACGCATTTCGACACATTTCATATTGCGGACGAAGCCGTTCTCGTCCCCTTCAATGACCGTCGGGGCCGTCAGCATTCTGAAGATGATGCCTTCTTCCCGTGCGTGATGAACCTCCTCTGCGCGGGCAGGCATTTCCTGTTCGCTCCGGCGATAAACGATCGTCACCTCTGCTCCAAGCCGCTTTGCGCAGCGGGCAGCATCCATCGCAACGTTGCCGCCGCCGATCACAGCCACGCGGCTGCCGATTCTGATCGGCGTATCATGCTGCGGGAAAGTATAGGCTTTCATCAGATTCAGGCGGGTCAGGAACTCGTTGGCGGAATATACGCCGCACAGGCTTTCTCCCGGAATCTTCTGAAAATTGGGCAGGCCCGCGCCGCTTCCGATAAAGACAGCGTCGTTTCCGTCCGCCAGAAGCTCATCCACCGTAAACGCCTTGCCGGCCACAGCGTTGGTCACAATCCGGACGCCGAGATCCTTCAGTGCCGAGATTTCGCGGCTCACCAGCGCTTTGGGAAGGCGGAATTCCGGGATCCCGTACATCAGAACGCCACCCGCCGTATGCAGCGCTTCATAGATCGTGACATCCCATCCGGCCTTTGCCAGCTCGCCGGCGCAGGTCAGGCCGGCGGGGCCACTTCCGATCACCGCCGCGCGCTTTCCACAGGGCGCTTTCTTTTCCGGCTTCACTCCGCCTTCGGCCATGGCTGTATCCGCTGCGAACCTTTCCAGGCGGCCGATGGCCACAGGCTCGCCCTTGATTCCGCGGACGCATTTGCTTTCGCACTGCGATTCCTGCGGACACACGCGGCCGCAGATCGCCGGAAGGGCGTTCTGGCTGCGGATAATGGCATAGGCTTCCGCCATGTGGCCGGACTTGATCTGATCAATGAAATCCGGAATCGGAACATTGACAGGACATCCCGCAACGCATGGGCTGTTCTTGCAGTGAAGGCAGCGATCCGCCTCTTCCATTGCAATTTCCCGGGTATAGCCCAGGGCTACTTCCTTGAAATTGCCAGCCCGAACCGCTGGTTCCTGTTCCGGCATCGGATGCTTTACAAGACTCATGTTCGCCATCTTCAGCGCACCTCCCCCGTCAGATTACAGATGTGTTTTTCCTTCGCCCGGGCTTCCTCCGGACGGAACATCCGGCCTCTGGCCATTGCCTCGTCAAAATCGACCAGATGGCCGTCAAAATCCGGCCCGTCCACACATGCGAACTTCGTTTCTCCTCCGACGGTCAGCCGGCATCCGCCGCACATTCCGGTCCCGTCAATCATGATCGGATTCATGCTGACAATCGTCCGGATGCCATACGGCCTCGTCATCTCGCAGACAGCCTTCATCATCGGCAGCGGTCCGATGGCAATCACCGTATCGTAATCACGCCCCGATTCAATCTGCTTCTCAAGCGCCTGCGTTACAAAGCCCTTGTTTCCGTTGCTTCCGTCATCCGTCATGATGATCAGATTTGTACAGGCGGCTTCCAGTTCATCTTTCAGAATGATCAGATGTTCATTCCGGAAGCCGACAATCAGATCCACTTCCGCACCGGCCTCATGGAGCGCTTTGGCCTGCGGATATGCAATGGCAACACCAAGCCCGCCGCCGATCACGGCCACCCGGTGAATTCCTTCGGTTTCGCTGGGTTCGCCCAGTGGGCCCACAAAGTCGAGCACGCTGTCTCCCTCATTCAGGGTATCCAGCTTTTCAGTCGTATAACCGACCTTCTGGAATATGATCGTAACCGTTCCCTTTTCCCGATCGTATCCGGCAATCGTGAGCGGGACGCGTTCCCCTTCCTCGTCAATGCGGAATATGATGAACTGTCCGGGTCTGGCCTTGCGGGCGACCAGCGGAGCTTCAATTTCCATCAGCGTCGTGGTTTCATTAAGCACCTGTTTTCTGACGATGGGATACAAATTCATCCCCTCCGATTCCTGTAAAATATCGTTTCTATTCTACTCATTTTAATCCGGAAGCGCAACTTGTTTTCCGTCTTCCTTTCGTACTTCTTTTCCGGAAGAGACAGATATTTTTCTTTCTTTTCTTCCCCGCATATGATATACTTGATTCATCTTTGAAATACAAGGAGGTCTTCCATATGGCACTGGTTACCACTACCGAGATGTTTAAGAAAGCCTACTCCGGCGGATATGCCGTCGGCGCTTTCAATGTTAACAACATGGAAATCATTCAGGGCATCACCGAAGCGGCCGGCGAACTGAAGGCTCCCCTGATCCTGCAGGTGTCCAAGGGTGCCCGCGCGTATGCCAACCATACTTACCTGGTAAAGCTGGTTGAAGCCGCCGTGATTGAAAATCCGGATATCCCGATCGCACTGCATCTGGACCACGGTGATTCCTTTGAGCTCTGCAAGAGCTGCATTGACGGCGGATTCACCTCTGTCATGATCGATGCTTCCTCCAAACCGTATGAAGAAAACATCAAACTCACGCGCCAAGTCGTCGAGTATGCGCATGATCACGGCGTCGTCGTTGAGGCTGAACTGGGAACCCTGGCCGGTGTGGAAGACGAAGTTTCCGTCGAGGCCGACAAGGCAATGTATACCCATCCCGAAGAAGTTGAAGACTTTGCCACCCGCACCGGGTGCGATTCTCTGGCCATCGCCATCGGCACCAGCCATGGCGCCTACAAATTCAAGCCCGGCACGAAGCCCCAGCTCCGGTTTGACGTGCTGGAGGAATGCTCCCGCCGCCTGCCCGGCTTCCCGATCGTGCTGCACGGTTCCTCCTCTGTACCGCAGGAATTCGTCGCGATGATCAATCAGTATGGCGGCGCAATGCCCGGCGCCATCGGCATCCCCGAGGATCAGCTCCGTCAGGCTGCCCGCAGCGCTGTATGCAAGATTAATATTGACTCTGATATCCGTCTGGCCATGACCGCCAATATCCGCAAGTATTTCGCCGAACATCCGGATCATTTCGATCCGCGGCAGTATCTCAAGCCCGCCCGCCAGGCCGTTAAGGACATGGTTGCTCACAAGATCAAGAATGTTCTGGGCTGCGACGGCAAAGCCTGATTCCCGGTATATAAACCGCGGGAGTTCCATTCATTGGAACTCCCGCTTCATTTTTTTCACCGTTACCGCTGTGTCACGCCCACATAGATTTTTTCGGGTTTCGGGTCATACTGATCCGTAAACAGAAGCTTCTTTTCCGTCTGCACATTGGCGTCGTAACGAACCCGGTAGCTGTTGACGATATAGCCTTCCTTGGCCTTTGAGACGCTCTTCTGCTGATCCGTATATGTCACATACTCCGCATTGGTATCCTTGATATATTTGGGTTCGAACGGAGCCAGAAGCGTTTCCGCGATTTCAGATGTCAGCTCATACCGGACGTCTCCCATATATTCGCCGTAGATGGTCACACGGGCGACCAGCCTGTTCTTGTTGCTGGGATCCTGTTCCACATGGGCGACGAAGTAGATGTTTCCATCCGTATTGTTCTTGAACGTCAGGTCGACCTTCCGGTTTCCGACCCAGGAAACGGTAGCATCCTTGCCGTAATCCGTATAGCTGACGGAATCAGAATGAGGCTTTCGGTTCAGTATCTGCAGTCCGGCACAGACGGCTGCCTGATATACGGTCGTACTGGCCTGACATACGCCGCCGCCGACGCCCATCACGTGCTCGCCGTAGGCATATTCGATCGCTTCATAGAATCCGTTTCCGATCGTTCTTTCTCCGACAACATTATTGAAGCTGAACGTTCTGCCGGGCGCGAGCGTATATCCGTTGATGAATTCAAATGCCCGCCTGATATTGTTGTTCCGGTTCTCGGAGGAATGCCTGTCGATCGGAGTGGTCACGGAAGCGCGACGCATATAATGCTTCTCAATGTCGACCTTTTTGACGGCAGGCTCAATCAGCTCCGGAACAATTTCCACGTTGCCGCTCTCCATGGTGGAAACCATCTGATAAAGCTTTTCAACCAGGGGGGCCGTATTCAAGCTTTTCCCGTAGACCTCTTCCTTGAAAACGAAGGGTTCTTCCAGATCCGGGACAAAGCCTACCAGCACAGCATCCTCAGCCGGCGTATCGATCATCGCCTTGAGTTGGTTCATCAGCTGATCGATCCTGGAATTGTCTCCGCTCGGATGCGCAGTATATGCCTGATAAGGTTGCTGCTGCAATGCAAGCATTGCATCGTAGCGCTGCTGTTCCGTACCGGAATGCCCCTGCTGCCATGCCTGGTTCAATGTTTCAGACGGATCGGTACCCATCTCCAGGTTGGAAGCATTGATCGAAGCCACCACGTTGCCGCCATAGGACAGCGTGACCTGCCAGGCATCAGAGCGCTGCTGAATCTGAGAGGTGACGGAATTCCATGCCTGCTCGGTGGTCATGCCGCCCAGGCTGATCCCGTCCACATAGACGCCCGGACAGAACAGATGGTCATAGGCCTTGACCTGCTGATGAATCATGTCCACCCGCTGCTTTTCCGGCAGGTAAACCGCCAGCCCGTAGACCGCCAGTCCGGCCAGCACCATGAATGCAGCCACAGCAATCAGAATTCGAATTTTACCACCAGTCGTCTTTCCCTGCTTCGGCGTCTGTTGAACCGGTGTTGCGACAAAGCCGCGCTGGGCACCCATCACGGAGGAAGTGTATCCGGCATTTTCGCGATAGCCGGCATCCATTCCCGGAGCCTGAGCGGCATCCTGACGCATATGGTTTCCCGTGGACTGATTCCACTGCGGAATACTCCCCGTCCGTTGCTGGTGCACACCGGCGGGAGAATAACCGCCGGTGTTCTGCGGAATAAACCCGCGATATAATCCGGAGGCAGTATTCTGGCTGACGCCCTGTGCCGCTTGCTGAACTCTCTCCGGAATCTGCGCCTGTCCGGAGCTCCGGTTCGAATTATTTCCGGTTGCCATCATACTCCCCCCTTTCTTCATACTTCATCCGGTTATACGTTGCAGACAATCTTATATTTCATCTCCTGGTTCCGTAAAGGTATCATCTGCGGACTTCTCCGGTTTGCTCTCTTCAAACCGTTCCGGATGATCATCCCTGGCCTGGCTGAGTACCTCCTGCGTCGTTCTCGGTTTGTCGCCTCCGAGGTTTTCAGGAACTTCGCCGGTTTCCATGAGCGCAAGAAACTCAGCACGGTTCAGCGTTTCAAACTTCAGCAGCGCATCTGCGAGGGCTCTGAGCTTGTCCAGGTTTTCTGTCAGGATCCGCTTGGCCACTTCATAGGCCCGGGCAAGCATGTCCGCGACCTCCCGGTCGATCCGGGCGGCCACTTCCTCGCTGTATTCACGGCTCTGGCCAAATTCCATGCCGACAAAGACTTCCTGATCGCTGCCCAGATAGATGGTTCCGATTTTGTCACTCATGCCGAACTGGGTCACCATTTTCCGGCAGATTTCCGTTGCGCGCTTGAGATCGCTGGAAGAACCGGTATAGATTTCACCCAGTGCAACCTCTTCCGCCGCATGGCCGCCAAGCATCATGGCAATCTGATCCAGAAGCTGGCTCCTGCTCATGTTGTCATGCTCCTCGGCGGGCAGTGCCAGCGTATGTCCGGCGGCCTGTCCGCGCGGGACGATCGTAATGAGATGGACCTCGTCACAGCCTTTCAGAAGATGGCCGACAATCGCATGTCCGCCCTCATGGATCGCCACCATCCGCCGATCCTGATCATTCACTTTGTGGCTCTTCTTTTCAGGGCCCATCTGTACCCTGGCAATGGCATCGATCAGCAGCTGCTGGTCAATGGTCTTCTTTTTGGCTCTGGCCGCCAGGATGGCCGCTTCATTCATAACATTTTCAAGATCAGCGCCGGTCGCATAGGGCATGCGCTTGGCAATATTGGCCAGATCCACACCCGGTTCCAGCGTCTTTCCGCGGCTGTGCACCTTCAGAATCGCAACGCGACCGTCCTGATCCGGATAATTGACCGTCACTTGGCGATCAAATCTGCCAGGCCGCATCAGGGCCGGATCCAGAATATCCCGCCGGTTGGTCGCTGCCATCACGATAATGCCCTCATTGACGGCAAATCCGTCCATTTCGACGAGCAGCTGGTTGAGCGTCTGTTCCCGCTCATCGTGTCCGCCGCCCAGTCCCGCGCCGCGATGGCGTCCGACCGCATCAATTTCATCGATAAAAACGATGGCAGGGGCTACCTTCTTGGCCTGATCGAACAGATCGCGTACACGGCTGGCGCCCACGCCGACAAACATCTCCACAAAGTCACTGCCGCTGATGGAAAAGAAAGGAACCCCGGCTTCACCTGCGACGGCTTTGGCCAGCAGCGTCTTTCCGGTTCCGGGAGGGCCGACCAGCAGTACGCCCTTTGGAATCCGCGCACCGGCTTCCGTGTAGTTCTTGGGATTTTTCAGGAAATCAACCATTTCCTGAAGCTCGCCTTTTTCCTCTTCTGCCCCGGCAACATCTGCAAAAGTGATTTTGTTCTTGGCCGGATCCTGGATTCTTGCCCGGCTCCGACCGAAGGACATCACGCGGCCGCCTCCGCCACCCTGGGCGCGGATCATCACAAACCACAGAACCGCCATAATGACAAGCATGATCAGATACGGCAGAAAATCATACCACCAGGGAATCATAACAGGTGCCCTGTACTCCAGCTGGAAGGGCAGCTTGTCCACCGTGATCTCATCAATGCTGACCTTTTTCTGGTTCGCGGTCATCTGGCGGACTGTATCGAGGAAATCCGCTCCGATGGTTGTTTCAAAATCATAGCTGCGTTCCGGAAAATCTGCATCGGCGACCTGCGTCTGCCCCTTGGCGCCGCCGTATACCCCAACCAGCGAATTGCCGCGGATGGCCACCCGGCCAACCCGGTCCTCGCTGATCATCTTCAGAAGTTCCGGATACTCAATTCTTTTGTTGACCGTCTGTCCCAGCCCGCCATTGAGCAGAATGGCGATCACGAACAACGTGGCCAAAAGAATTACATATCCGATAATCCCTCTGGATGGTTTCTTGTTCAAAACAGTCTCCTCCTCTGTCGTTCAGTCCGTTTCCGGGCAGGCATACCGCCGGTCGTCCTTCCTGATGACTGCGTTCATCCGTTTCCGTAAATCCGCGGCGACAGCACGCCGATATCCGGAAGATTCCGATACCTCTGATCAAAATCCAGCCCGTAGCCTACCACATATGCATCCGGGATGTCAAAGCAAACGTAATCCACCTGAAGATTCTCCACTTTCCTTCTGGCTTTTTTGTCCAGCATCGCGGCGATTTTCAGGGATCGGGCCCCTCTCTGTTTCAGAATCTTGGTCAGATAGTTCAGCGTGATTCCGGTGTCAACGATATCCTCGACAATGATGACATCCTTGTCCAGAATATCATTGTCAAGGTCCTTCATAATCCGGACCACGCCGCTGGATTTGGTTGCGCTGCCGTAACTGGAGATCGCCATGAACTCCGTGGTCAGCGGCAGGTCAATTTCACGGATCAGATCCGTAAAAAACAGGCAGGCCCCTTTAAGAATGCAGATCATGACCGGACTTGTTCCGGCGTAATCCCGGGTAATCTGAAGACCCAGTTCCTGAACCTTTGCGGCAATTTCCTCCCGGGTCACAAGAATCTGATCAAGATCCTGATAGATTGCTGAAGTATTTCTGTTCATGTTTACACCTTTCCTGCTTTCATTGGCTGCCAGGGCATCCTGCCCGTCCATGTCAGCCGGAGGTTCCGTTTGTCCCGGTTCCACATCGGAACATCACCGGTTCCGACTCCGGCCACCCATATCACTTCATTTCCCCTGCAGAGCAGCGGGATTTCATTCCGCCAGGGTTCGTCGATCCCCCGGTCGATCAGATAATCAGACAGTTTTCGCCTGCCGCTCATTCCGAACGGACGAATCCAGTCGCCGGGTCTTCTATTTCGGATGACGCATTCTTTGAGCATGGCTTCCGGAATCTCCTGCACCGTGACGCCGTCCCCGGGGTTGTCACCGCCAGGCAGGATATCCAGCTTCCATATTCCGAACGGGACACCTTTTCTGTCGAGTGGCGTTTCAGGGACAGAGGCTGAGGGAAAACCGGTCAGATGCAGTGCCTGGCGGCCCCGAACCGCAAACAGTCCTCCCGGAAGGTTGATCTTCCTTCCGTCCCCTGCCGCCAGCCGGACCAGCGCATCCGTCTGTTCCGCGCTCAGTTCCCGCTCCGCGCGGGCCGGGGAATTGATTTTCACCCACCGCCGCAGAATCCTGGCCTGCATGGCGGCGGAATGAAGTCTCAATGCCATCCAGTCGATCCAGCGTTCTCCGGCGAAATCCTTCAGAAATGAATCCACCTGGGTGTCAATCATCTCATTCTCGGCTGAAATCATCTCGCACGTCCTGGCAATTCTCCCTGCGCTCCCGGGCGCCATCTCCTCCATGATCGGCATCAGGCGCAGCCGAACAGCATTTCTCAGATATATGGACTGGATGTTGCTCGAGTCTTCCCGCCAGGGAATCCCTTCTTCCTTCAGGGCGTTCCTGATTTCTTCCCGCCGGATGCCCAGCATCGGACGCAGAATACGCAGATTCCCCCGGCGTTCAATCCTTCGCATGCATCCCAGTCCCTCTGGTCCGGTGCCGCGCAGAAGGCGCATGATGCATGTCTCAGCCAGATCATCTGAATGATGGGCCAGTACCAGCGTATCAATTCCCGTTGATTCAGCACACTGGCTGAAAAAGGAATACCTGGCTTCCCGGGCGCTGTTCTCATCTCTCCGGTTTTTCAGATCGGCGCGGAAAACGTGGAGCGGGACATCCATCTCTCTGCACAGTTTCCGGACAAACGCCTCATCCCCGTCCGACTCATCGCCCCGCAGCCCGTGATTGATATGCACCGCTTCAGGCTCAATACCGGAAAGGCTTTTCAGGCATTTCAGCATGGCTGTGCTGTCTGCGCCGCCTGATACGCCGACCAAGCACCTTCCTTCCGGAATGGGATGCATTTCAGCAGCCAGCCTTTCCATCGGAGTCATCCGACTCATCTCAGCGGTGCACCGCATACGCTGCAGGGTCTCAGTTCCGCGTATGCGGGATCATTGATCTGAGCATAGGTAAAGGAGCCCTTGAGAGGAAGATACTTGGCAGCGATCAGTGAACAGTTCGGTGACGCGTGATAATACGATCCTCCGTCCGGATTGTAATACAGGACCGTATTGGCGTTGGGAGCTGCGGTGGGTGTCGGTCCGGGGGTCGGGGAATCCGTGGGCGCTTCTTCCTTTTCGTATGTCTGCAGGCTGCGGGGATCGACGTACCATTCTCCGTTTTCCTTGACCATCAGGATCGTCAGCCGGTATTTCACCGGTTCCTTTCCATTGTTCCTGTCGATCAGCGCAGTCACTGTCACCTGCCTGGAACTGTCTTCGCTGGTACCCGTAATGTTTTCCCGCGTAACTTCCTTGGGCTTTCGGTTGGCAATCAGCTGAAACAGCTCATTCTTTGCATTTTCCTGTTTGACCTGCCAGGTCGGAGCACACAGCGTCAGCATCTCTTCATAACGGTTGTTGCTCCAGTAGGAAAAGAAGCTGATCAGTCTTTCATACAGCAAATTGTCCTCCACCGGTTCGGGGGTGTTCGTCGCTGCGACCGGTGTCATCACGATGGCCTGTCCGTCCGGATTCCCTGCCATTTCGCCGCCGGCCATAGCGGAGGATCCCGGGTTGTTCCGGATGGTGCCCCCCGGGTTGGCAGGATTGTCCGTCGCGCCTTTCTTCGCCACCATGCTGACCACCGTCACTGCGCACAGCGCCAGGGCAATGATGGAGTAGCACAGACGTTTGTTCTGCGCTGTCATCGGGCGGATCCACAGCATCGCCACAGTCGCAACGGAGAGAACAATGAACACGATTTTAAGCGGCATGCTCTGCAGAACCAGAACTGCTGCCACAAACAGCGCGACCAGAACCGCGCCGATCGTGTACAGGAGCGGATCCGTCAGCTGAAACGGCGGGCGGCGGACCGGAACGGACTTGGGAACATATCCGCCGCCATTGAGAGGCACCTGCTGGGCGTAGGAATCCTGCGGGGCTGCCGCCTGGGGCGGACGTCCCATCTGCTGGTATGCGCTGTAACCGGTCTGATATCCGCCCTGCATCGGCGGATAACCGGCAGAGGCCTGCGGATAGCCGGCGGTCTGTCCGGTACCCTGCGGCGTATAACCCGGGCTCGTATAGCCGGGGCTGTACGGCGTCTGCGGAATAAAGCTGCCGCCCGGAACCGGCTGATGCTGCGGCGCTGAATAGCCGTTTTCAGGCTGTCCCCCGGCATACTGAAATCCGTTTCCCATATATGGAGAATACCCGGCAGGCGAACCGGAATAAACCGAATTCACGCCCGGACGGCTGGCAGTTCCCTCATTCCGCGGCGGGTACCCGTTCCAGACCGGAGCCGCATTCGCTCCGGCACCCGCATCCGCCTGATATCCTGCTGACTGTGAAGCATAGCCGTTCATATTTCCCGGATAGAAACCCTGCTGCTGGTTATATTGCTGTCCATAGGATGTATTCTGCGGTTCAAAACCATTCTGATTCATTGCTGATTCCTTTCCTCCAGGCCGGCATAACACCCAACGTTCCTGATGCGATCGCATAGGAACTCAATATGAGAGTTTACCATCCTTCCCCGGTCTTGTAAACCATTTTTTCCCGCGTTGACACGGTTTGAACGTATATGATAAAATTATAATACTATTATGGAAATGGAGGGGTCTTCCGGTGGCTTCTGGAGCTCGTTCATTTCATCAGACCAAATCAGATCTGCTCATCGGAGCGATGGCCTTCTGTCTGTATATGCTGATGGCGCTTGCCTTCTTTGGTTTCATGTCCATCAGCAATTTTTTCCTGCGCTTCATCAACCGGACCCTGGCCACCACCCTTCTGACCTTCTGGGCTATGACTTTTGCCATGCATGCCGTCTATGGCGGATATGACGTGGGACGAAAGAAGTCAAAACCGGTCATCTCAGCCATGATTGCCGGCACGATCATCACGGATCTGGTGACCTATCTCCAGCTGCAGATCATGAACGTCAACGAAAACAACAATCAGTATCTGGAACTGTTCGGCATCGATCTTCTGTGGCTGTTCGTCTGCATCATTGTTCAGATTTTTGTCATCATTCTCTTTGTCCGCGTCGGGAATCAGCTCTATTTTCATTTTCATCCCCCGCGCAGCTGCCTGATCATCCTCGGATCGCCCGTCCAGGAGGAGGAGATCCGGGAAAAAATCGGCAGATACAAGCTTCAGTGGCGGGTTGATGACGCCGTGATGTATAATGTTCCGGATCTGGAAAGGCGAATCGACCGGGCCGATGTGGTATTCCTCGGTTCCGTTCCGGAAGGCGTCAAGTTTGCGCTGCTGAAGATGTGCTATGACGACCGGAAGGATGTCATCTCCAAGGCGCAGCTGCAGGATATCATGCTGTGCAACGCGCGGCCGGCGATTGTCGACGACGCGGCTTTCCTGGCGATGGAATACAACAAGATCACCCTCGGGCAGCGGATCCTGAAGCGCGCAGGGGATGTGGTCATTTCCCTGCTGGCGCTTGTGCTTTTCTCACCGTTTATCGCCGTGATTTCCCTGCTGATTCATCTGGAGGACGGGGGTCCGGTCATCTTTCGGCAGTCCCGCCTGACCGCGGATGGGCAGACGTTCACGATCCGGAAATTCCGGACCATGATTCCGAATTCGGAGGACGAGCATTTTCAGACATCGATCACGGTCGACGATCCGAGAATTACGCGGGTCGGGTCATTTCTCCGCAGATTCAGACTAGATGAGATACCCCAGTTCTATAATATCCTGATCGGTGACATGTCGCTGGTTGGGCCGCGTCCGGAGATGATGGCCAATGTTTCGCGGTACAAGATGGAGCTTCCCGCCTTCGTTTACAGGGAGAAAATGAAAGCCGGGCTGACCGGATACGCCCAGATCGAAGGACGGTACAACACGACCGCTGAGGACAAGCTCATGCTGGACATGATGTATATCGAAAGCTTTTCCATCTGGCTTGACATCAAGCTGCTGCTCAGAACCTTTACGGTGCTGACCAAAAAAGATTCCACCCAGGGCTTTCTTTCCCGGAAGGTCCCGGATCGAAATATACCAAATAGTATGGAGGAAAAAGTTCAATGAAAACCACACTTCTCATCATGGCAGCCGGACTCGGATCCCGCTACGGCGGAAACAAACAGATTGACCGGATCGGCCCGAACGGAGAAATCCTGATGGAGTATTCCATTTACGATGCTCTGGAGGCTGGTTTTGACAAGGTTGTATTTGTAATCCGCAAGAGCATGGACGAACAGTTCCGTGAGATGATCGGGAATAAAATTGCCCGGAAGGTGGAAGTCGAATATGCATTCCAGGAATACGATTCCCTGCCGGGCGGATTCACGCCGCCTGCCGACAGGACCAAGCCCTATGGCACCGTTCATGCGGTGATGTGTGCACGCGATCTGATTCATGAGCCGTTTGCTGTCATCAACGCGGACGACTATTATGGCAAGGACGCCTTCAAGGCCATGGCCGCTTCGCTGCACCGTCTGGCAACCGAAAAGAACGCGGCCTCCATGGTTGCCTATTATCTGAAAAACACCGTCTCCAAGAACGGCCATGTCACGCGCGGCGTCTGCACGACGGATGAGAACGGCCATCTTGTTCGGGTGACCGAAACCTACAGCATTCTGCCGTTCCCGGATGGAACGATTCGCGATATCCATGATGACCCAGCCGGCATTATCCTGGATCCCGATGCCCTGGTATCGATGAACCTCTGGGGATTTGCCCCTTCTTTCTTTGAGGACGGCATGCAGTATCTGTCTGATTTCCTCGCGGACAATTCCGGTGATCCGCTGAAGAAGGAATGTCTGCTCCCGGCTCTGGTGGATCATCTGATGCATACCCGCGGTCTCCGGGTGGAAGTGCTGTCCACCAAAGCGGTATGGTTTGGCGTTACCTATCGGGAAGACAAGGCGTATGTTGCCGGCGAACTGAAAAAACTGCATGATAACGGGAGCTATCCCCCTGCACTCTGATTCTGGAGGTTCCTGACTGATGAAAATCCTGTTAACCGGAGGCGCAGGGTATATTGCCTCCCATACCTGTGTTGAGCTTGCTCAGGCCGGTCATGAACCGGTCATCGTGGATAATTATGTCAATTCCTGCCCGGAAGCAATCCGTCGGGTTGAGCAGATCATCGGACGACCTGTTCCCCATTATGAAGCTGATGTTTTGGACCGCGCTGCCATGGACAGGATCTTTGAGGAGAACGCCTTTGACTGCGTGATTCATTTTGCCGGCCTGAAGGCGGTCGGCGAAAGCGTGGCGCAGCCGCTTCGGTATTACCGGAACAATCTGGATACGACGCTGACTCTTTGTGAAACCATGCAGGCGCATGGGGTAAAGCGGCTTGTCTTTTCCTCATCGGCCACGGTATACGGAAATCTTCCGACCGTTCCCTACCGCGAGGATATGACCTCCGCCGGCTGCACCAATCCGTATGGCTGGACAAAATTCATGATCGAAAAGATTCTTGAAGGGCAGTCCACCGCGGATCATGAATGGAGCGTGGTTCTCCTTCGGTATTTTAATCCGATCGGCGCGCATGAATCCGGACTGATCGGTGAGGATCCCGCCGGAATTCCGAATAATCTGATGCCCTACGTGGCGAAGGTCGCCGTCGGCGAACTGGAAAAGCTTTCCATTTTCGGAAATGATTATCCGACGCCTGACGGGACCGGCGTCCGTGACTATATCCATGTTGTGGATCTCGCCCGCGGGCACGTTCTGGCCTGTGATTACGCAGCATCCCACGAAGGCTGCGAAATCATCAATCTCGGAACCGGTCACGGATACTCCGTTCTGGATCTGGTTCAGACCTTTATCCGTGTGAACCATGTGGATGTTCCGTATGTGATCGCACCGCGCCGTCCCGGCGATATTGCAGAGAACTGGGCGGATCCGACCAAAGCCAGAGCCCTTCTCGGCTGGCAGGCGGAAAAGACGCTGGAAGATATGTGCAGGGACACATTCCGCTTTCAGCAGAAGAATCCCAAAGGATATCGGGGCTGATATCTCCTGATTCTGATGAAACATCCGGAAGGAAGGATCTCTTCTTGAAAGGTTATCTCATTGTTGTTGGCAACGCTTCTGCGGAGGCGCTGCCAACCATTTTTTCATCCTTTGCCGGCGGCATCGTCCCACCCGTATCCCACATGGACGTATTCCATCTGGCATGGAAGGATTCCGATCCGGCCCTCGCGGAAATGGCTGCGCTTTATAACCGGCTGTCCGATGCTGTTTCTCCCGGGGCAGATTCCTTTCCGCTTTTCCGTCAGTCCTTCGCCTTCGAAGCATGCCGCGTGGATCTGCCGTCCTTCACTGTGTCTGATTCCCCTGATTCTTCAGATGCGCAGCTTCTGTCCGCCCTGCGTGGCGCCGGTCAGCCCATCTCCTTTCAGACCGATCCGGATGCCGTTGAATGGGCATTCAGAACATGGCTGGAAACCCGGGATTCGGACTGTCCGTTATTCCGCTTTCTTTCCCGTATGGATGCGGACGAAGCAGAAGCATCCGCTTCTGCCCGCATGATCATTCTCTTCGATCCTGTGGACAGTTTTTCCGCCGGGGTCAGTCGCGCGTTGGTTTCATTTCTCCGTCAGCGCGATCAGGTGCATTCTGCTCACAGCGTTGCGCTCCTGGCTCTGTTGCGGTCTATATCCCCGCTGCCCGATTCTTTCTATCCCACGCTTCGCACCTCGCTGAAAAGCCTGTTCGACAGCGTTATGGCCCCTGAAGACGCTTTGACGATGCTTTCCATTCCACCCTCGTTCCTGGCGTCTGAACAGAATGACGCCTTCCCGCTGGCATCCTGTTTCGCCGCCGTAGCAATCTCCCATCTCTGGACTGCCCCCGAATTTCCTTCCGGTATTCATACCATGGAAACGGATGACATCTCCTCGCTGCGCGCACTTGGAGGGAACGCACATGAAGCTGCGTCCGCCATCCTGATGACCTGCTGGATGCTCTGCGATATTCTTCCTGCCCTTCACGCGCTTTCCGGACGGACGCAGCATCACCTTTCCATCCCATCCGCATCCAGGAGTAGTTTTTTCCGTCGTTTTTTTCCGCAGGGACAAATATCCGACGGGGATCGCAGTCTTCTGGACAGGATCGAATCAGCTCTGTTTCTGCTGCTCAGGGAACTTGCCCGCGTCCTGAACGCATTCCCGCCGTCGATGCTTCCTTCCGATGAGATGGCGCAGCGCTTTCAGAGAGCATCCGATGCATGCGGCCGTTTTATCACTGTCTTCTCCGAGTATGAAGTGTCCCGGGCTGAAGCGCATGAGTCCGGACTGGATCAGATCCAGCCCGTTCACAGAGATTCTCTCGCGGATACAGAAGAAGAACGCCTGCTTCATCGGCTGGATCAGATGCAGGCACAGATGCTTTCAGAACTGAAGCTTCGGGATGAAGCGCTGTCCGATGCCGGTTCGCTTCGCGCCCGACAGGCGCTTCTCCTCTGCTTTTCTCGCTGCAATCAGGCATTGGCCGCAGCGGAAAGCAGGCTTTCCGGCATGTCCGCTCAGGATGAACCGTTGGCCTTTTCCCGGATGAAACGCCGTATTCGCCTTCTCACCGCTGCCGCCAATCGGTGCCATGAGGATCTGAAGACCTCCGCAGACCGGTTTTTTTCCAAAAGCAAACCGGCGTCAACCAAAGGAAGCGCTGAAAACGGCATTCTTTCCGTACCGGTCTTCGATGCCATCTGTCGTTTTCTGAAAGAGCATCCGGACAATATGCTTCTCTCCGAAACAGCTTCTTCCACCCGGCTTCTCCGGGATGCATTGCCTTCCCTGCTCCAGGGAGTGCAGCTTCCGGACGCAAAGGCGCTCCGGAAAAAGCTGCTGCGCGATTTCAGCTCATCTTCATCATCGGACACGCCATTGCTTGCTCTGCTTTCTTCCGTCGCACTTGTCTGCCGTGAAGAAGCGGAGCGCCTGACCTTCAGCACGGAAGATCGTCTTCCGCCCATTCCGCTCCTGCCCGATCTTCTTCCGGAATCCACAGTTTCCACGCCGGAGGAGCTTCTCATGCTTCTGCCCGATGAAAACGGAGATCAGGAAGAGGATACGGATGATCTGCGGGGTCTTCTCGCCATGCTGGTCCTTTCACAGTATCGCCGCCTCACATCGGATGAACCCCGGCTGCGTTCATTCTCTGTCACTCCGGCGCATCCCTTTTCCCGCGCCTTTCTTTCAACCGTTCATGCTTCCTTCTGCACTGTTTTCTCCCTTTCCAACGCAAATGGCACCGTCTATGCACCGTTTGCGGTCCTGATTCCGGACCGTCCGCCTGTTCCTGCCCGTCGTCTGCGGTCCCATGCGTCTTTGATTCCTTCTTTTGTCACCTGGTGGGAGGCGGATCGGCTTCGTTTTATGGACCCGATTCCTTTTCTTTCCGAAAGTGACCGGACCCTGCTGCTTTCGGCTCTTTCCGCAGTGGCTGCCACGCTTGCCCGGAATTCTGCGCTTTCCGCATTCCTGGATTCATTTCTGACGGATCTGAACCGGGAAGAACCGGCAGGCGAACCGGATGCATCTTTTTCAGTGCGCCTGCAGGCTGTCTGCGGCCTGATGGATCTTCCTGCATATCGGGGACTGATAGAACGGATTCCCTGTATATATGAGCCTTCTCTTGCTCGGGACTCCGTTGCTTCGGCACTGACCGGACGCGATGACTTCCCTGCCGTGTCATGCACAGCGCTTCCCCAGCATGCGATCTACACTTTCCGCTCCATTCCGTTCGCCCGGGAACACTCCGGCCGGATGCTGGAATCATCCCATGATGACGGGGAATCGGTCGCCATCAGTCTGCTGAAATCAGACAGCGATTTTCTCTTTGCCACCTCAGATCAATTTCGCGATGCGCTGGTCAGGAATCTTTCCGGGTTTTCCGCATCGTTCCCTTCTGCTTTCCAAAGCCGCCTCGATGCGCTGAACCGTCTGCTTTCGGATTCGCGCGCTCCGCTGTCCGACCGGATTCCCGAGCTGACATGGCCATGGGATTCCGCATCACCCTCCGTTCGGTCCCTTCTGGAAGAAAGTCTGGGGCCTGTCCTTTGCGACGGAGCACTCTCCCCCTTCAGCGACTGCATCACTGTTTTTCCCGCCCGTTCCGGTGAAGTTCTTGGCGATTCACTTCTCTCTTCGCTGTGCACTGTTGATCCCGTTGGCGCGGTCCGTGCCCCGGATGAATCCGCTGCCTCCCGAGTGAATTCAGATGCCGTTCTTCCGCCGCTTTCCCCTGCCTTTGCCGACTGTCTGGTATCCCTTCCCGAGGGGCGGATTCTCCTTTCGGATGATTTTCTGTCCTTTTCCAGAGTGGATGAAGCCTCTCTGCAGGTCGCATTGACCCTGCATGGGACCTTTACGCTTCGCCTCATCCGGACCTATTCAGCCGCAGAAACGGTTTCGCTCTATTCCCGGGACATTCCTACGCTGGCACTCTGGCCCTCCGTTCCGTTCCCTGAAGATCAGTGGCATGCGTATTTTATCTATGCGCATCTTCCTGATTCCTTCTCGCTTTCGCTTCCGGATGAGACCCGTTTCAGCAAGGTATCCTGCCGTCATACCGCCAGGCTTTCTTCCTTTCCCCTGCGAATTACGCTGGTCCGTGAAAATGCATCCATGGGAACGCTTCTGAATATCCTTCCGGCTCCGGATATCACCCCTTCCGGACCCTTCTGCGCCTGTATTGACTTCGGATCCGTTGCAACCTCCGTCATTCTTTCATCCGGCACCTCCCGATCTCCCATGCACGGTCCGGTGATGATCCGCACGCTTCTGAACAATCCCGCCGCATCCCGGGATTTGCTCCGGCAGGAGTTTTTACCTGCAGTCCCGGTTTCAGCACTGTTGCCCACGGTATCCAGGCTGTTCCGAAACGTGCCGGGATCGGATCCGGAGCCGTTTCAGGACGGGATCGTACTGATGGCGGAGAACCTGCAGGACATGCTTTCCATCCCTTCTTCCTCAGTTTATACATGTCTGAAATGGGAGGACATCAAAGGACGTTCGCCCTTCATCTGCCTGCATCAGGTGATGCTGATCTCCGCGCTGCAGGCGCGCTGGTCGGGAGCCTCTACGCTCTCCTTCCGCTTTGCCATACCCGATGAAATGGCTCCCGAGGGACGCGAGTCGCTGTTGATGCTGTTCCGGAGCCTGACGGACCGGGTGCTTTCTGACAGCGGATTCCCGATTGATCCGTCCGGACTCCCTGTTTCTTTTGCTTCCGAAAGCACAGCCATCGGTGCATATTTCCGCTTTGTTGCGCCGGAGGATACACGGGGCGGTTTCATGGTGCTGGATATTGGCGCATGCAGTGCGGATCTCTCGCTGTTCCTCCGGGGCCGGGATGCCGCCGTCCGCACCTGTCAGCTTCCCCTCGGCATCCATTATATGCTGCTGCCGACGCTTCTGCGTCATCCGGATCTGTTTTCCGAGTTTCGGGACGATTCTCTTCCTGCAGACTTTCTGCGCAGCCTGACCGATCTGTCCGAAGCATTCTCCTCCGCCCGGATGGATCCGTCTGCCCTTCGCACCGCCCGCATCGCGCTGGACCTCTTTCTGGCGGATCATATGCCGCTTCTGATCACCCTGACGCTTCGGCTGCATGAGGCCGGATATGCTTCCCGCGCCTGCGCCATTCTGCTGCTGCATCTGGCCTACCTGATGATGCTGTCCGGCCTATCCCTTCTCCAGATCGCCGCCGACCCCAAACGCAATGACTTTCTTCCCCAGCAGATGAGCCTCTGTCTTGCCGGACGCGGCTCAGTGCTGATGGAAAGTCTTCCTGCCCCCGTTCAGTCATCTCTCTGGCGTTTTCTGACCATGTTCCGAAATCGCCGTGTCGCTTCAATTTCGCTTCTGTTTTCCTCTGAAAAGAAAATGGAGATCCCTGTCGGGCTCTCCGTTCTCTCCTCACTGTCTTCGGATCTTCCTTCTGCCTCCTCACCGCCGGCGTCACTTGCCGTTCGGCCGGAGGAACTGCTTCCGGAATTTCTGCTCCTGTTCCGCCGGGAGTTTCCTGCTTCCGCAGCCCTCCTGTTTCCCGGCTTCTTTACGGACGATTATTATCATCCGTTTACCGCATCCGGTGAATCAGCGCTGTCCGCAACGATTTCCATGTCCTTCCCTCCGCAGGAAACACCCCGTCCTTTTTCCTGTCTTGCCGCCTGGATCGGCAATCTGCTTGAATATCTGACCTTCTGATCGAATCACAGCACATGCCATTCTTCGCTGATGGAAGTCATCGCGATGATATATTCATCTTCTTCCTTTCGGATCACCTTTCCGTATGAACCGTCACCGACATCCATCATGATGTCCTGCATTTCCTCCAGCCCGGTTTCGGACCGGAGCCTGCAGTATTGCCTGTCAAGGCTGATTCCGGTGATCACCGCAGGATATCCTTCCCTGGATACATCCTTCTGGTTCACCGGGTACACGTTCACCCGCCTTGGTTTCGGCACGTCAGCCCATGCAATGTTTTCTTGATTTCTGCGTTTCCGGTATTTGCCGCCGATTCCATTCAGCACACCGATCCTTATCGGATGATCTGCACCCTTTGGCAGGATCGTCCGCCATCCGCTGATTTCGAGCTGTTCCCCGATCGCTTTGGCCGTGTATTCAGTGATGTAAATCTGACCGCCGATCGTATAGCTTTCTGCCCTGCCGGCCAGATTGACGGTATTGCCCATGCATCCGTATTTCATTTTGTCTCTGGATCCGATGTTGCCGACAACCGTGTCTCCTGTGTTAATCCCGATTCCCATCCGAAGCTCCGGATATCCTCGTTCAATGTTCCAGCGGTTGACATCCTCCATCACATTTTCCATATCAATCGCACAGGCCGCAGCGTGCACCGCATGATCCGGATCATCCTTTGGTGCGCCAAATACGACAAAAATGCCATCCCCGACGAATTCGATCACGGTTCCCCTGTACTGATATATCACATGGACCATTTCCTCAAAATAATGGTTCAATACATCCACCAGCGTATCGGGAGACATATGCGCACTCATTGAAGTAAATCCGCGAAGATCGCTCATCAGAATGCTCACTTCCCGAACGTTTCCACCACGTCTGGCTCCTTCGGGCGTGGAAAGGACCATATCTGCGATCTCGGGGGAAGTATACCTTTCGAATGCGGAGCTGACTTCCTCCAGCCGCGTAAGATCCGTGATCACGATCACGAACATGCCGCCGGCTTCCTCTGAATACGTCAGATGAACCAGCAGCTGCAACATCTCGCCTTTCGTATTCTGGAACTGAACCCTTCCGCGTCTCCCGGACTGTTTGTTTGAGATCGCGTCGATAAAGAGCTGAATCAGTTCGTCATTTGCCGCTACGAACGGAATCATTTCCCAAATCCGGCCGTTTTTCTTTTCCCCGATCTCCAGAATCTCCCTGGCTGCCGGATTGGAGAACATCACCCAGCCCCGCCAGTCTGTAATGCAGACCCCGTCCGCCATATGATCGAAGGAAAACTGCACCAGTTTATTCATGGAATTTGTTTTAAATTCAGTTTTATCGTTCATCGCGGTTTCTCCTTTCCCTCCTGTCCGCATGGGACACCGGGGATTTCGCAGATCGATTATTTTATGCAATCTGCCCGAAACAATGTCCGTTCATATGATATAATATGATTGTTTGGCACAGGAAACAAGCATTATTTCCACATTGTTCAACGATTTTTCTTCTTGTAAAGGAGTTCCGAGCGATGGAAAACATTACCTCACTGAAAAATCCAAAGATCATCTCCTGGCGGAGCCTCCGTGAACGGAAAGGTCGCGAATCGCTGGATGCCTTTCTGGTGGAAGGCCCCAAAATGGTGCAGGAAGCGCTGTCCTCGTCCTTCACCGTCCGGGCGCTCCTGCTCAGAGAGGATACTCCGCTTCCGTTCCCGGTTCCTGATTCCGTTCCGATTTATGGGCTGCCCTCCCACGTATTTGCCTCCGTTTCGGACACTGTAACCCCCCAGGGAATTGCGGCTGTACTGTCCAGAACACCGCGTCCGATCGATGGAAAACACCTCGTCTGCCTCGATGGCGTTCAGGATCCCGGAAACGTGGGTACCATCATCCGGACTGCCGATGCCGCCGGGCTTGACGGCGTGATCCTGTCCGCCAGCTGTGCGGATCTTTTCTCTCCAAAGGTTGTCCGTGCAACCATGGGAAGCATATTTCGCATGGGATTTGATGTCTCCGCTTCCCTGCACGATGACCTCCGTACGATGCGGGAAAATGGTTTTTCCATCATATCGTCCCAGCTGGACGGTGATCCGTTTTATGCCAGGCCATCAGTCGGTTCATCCTTTGTCCTCGTGATCGGAAATGAGGCGCATGGCGTCTCACCCGAAATCCGGCAGGAAGCAACACACCGGCTGGCTCTGCCCATGCGGGGCGGCGCGGAATCCCTGAATGCGGCCGTTGCTGCAGGCATCATGATGTATGATCTGATGAGGGATTGATCGTCTCACCCGTCCGCTCATGAGACGTTTCATACGTCTGGTCATAACCATTCTTTGGCTGGGATCGTGCAATTCTCTCTTCCAGCATCCGATCAAACCGTTCTTCATTCAATGGAATCGTTATCTCTTCTCCGGTCCATCCGGCCATGTGAATGGCATTGCTCAGCATGATTGCATTGAGTCCGTCCGCGGCCGTGGCGACCGGAGGGCGTCTGTTCAGGATATGGTCCGCAAAAGCGTTGATCACTCCCACATGCTGCAGATTGATTCCATCCGTTTTCATGACTGTCATCGATGCATCCGCATGATACCAGGGATTATCGCTTTCAAAACAGATGCTTCTTTCGCTTTCCGACAGCTTCCAGCATCTTGCAAATCCGTCTTCGCAGACAATTTTTCCTTTTTCGCAGTCGATTTCCAGCCGGTTCGTTCCAGGCAGATCCCCTGTGGATGTGATCATGACCCCTGTGGCACCGCCTTCAAACTCGAAGTATGCACTGACATCATCCTCGACTTCAATCCGGTGCCATTTCCCTTCGTGGCATACTGCACGGACCTTCTTCGGCATTCCGCACAGCCAGATCAGCAAATCCAGCTGATGCGGGCATTGGTTCAGAAGCACTCCGCCTCCCTCTCCGCTCCAGGTGGCCCGCCAGGTGCCGGAATCATAATAGCGCTGCGTCCGGTACCAGTCGGTCACAATCCAGTTGACCCGCTTGAGCTCTCCGAAGGCGCCTGAACCAAGCGCATCGTGAATCGCGCGATAAGTGCAGTTTGTGCGCTGGTTGAACATATAGGTCAGGCACCGGCCGGTTCTCTCTGCCGTCTTCAGCATGCGCCGTGCGGCTGAAGCCGTTACGGCTGCCGGTTTTTCGCACAGCACATCAAGCCCTTTTTCCATTGCAGAGATGGCCAGCGCCTCGTGTCCGAAATGCGGCACCGCGATCAGAACCGCATCGCAATTCCCGGCGGAAATCAGTTCCTCGCCGGAACAATACACCGCAGCCCCGGGCAGCCTTTCAGATGCCCATCTCCGTCGGTCTTCCCGGAGATCAGCCACCGCTGTGATCCTGACGTCAGGGCATTTTCCGCCCTGAATATTCCGGCAATGCTCGCTTCCCATATTACCGATCCCGATGATTCCAAGCCGTACAGTTTCAGAATCCATGCTCATCTTGTTTTCCTCACCAGCATCTTTTTTCAGGCAGTCCGTTCTGCATGAACCGTCATAATTCATTTGAATCCTTGACAGCCGACTTTTTTCCGGAGATAATAACCTGGAATGCAGGTTTTACATTCAATGGAGTATCATCTTCGCAGATGCATCGGCCGGCATACGCCGAATCATCCAGACCGCTTCTCCGGTCAAAATGATACGATTTCAATAAACTCTTGCACGTTCACTGGAATCAAGTATATCATTCCGGCAGGCACGGTTCTATACAATTATTGTCTGAATGTATGCAAATAATGCATATTCTTGTCACTGGAGGGATGATAAAGCACATGAAGCAGAACGAAAATGCGTTTACACCCATGGATCAAAGCCCGCTGGGATATGAAGCATATCATGTGATCAGTGAGAGAATGACGGTCACGCAGTATCATTGCCATGATTATTTTGAGTTTTATCTTCACCGCCACGGCGGACAGCTGATGGGGGTGGACAACCAGCTTTATACGCTCCGTCCAAACCAGCTTTTTATTCTTCCTCCTTTCTTTATGCACGGTCTTCGGTGTACGCGGGAGATGCATAACTATGAACGGGCTTATCTGAATCTTGCACCGGAAGTCCTGCGTCAGCTCGGCTGCGGACAGATCGATCTCATCTCATTCTTCCGGTCCCATGCATCCCGCGGACATTATACATATCAGCTGACGGAGGACGCTGCGGCCCGGTTTGTCTCCATGATCCGCCAGATTCAGGAAAGAGCCGCCTCCCCTTTCGATCCGGTATCCCGTTTTATGGATTACTCTCAGATGATGGGATGTCTGGAACTGATCTGCCAGGCCTTCGGCGAAGCATCTCCTGTTGAAAGCGAACATCTTTCCAACAGCATCATCCGCGATGTTCTGTCCTATATCAACACTCACTATACGGAGCCGTTGAGCATCAGCGAACTGGCCCGGATGTTCTCAGTCAGTTCTTCCTATCTCGCACACGAATTTACCGCCTTCACGAACCGAAGCATCTATAATTACATCCTTTACAGACGGATCATGCTTTCCAGACAGCAGATGCTGGGAAGTGACAGTCTCAACACCATTGCGTATCAATGCGGTTTCAGCGATTATTCCAATTTTCTCAGGACCTTCACGAAGATCGTCGGAATGCCGCCGAGTGCTTACCGGAAGCAGCTTCAGCAGTATCAGAACGAATAACGGGAAACGTTTCGGGGCAGCTGCAACCGGAAAGGTTCATAATATCCGGAAAGAACAGGGGGAGAAAGCCATCAGCTTTCTCCCCCTTGCTGTGTATTCAGACTGTCAGAGATTACTTGGCAGCAGGTGCTTCACCGTAAACAGCCAGCAGCTTCTCTGCGCGTTCATCGATGATGGCCTGTCCGCCGGAGGCCAGATAATCAGCCATGCCCGCATCATAAACGGCGTCAAACTGATCCACAGGCGCGGTCACAGCCTGCGTCAGCAGAGCGTCGCGCTTGGAGGTCAGGCTCGTTCCGACATCCGTCTCCGCTTCAATGTCTCCGCAGGTGTACTTCTTCGCAATCCGGCCATTCTCCTTGCCAATCCGGTTTGCTTCAATCACGACATCGGCAGGAACACCAGGATAGCTCAGCGCGGTGGTCGCCTGCGTGGCATCTCCCAGATAAAGACCGTTCACAGTAATGGTATAGTCGATATTGTTACCGGAATTCTTGACCCATTCACCGACTGCCGGCAGAATTTCATAAGCGCCGTCAGCGGTCAGATTGTAGTTTTCTCCTTCTTTACCGGTCTGCAGATACTTGATGGTTTCCGCATTGGAAATGAAGTTGACATACAGCATGGAAGCCAGCGGTTCATCATTGGTCGCAGGGAAGAAAACCTTCCGGTCGACTCTGTCCGCCAGGAACTTCCGGGTGATTCCGGCATCGTTCTTGAAGCAGTCCACAGCCACGAAGATCGCATCTTCACCAACGTTGCGCTTCAGGTTCGCTTCAATGGAGTCATCACCGTTGCGGAAAGGATAGTCCCAGTTGTGCTGGAAGGCACCGACGTAACCGGCCTTCATCATATTGTCTTCATCCGTGGAATCCGTATACAGGCCGAAATCCTTCCAGACGAGGCCCTCGTTGTACCACTTGTTCAGCACACGGATGCCCTCTTTATAACCGGGATAGAGCATATGACGATCATCATAGCCGTAAACGTACAGGGTCGGATCATCGATGTCCTCAGCCACCTTGCTGATGCTCAGCAGATCGTTCCGCCAGCCGATATCGGTGGAAGTGCTGTAGGGAACCATCTTGTCGGCATCCGCACCCAGCAGGGTTTCCGCGTTGTCACGGAAGGCAACCAGGCAATTGTAGAACTCTTCTTCAGTGGTCGGAAGGGCGAGACCCAGCTTGTCCAGCCAGTCTTTCCGGATAAAGGTATTGATTCTGGAGGATTCAGCCAGAACAGCTTCGATGGCCCAGACACTGCCCGTCGCCGGATCCTGATCATAGTAGATATTGTAGTCGCCCAGAAGATCCCACAGATCGGTCAGCTGATCCTTGTACTCCGTAAGAATGGGAGCCAGGTCAACAACGCCGCCCATGCCGGCGAAGGTCTGAATCGTCGGATAGGAATAGGTCACGCATACATCGGGAGCTTCGCCTGTGGCCAGCAGATTGTTGATGTCGTCCACTTCCGTCCAGCGGCCGACAGAAACGAATTCAACTTCCACATTGTACTTTTCCAGCATGCCCTTTTTGATGTAATCCGTCCAGACATTGTTGGTAGGATCCGAGCCGCCGTCATTGTTCCGATTGTAGATCTCGACAGTGATATGACGGGTGTCAGTGAACTTGCCGTCCACAAATCCGTCATCCGCGGCGAAAGCCGTAGAGATGCCCATGGCAGCCACAAGAGCCAGCACCAGGACCAGAGACAGGAAACGTTTCATAGGTATACTCCTCCTTTTTATATTTTCCGGGGGCATCCGCCCCGAAAATACGTTGTGCAAGGGAAAACCGGCGCAGGCAATTGCGCTTATCCTTTGACGGCGCCGATCGTCACGCCAGTGACAAAATAGCGCTGAAGCCAGGGATAGACAAGCAGTATCGGAACCGTCGCAAACATGACCGTCGCCATCTGAATCGTTTTGGAAACGCCATTGTTGAAGAAGCCTTCCTGGGCAACCTGTTCGCTTGTCTGCGTTGAATTCTTGATCACGTTGTACAAAAGCAGCTGAATCGGCCAGTACTTTTCCGCATCGGACTTTTTCAGGTACATCAGCGCATCTGAAAATCCGTTCCACCTGCCCACCGCGTAAAACAGTGCCAGTGTTGCCAGCACCGGAAGGCTCAGCGGCAGATACACCTGGAACAGCACGCGGATCGGACCTGCGCCGTCGATTTCCGCTGCTTCCCTCAGGCTGTCCGGTACTCCGAAAAAGAAGCTTCGCATGATGATCACATTGAACACGCTGATACAGTTGGGCACGATCAGCGCCCACGGCGTATTCAGCATTTTCAGGTTATTCAGCAGGATATAGCTGGGAATGGTTCCTGCGCTGAAATACATCGTAAACAGAATGATGAAATTGATCACTTTTCCGCCCCGGAGATTGGAGTAAATCAGCGGATATGCACAGCATATCGTCAGGAACAGGGAAAGAAGCGTACATCCTATAGTCAGAATCGCAGTCCATCCCAGACTTCGGACATATTTTTCTGTGGTCAGGACGGTATGATACGCTTCCGTGTTCCAGCCCTTCGGCCAGAGGAAGACATCATTCCGAACGAGTGCATCCGCAGAGGAAAGACTGCATGCAAGAACATGAACCATCGGCAGCAGACAGAGCAGCATTGCAATCAGGCATACAAGCGCAATGACAATATCACCAACCCTTGTCTTCCTGGACTTGATCATCCCGTCATGCAGTTTTTTTCCGTCCAGGGCAGCATTCACATTGCTCATCCGACTACCTCCTTACCAGATTCCCCGCTCGCCGAATCTCTTTGCAAGAGAATTGGACAGGAGCAGGAAAATGACACACACAACGCTCTGGAAAAGGCCAACAGCGGTGCTGAGACTGAACTGGCTGCCCTGGATACCCCGTTCATACACGAAAATGGAAATGGTCTTGCTGGCACCAACGACCAGCGGATTGCTCAGTGTAAACGGACGGTCGAACTCTGAGCCAAGGATATGGCCGAGATTCATGATCAGCAGCACGATAATCGTGGAACGGATACCGGGCAACGTAATATGCCAGATCTTCCGCCAGCGGCTCGCTCCATCCACCTCAGCTGCCTCGTACAGTTCCGGGCTGATTCCGGTCAGCGCAGCCAGATAGATGATGGTATTCCATCCGCATTCCTTCCAGATTCCCAGCACCAGGTACATGATTCTCCAGTTGTTTTCCGTCCCAAGGAACGGCACGGATGTACCCAGCAGTTTATTGATCATGCCGTCATTCGTTGCAAAAAGACGGAGTGAAATGCTGGAGATAATCACCCAGCTCAGAAAATGGGGAAGATACAGAACGGTCTGTGTAACCCGCTTATACTTCGGAAATGCCAGTTCATTCAGCAGCAATGCCATAATAATGGGCATCGGTGTACCGACAAGAAGATCCAGCAGGTTCAGAAAGATGGTGTTCTTCAGGGAGGAAATGAAATTCTGATCATTAAAAGCCTTGATAAACCATTCAAATCCACTGTTCTTGGCCCACTGAACCTGCCACGGCGGAACAAGAATATTGTTCTTCTTGAATGCCATCAGGATGTAGCTCATCGGCATGTAGCGAAAGACTACAAAAAAGGCCAGGGGAAGAATCAACAGCAGATAAAGCGTACCGTACCTGTGCAGGTAAGTATTCCACTTCATTCTTCTGGGCCTGAATTCCCTGCTGAGTGCCGGCTGTTGTACCTGACTCAAAATCTCCTCTTCCTTTCCGAATGGCGGAATCTGCAAAGAAAATGTCATTTTTTTTGCTTTACCAAGCCATTTCTTACATCATATATTGTATTCTGCCCACAGCAAATCTGCTATGTGAATTTTGCTCCGAATTATGCAAAAGCTGCTTTCATATTTCCCTGTTTTCTCTTTTTTAAAAAAAAAGAAGCTTGACAATTGTTTCCTCTATCTGTATAATCACTTCTGTTGTTGCCGTAGGGGCATGGTGTAATGGTAACACGTGGGTCTCCAAAACCTTTGTTGAGGGTTCGAATCCTTCTGCCCCTGCGCCGCATGCTGCCTGCAGATTCATGATCTGCAGGCAGTTTTTTCACACAAACGCCCCGGACCTCCGCTGAGATCCGGGGCATAATGTCATGTGATGATCATTCTTCAGTTTCAAAGCATTCGTCATCAGAATCGAGGTTCATGACGAATGTCTCCGGGATGCCAAGTGCTGTATCATATTCCACAATCTGGACAAGCTCCTCGCCTTCAGCAGGATTCGTCTCTTCTGCCGGAGCCGGCACGGCTGCCAGCGTACCGGAAGGAACAACGGAAGCCGGAACTGCCATGCTGATTCCATGGAATGTGTTCAGCAGCATCGTGGAACCTGGAGCGGCACCTGTCAGCTGATCTCCGTTCATTCCGACAAAGCCGTCCTGGGGCCACCAGATTTGTCCCGGGAATGCAATGGATGTTCCCGTATGACTGTACGCAATCACGTCAGGCATCGCCACGGAAGCGCCGACTTCCATACTGACTTCCGAAACGGAAGGCCGAATGTTCATCAGTCCGGAAGCCGCCAGAACTCCCCAGGAGGCTTCTACCGACGGGTTACCGAATTCTTCCGCATTTCCTCCGGCATTCCCGGATGCAAACGCCTGTACCCAGAACAGTTGATTTCCGGAACGGAACGCGCCGAATCCAACCC
>OCTW013399459.1_pt1 | contig 60734 bp, 57 predicted proteins | sample 1539671 | NCBI WGS metagenome assembly OCTW01 (sample SAMN02144230, study PRJEB22623) | gut metagenome | biome: sheep rumen | host: Ovis aries | place: New Zealand | reverse complement strand
GTTTATACAGAAACAGATATAGATATTCGCAAAAATACAGGCAAAAACCTTTGCCACCGGTTAAATTTTGTATTCAGACGAGAGACGTCCTCCGGATTTCCGGAGGACGTTTTTATTTTTTCGTTTGACTGTGCAGCCACGCCAAGGCATCATGCAGTGTGCCAACAGCATCGCACAGACCCATAGCGACAGCCTCTTGGGCGCCGAGAACCGTGCCGACATCGGTTGCCAGTGCACCGGTTTCCATCATGCGGCGGTTCAGTTCAGACTCCTCAACCGAGGAATTGTCCACGATAAAGCGCGTGATGCGCGTCTGAATTTGCCGGAAATATTCATAGGTTTGCGGCGCGCCGATGACTGTCCCGCTGATACGAACAGGGTGCAGCATCATGGAGGCAGACGGCGCAATCAGTGTGCGCTGTGCCGCGACGGCAAGCGGAATGCCAATGGAATGCCCGCCGCCGAGCACAAGCGAAATTGTCGGCTTGTGCATTCCCGCAATCAATTCGGCAATGGCAAGACCGGCTTCTACATCGCCGCCTGCCGTGTTGAGCAAAATGAGCAGCCCGTCAATATCCGGCGTTTCCTCAATGGCGGCGAGCTGCGGCAAAACGTGTTCATATTTTGTGGTTTTTGTCGCTTCCGGTGCTTCTTGATGGCCCTCAATGATTCCGATAATGGTGATGCAGTGAATGCTTCCGTGGGAGGAATGCGTTGTGACAGAGCCGGTGTCCGCTTCGGTCTGCTGTTTTTGATCTTTGGTGTCAGCCATATGCAAAAAACCTCTTGTGTTTGTAAAATTTTATCATATATCGCATTGACAAAAGATATTTATACGAATAGTTATCCACATTTCCACAGAGTTATCCACAGAAGCATGTGAAAATCGGTGGATAACCTTGTGCATTTGTGGATAAGGGGCAGGTCATACACAAAATATCGGGGATATCCTGAGACAATGCCCGACAGATTCTCTGTGCAGGACGGCAGTTTTCCGTATTTTCTATTTGTCAAAATGACAGTGTACGCTTTGTAATCAAAATTTTCTTCACTTTTTGTGATAATTTGACGCGAAATATCTGCCTGTAATCATCAGATGTATGTAGTTTCCCCGCATCTCAGAAAGTTATGCACAGGCTTGACTTCTGATATCCGGTACGCTATCATAAAATAAGAAAATCCAGTAAAATGAACAGGAGGTCATCTCATGGAGCCGAAAAAATTATATCGAATTGAACAGGGAAAAATGCTGTTTGGCGTTTGCAATGGCATTGCCGCCTATCTCAACATGGATGTGACAATTATTCGCCTGCTTGCGGTGGCACTCGCCGTATGCAGCGGCGCGGGAATCGTTCTGTACATTCTGGCAGCCATCATTATGCCGGTGCGGGAATATTAACAATTATCCGGAACAAATTCGCTGCAAGCTCTTGTCACTCGCGGACGGATTTGCTACAATAATATATAGTATATCATTTGAAAACGGTTGCGGATGTGCGCAAAGCGCGGCATATCCGTTGACAACAAACGCGGAAATTCCGCAGAGAAAAAGGAGAAGTTAACTCTCATGACAAATCCTATTGTCACCATTGAAATGGAAGATGGCGGCGAAATTCAGATCGAGCTGTACGCCGAGACTGCGCCGAACACGGTACGTAATTTTGTAAGTCTGGTATCCAAGGGCTTTTACAACGGAACGACGTTCCATCGCGTTATCCCTGGCTTTATGATTCAGGGCGGCGATCCGGAAGGCAACGGCATGGGCGGCCCAGGCTACACCATTGCAGGTGAGTTCGCAATGAACGGCTTCCACAATGATTTGAAGCACACCCGCGGCGTTCTGTCCATGGCTCGCGCAATGGACCCGAATTCTGCCGGTTCTCAGTTCTTTATTATGGTAGAAGATGCACCGCATTTGGACAATCAGTATGCAGCCTTCGGCCGCGTGATCACCGGTATGGATGTTTGTGACCGCATCGTAGCAACGCGCACAAACTTCCGTGATATGCCGCTCAAGCCGCAGGTTATGAAGAGCGTAACCGTCGAGACCTTTGGCGAAAGCTTTGATGAGCCGGAGAAGGTTTGATCGGACTGTTTCTGACAAGCTGAAGACCGCGCTCCGTGCGCGGTCTTTTTCAGTGGGACACAAGGAAGATTACGATAATGGAGGTCAGAACTTTTGGCAGACATCAGCATCAAAGGACTGAATCAGTTTTTTGGAGAAAATCAAATTTTGCACGACATCACGTTTGATATTTTTCCGGGAGAAAAAGTAGCAATTGTAGGCCCAAACGGCGCGGGAAAGACCACACTGTTTCGCGTGATTACCGGCGAGCTGCCGTATGAGACCGGCACAATTTCGATTGCCAAAAATCGCACGGTCGGCGTCATCGACCAGATTCCGGTTTATGAGCCGGGCGACACCGTAGAGCAAATTTTGCGCTCTGCGTTTCATCGCATCGCGGAGGTGCGCCAGCGCATGACAGAGCTGGAAATGCAGATGGAGAAAAATGATGACTCGCAGATTCTCAAGCAGTACGGCGCGCTGCAGGCGGAATTTGAAGCGATGGGCGGCTATGCACTGGATTATGAAGTAGATAAGGTATGCAACGGTCTGGAAATTCCAAAGGAAATGCGGGCGCAGCCGTTTGATGTGCTGTCCGGCGGCGAAAAGACCCGCGTGAATCTGGCGCGTATTATTCTGGAGGATACGGACATTTTGCTGCTGGACGAGCCGACCAACCATCTGGATTTGGATGCCGTTGAATGGCTGGGAAATTTCCTGTCTGAATACAAGGGAACCGTGGTTACGATTTCCCATGACCGCTATTTCCTCGACCAGTGCTGTGACCGCATCATTGAACTGTTTGAAGGCCATGCGGACTTTTATGCCGGTTCGTACAGCTACTATGCAGAGGAGCGCAAGCTGCGCTTTGCACAGCGCATGGCAGAGCATGAAAATCAGATGGAGGAGCTCAAGCGATTACAGGATCAATCGCGCAAGATGCACCAGTGGGGCACCGAGAAAATGCACAAGCGTGCGTTCTCCATTGATAAGCGCATCGCGCGCATGACGGTCGCAGACCGTCCGAAGCAGCAAAAAAAGATGTCCATGCAGTTTGGAGATCCGAACTATGAGACGGAAAATGTGCTCAAAGTGCGCGGCATCTGCAAGAGCTTTGACGGTCGGCAGGTCCTGCACGACGTCACGTTCAGCATAAAGAACGGCGAACGCGTGGCAATCTTGGGCGACAATGGCACCGGCAAAACGACACTGCTCAACATTATTTTGGGCTGTGAGGCGGCAGACAGCGGCACAATCAAAAAGGGCGAGGGACTTAAGCCCGCGTATTTGCCGCAGGTCGTTCATTTTGAGGATGAAAACCGCACGCTTGTAGATACCTTGATTTATGAAAAGAACGTCACGCCGCAGACTGCGCGCAATCGTCTGGGACGATTCCAGTTCTCCGGCGAAGATGCACTCAAGCCGGTATCCAAGCTGTCCGGCGGCGAAAAAAGCCGTCTGCGCTTGTGTGAGCTGATGTACGATCCGCTCAATATGCTCGTGCTCGACGAGCCGACCAACCATCTGGATATTTTGTCCCGTGAGTGGATTGAGGAGGCCATTGAAGGCTTTACCGGCACGCTGCTGTTTGTATCGCATGACCGCTATTTTGTATCTCGGTTTGCCAATCGCATTATCGTCCTGATGGACGGCGAAATGATTGATTTTACCGGCAATTATGAACAGTATCTCGCCTTTCGTGAGCGCAAAGCCGCGGAAAAAGCGGCTGCAGTGACACCGAAGCCAAAAAAAGAAAAGCCCAAGCCAAAGGGCGGCACCAAGCAGTTGGAGAAGAAAATTGCCAAGCTGGAGCGCGAAATTTCTCAGTGTGAGGAACAGAGCGCTGCATTGGATGAACAGATGGCTGCCGCGGCAAGCGATCCGGGCAAGCTGATGGAGCTTTCCAACCAGAAGGATGAAGTGGAAACCCAGCTGATGGAACTCATGGAGCAGTGGGAACAGCTGTCTGCGCAGTTGGAGGAGATGCAGGACGCATGAAACGATTCTATCGCACGCTGTGTCTGATCTGTCTGATTGCCACTGTGGGATGCATTCCGTGCGCTATGTTTATGACAACATGGCGGTTTGGTCTGTATTTCTTTGCGGCGTTATGCATTTGTACGGCACTGATGTGCAAGCTTCTTGCATGGCGCGATACACAAACCGGTGTCACACAGCGCATCAGCAAATGGCTCGTGCGCATCGGGCATGTGCTGTTTCTCGTTTGGCTGTGCTCGTTTGTCGGGATAGAGGGCATGATTGTGTCCGGTACACGGTCTGAGGTACAGCAGCCGATAGATGTCCTGTGTGTGCTCGGCGGCGGTCTGCGCGGCGACCAGCCGTCGCAGAATCTCAAAAATCGGCTGGTTGTGGCGATGGACGTCATGAAGCAGAATCCGGAGGCACAGGTCATCGTGTGCGGCGGACAGGGAGCCGACGAAGCGGAGCCCGAAGCGACGGTCATGCGCCGCTGGATGGTGCAGCACGGCGCAGATTCCAGCCGCATCGTACTGGAAGACCAGTCGCACAACACGGTACAAAACATAGAAAATGCCATGAAAATCTGTGAAGAGCGCAGCTGGGATACGCAGCATGTCACGGTTGTGTCGAGCAGCTTTCATTTGTTCCGCATTCGGCATATTATGCGGCATGTCGGTCTGACGCCGTCTGTGGTGTCTGCACCGGCGGGAGATCCGGCATCCGCTGTTTTGATGTACATCCGAGAGTATTTCTCCGTTGTCAAAATGATTGGCAGCGGATACTGGTAAACAAGAGACAGAGACGGACAGAAGGGGGCGTACCTATGATACGGTATACAGTTCCATGCAGCTTATATGCAACGGATAACGACCATTTCCAACTCGCAGAGATTCGGCTGTCAGCGACCGTGGCGCCGCAGTTTATTACCGGACTGCGCGCATTGCTGGGCGGTAAGATAGATGCATTGGAGCTGCACGACGTCAAGCATCGGGCACTGATTCGCGGAGAGGGAAAAGTGACGTATCCGCTATTGATTGGAGACCGCACCGCATATTTCTGCGAAGAAAACTTGTTTGAGATGGAAAATTTTGTGCTTGACCGTCTGTTCGGAAGAAAAAAAGCAAACCAATGTCTGTCCATTACCATCAACGGAGAAGCGGATTTGCAGATGAGCGTTGGGGTGTGGGTAAACGAATAGTAATCAAATAACTTAGTTATACAATTTAAAATAACATTATATGTATAATAAAAAGAAATAATAACAAGGAGTTGAAATTCATGCTGGAAAAGCTGGAAGGGCTTGCCGATCGGTATGATGAGCTGGAAAACCAGCTTGCCAGCCCGAATTTATACGATGATCCGGAGCGGGCGGCGGCACTGACAAAGGAACATCGAAATTTGCAGCCGATTCTCAAAACATACCGCGCATACCAGACTGCTTGTCAGGATGAGCAGGATGCAAAGGAACTGCTGGAGGAAGCGGGCGGCGATGCAGACATGCATGCGCTCGCGCAGGAGACCTTGGCATTCAGCCGCGAACAAAAGGAGCAGCTGGAGCAGGAATTAAAGATTCTGCTTTTGCCAAAAGACGCGCGCGATGAGCGCAGTGTCATTATGGAAATTCGTGCGGGTGCGGGCGGCGAGGAGGCCGCGTTGTTTGCCGCATCGCTGTACCGCATGTATACCATGTATGCGGATACAAGAGGCTGGAAAACCGAACGCATCAGTGAATCTGAGACCGAATTGGGCGGCTTCCGAGAGATTACCTTCAGCATTGACGGCGAAGGCGCCTTTTCTCGTCTCAAGTACGAGAGCGGTGTGCACCGCGTACAGCGCGTGCCGGAGACCGAATCGCAGGGCCGTGTGCACACGTCTACCGTAACCGTTGCGGTGCTGCCGGAGGTGGATGACGTGGAGCTGACCATCGACCCGAAGGATCTGAAAATTGACACCTATCGTTCGTCGGGTGCGGGCGGACAGCATATCAATAAGACCTCGTCAGCCATTCGCATCACGCATTTGCCGACCGGCATGGTTGTCGAGTGTCAGGACGAGCGAAGCCAGTTCAAAAACCGAGACAAAGCGATGAAGGTACTGCGTTCCCGTCTGTTTGAAATCAAACAGCGCGAACAGGATGACGCGATTGCTGCGGAACGCCGCAGTCAGGTCGGTTCCGGTGACCGCTCGGAGCGCATTCGTACGTATAACTTTCCGGAAAACCGCGTGTCCGAGCACCGCATCAAGCTGACGCTGTATAAGCTGGACAATTTCCTCAACGGAAATCTGGATGAAGTGCTTGACGCGCTGATTACAACCGATCAGGCGGAAAAGCTGGCAAAGATGGAAAATTAGACAAATAGACAAAAATAATTTAAATTATACGAATAGAAATAAAAGAAGGTCAAATCATGCAAACCAAACTGCTGCGTCCGTCGGAAGAACCGGCGGCAATTGAAGAAGCCGGTGCGCTGCTTCGCGCCGGAGAAGTTGTGGGCATTCCCACAGAAACGGTATATGGCCTTGCGGCGGATGCGCTCAATCCGCAGGCAGTCAAGCGTATTTTCGAGGCGAAAGGACGCCCGCAGGACAATCCACTCATCGTGCACATTGCGGATCTCTCCATGGTGCGGGAGATTGCAACGGAGTTTCCGCCGGAAGCACAGAAGCTGGCAGATGCGTTTTGGCCTGGCCCGCTGACCATCATTCTGCCCAAACAGGATAAAATACCAATGGTAACGTCTGGCGGATTAAATACAGTTGGTATTCGCTTTCCGGTGCATCCGATGGCACAGGCAATTATCCGCGCGGCAGGCGTTCCGCTGGCGGCTCCGTCTGCCAACACCTCCGGCAGACCGTCTACCACGACAGCGCAGCATGTCATGGAGGACTTGCACGGCAAGATTGCCGCTGTTGTAGATGGCGGTCCGTGCTCGGTCGGTGTGGAATCGACGGTCGTGTCACTGTGCGGCGAACGTCCGCGGCTGCTGCGTCCGGGTGGAATTTCGCTGGAACAGCTGCAATCGGTACTTGGCGAAGTGGATGTTGACCGTGCGTTGAAAGAAAAGATTGACGACAGCGAGAAAGTCTCTGCGCCGGGCATGAAATATCGCCATTATGCGCCCAAAGCACCGGTAACGGTTGTATTCGGCACGCCGGAAGCCAGCGCGCAGTACATCGCGCAAAGACTGGGACAGCATACCGGCGTTTTGTGCTTTGACGATTGTGCGCAGCTGTTTCGCGGAAAAGCGGTTGTGGAGACGTTTGGCCCGTCCGATGATGAAGCACAGCAGGCGCGGGAAGTGTTCGATGCGCTGCGCCGGTTTGATGATACGGACTGCACGGAAATTTTTGCCCAGTGCCCGCCGTCCCGCGGCATCGGTCTTGCGGTGGCAAACCGCATCAAAAAGGCGGCCGGTTTCCATGTGATCGACTTGACGGAGGAACAAGCATGAAAATTCTTGGTCTGACCGGCGGCTCTGGCACAGGAAAAAGCGCCGCCTGTACGGCATTTGCGCGGCTGGGATGCGGCGTCATTGATGCGGACGCAACCTATCGAACGCTGTGCGATACCTGCGAGCCCATGCTGAAAGAAATACAAAATGTATTTGGAGATGTATTTTCTACAGATGGGAAATTAGACCGCAAAAAACTCGGCGCCATCGTTTTTGCCGATGCGCAGAAGCTGCAGCAGCTCAACGCGATTACCCATCCGTATATTCGGCAGGCCGCCCGCGATGCATTCGCCGCGTATAGCAAACGGGGATGCTTGCTGTGCATCTATGATGCACCGGTATTGTTTGAAGGTCAGATGGAGACGCTCTGCGATAAGACGTGTGCGGTGCTCGCGGCGCGCAATACGCGCATTGCGCGCATTGTGGCGCGGGATGCGATTACGGAGGAGTATGCGGCGCTGCGCATTGACGCGCAGAAAGACGATGCATTTTACCGCGAAAGATGCGATTATGTCGTACAAAATGATGAAGACTTGGACACACTGTATACACAGGTGCGCAAGATCTATGAAGATATGGTGCGCAAATAAACGCATCGGTGCAGAAAGGATGAAAGTTTCATGGAAAACACCCTATTTTATGACAAAAAGACCGGCTGGGATCGCATGAGCGATGCCGAGCAGGCTGCCATGATGGAGTACGCGGAAGGATATAAGGCGTTTTTGGACGAAGCCAAGACCGAGCGTGACGCGGTTCGCCGCCTGCAGGCTATGGCAGAGGCAAACGGCTTTGCGGCATATACCCGCGGCAAGGAAATCCATCCGGGAGAGAAATATTACAAAATAAATAGAAATAAAGCAATTATACTCTTTGTAGTCGGTTCGGACGGCATGCACAGAGGCATCAATCTGTCGGCTGCGCATTTGGACGCACCGCGCATTGATATTCGCACGGTTCCGCTGTATGAAGACAACGGCATGGCGCTGTTTAAGACGCACTACTACGGCGGCATCAAAAAGTATCAGTGGACAACCATTCCGATGGAACTGCGCGGCGTCGTTTGCCGCATGACGGAAAACGGCGTGGAGTCCGTGGATGTTCGCATTGGCGATAAGCCAGGCGATCCGGTCTTTGTCATCACGGATCTGCTCATTCATCTGGCAACCGAACAGATGGGAAAGACCATGATGAAGGGCATCGAGGCGGAGAATATGAACGTGCTGGTCGGCTCGAAGCCGTCCAAGTCGGACATCGAGACCTCGGATAAAATCAAGCTGTGGGTGATGGAGTTCCTCAACAAGGAATACGGTATCACGGAGGAGGATTTCCTGTCCGCAGAGCTGACCTGCGTGCCGGCGTTCAAGGCCTCGGATGTCGGCTTTGACCGCTCGTTTATCGGCGCCTATGGCCACGATGACCGCGTGTGCTCGTATCCGGCGGCAACGGCGCTGTTGGATCTCAAAGAAACGCCGAAAAAGACGTCTATGGTCATTCTGGTCGACAAGGAAGAAATCGGTTCGGACGGTGTGACCGGTATGCAGTCGCACTTCTTTGACACGCTGGTGGCGGATTTGTGCCGTGCAGACGGCACGCTGTTTGAGGAGTGCATCGAGCGCTCTACCTGCCTGTCCGCGGACGTTTGCAATGCGTTTGACCCGAACTATCCGAATGTTTCCGAGCGCCGCAACGATGCGCGTGTTAACTGCGGCGTGGCACTGGTCAAGTATACCGGTGCGCGCGGCAAGTCCGGTTCTTCCGATGCAACCGCAGAGCTGATGGGAAAAATGCGCTATCAGTTCCATAAGAACCATGTCATTTGGCAGACCGGTCAGCTCGGCAAGGTCGATCAGGGCGGCGGCGGTACCGTTGCCATGTTTATGGCGAACCGCAATATTGACACGGTAGATTGCGGCGTGCCGGTGCTCAGCATGCACGCGCCGTTTGAAGTCATTGCAAAGCTGGATTTGTTTGCCGCTTACCATGCGTTCAAAGCGTTCTATCAGATGGAGCAGTAATCACAATTCGCAAAAAAATATGGCGCTGCCGCAGGCAGCGCCATATTTCGTTTATCTGACTTGAATTTGCTCTAAAACCTTGCCAATCGGTGCGTCAATCGTCAATTGCGCGCCGGTGGAGCGCTGCGTCTGACCCTTGTTGATGACGACGAGATATTTGCCGCGGAAGTACTGAATCAAACCAGCGGCGGGATAGACGGCAAGCGACGTGCCGCCGATGATCAGCATATCCGCCTGCGCAATTGCCTGTACGCTGTTCATCAGGCACTGCTCATCGAGCGACTCCTCGTACAGCACAACATCCGGCTTGATGATGCCGCCGCAGGTGCATCGCGGAACACCGTGACAGGATTTCATGTACTGGGCATCATAGAATTTGCCGCAGTGCTGGCAGTAATTTCGATGCACAGAGCCGTGCAGCTCATAGACGTTCTTGCTGCCGGCAGCTTGATGCAGACCGTCTATGTTTTGCGTGACAACGGCGGTCAGCTTGCCTGCCTGCTCCAGCTCTGCGAGCTTTTTGTGTGCGGCGTTTGGCTTCGCGTCCAGCGCGAGCATCTTGTCCTGATAAAATCGGAAGAACTCCTCCGGCTGGGACTGGAAAAAGGAATGACTGAGGATGGTTTCCGGCGGAAATTTGTACTTCTGATGATACAAGCCGTCAACGCTGCGGAAATCCGGAATGCCGCTTTCCGTCGAGACACCGGCGCCGCCGAAAAAAACAAGTTTCTTGGATTCGTCAATCATGTGCTGCAACGTTTGAATTTGCTGTTCCAATGCCATGGTACTGCCTCCTTGTTTTGTGTGTTACCGCACCAAAGTTGTGGTGTTTGCTTTTCGCTCGTGAATGACCGGCTGTGCTGCCGGATAGCCGATGGCAGCGGATGCATTGACGATGTGACTTTCCGGCACACCGTATTCCGTTAGCAGGGCGCGCACAGCGGGCACATCGCAGACGTCACGCACCTGATTGATCCAGCAGGTGCCGAGACCGAGAGAGGTCGCTGTCAGCAGTACATTTTCCATTGCCGCGCCGGCATCGAGAAAGCTGTTGCGGTTGTCGCGTTCGCCGGATACGATGAGAAAGGCAGCCGGTGCGAAAAAGTTGTAGCCGGCAGGCCGATTGTCCGCCTCTCTGACGGCGGCGGCAAGCGCCTGAATTTTTTCCGTGTTTGCGAGCAGCGTAAAATGCCAGCTCTGTTCATTGCGACCGGACGGTGCCCAGACAGCAGCGGTCAGCAAATCCTGTAGCTTTTCCGATTCCACAGGCTGCTCCGTAAAGCTGCGGCACGAGTGTCTGTCCAAAATATTCTGTAATACGGGATTCATATCATCATCTCCTTCTGCCTTTAGTATAATGCAGGGGAGAAACGGTTGCAAGTTTTTCTGCTTTGCACAGATTTCATCAACAGCCTGTGGATAACTTAGAGGATAAACTGTATGTACATTTGATTTTGACAACAAAAAAAGCAGCATTTCCAAAGAAATGCTGCTTTTGGTGGCCCATCGGGGGTTCGAACCCCGGACCCTCTGCTTAAAAGGCAGATGCTCTACCTACTGAGCTAATGGACCGGACTGGCAGGGGCGGCAGGAGTTGAACCTGCGATACTAGAGTCAAAGTCTGGTGCCTTAACCACTTGGCCACGCCCCCGTATGCAGGCAATCAGCTGAAAGCCCCCGATAAAAAATGTTCTTCACAACGGCGCGCATCGTGAAGAATGAAAAAATGGGGTGAGTGAAGGGAGTCGAACCCTCGGCCTCCAGAGCCACAATCTGGCGCTCTAACCAACTGAGCTACACCCACCATATAGATTTTGAAACGCACATTCGGACTCAATTAGAATGGTACGCCAGGAGGGATTCGAACCCCCGGCCTACTGCTTAGAAGGCAGTTGCTCTATCCAACTGAGCTACTGGCGCATACAGAATCGTCTGTGCCTGCATGTGTGGTATGGAGCGGGTGATGGGAATCGAACCCACGTGTTCAGCTTGGAAGGCTGACATTCTACCATTGAACTACACCCGCAGGCTTTTCACAATGCTCACTTAGTATACCAATCCAAACGGGAATTGTCAAGCGTTTTTTGCAAAAAACTTTTGTTTTTTTCTAAAATTTCGCAGAATACACATTGAACATCGTGACAGCCAGCACACACACAAACAGCGCGATGAGCAGACCGCAGAAAACATTGAGCTGTTTTTGCACAGCGGCAATCTGCTCCTTGTCGCCGGTCTTTTTTACCGCCTCCTGCTTGCGCAGCAGCGCCATCGTCGGAATGAGAAGAACGATGAGAACGGCGATAATAATGAGTCTCCAAGTCATGGGGACACCTCCTACATATATCCCTCCGTCATGGCTGTGCCATGGCGGAGGGGATAACAGAATCAGATTGTCTGAACAACGATCTTGCCGTCCGCAGCAGAGACATGGGCACCGCTGAGCGGGTGCTCCCATGCGGCAATGATGCGGTTAGCGAGTTCGTCCTCGACCTGCTTTTCAATGGCGCGGCGCAGATTGCGGGCGCCGAATTTGACGGAGAACGAGTCCTCTATCAGGTAATCGACGAGGGAATCGTCCCAAGTCAGGCGGATATTGTTCTCGGCCAGCGTATCGCGCAGCTGCCCCAGCATAATTGCCGCGATGCCGCGGAAATCTTCCTTGGTGAGGTGGGAGAACGAAATAATATCATCGATGCGGTTGAGGAACTCCGGACGCATGATTTCCTCCAAAGCCTTGACGGCGCGCGCCTCGTCCTGTTCGGAGACCGTCTTGCCAAAGCCGACAGAGCCGCCGGAGCGGTCGGAACCGGCGTTGGAGGTCATGATGATGATGGCGTTTTCAAACGATACGGTGCGGCCCTGTGCATCCGTGATGCGGCCGTCATCCAGCACCTGAAGCAGGATGTTGAGTACATCCGGATGTGCTTTTTCAATTTCGTCAAACAACACCACCGAGTACGGGCGGCGGCGCAGCTTTTCGGTCAGCTGACCTGCCTCGTCGAATCCGACATATCCCGGAGGAGAACCGATCAGACGGGAAACCGTGTGCTTTTCCATGTATTCCGACATGTCGAGACGAATCAGCGCCTCCGGCGTGTCGAACAGATCCTCTGCCAGTGCCTTGACCAGCTCGGTTTTGCCGACACCGGTCGGACCGACAAACAGGAAAGAAACCGGCTTGTGCTTCGGGCTGATGCCAGCGCGGGAGCGGCGAACCGCATGAGCCACTGCGGAGACTGCCTTTTCCTGACCGACAACGCGACGGTGCAGGCGTTCTTCCAGACCGATGAGACGAGAAAATTCCTGTTCACATACCTTGGATGCCGGAACACCGGTCCAAAGCTCGATGACGGAGGCCAAGTGCTCGGCGGTCAGCTCCGGAACCGGAATCTTGCGCAGCTCCGTGAGCTTGTTCTCCGTCTGCAGCTCCAGACTCTTCAGCTCTGCCATCTGCTCATAGACCTCATTGTTCTGCGGCAGCTGCAGCAAATCATCCTGCTTGCGGTGAATGTCCTCCAGCTTGTCGCCCAGCTCCGGAATCTCTGCCGTTGCCGGACTGTCCAGATTCAGGCGGGAGCAGGCTTCATCAATCAAATCAATGGCCTTGTCCGGCAGGAAACGATCCGTGATATAGCGCTCGGACAGTGCCGCCGCCTGATGGCAGATTTCATCGGAAATGTGTACGCCGTGGAAGGTTTCATAATATCCGCGCACGCCCTTGAGGATTTCCGCGGTATCCGTGATGGACGGCTCCGCAATGGTCACCGGCTGGAAACGGCGCTCCAAGGCGGCGTCTTTCTCGATATATTTGCGGTATTCTGCGAAGGTTGTCGCGCCGATGACCTGAATTTCACCGCGGGACAAAGCCGGCTTGAGGATGTTTGCGGCGTTCATAGAACCCTCTGCGTCGCCTGCGCCGACAATGTTGTGCACCTCGTCAATGACAAGAATGATATTGCCGAGAGACTTGATTTCATTGATGAGTCCCTTCATACGGCCTTCAAACTGACCGCGGAACTGTGTGCCCGCGACGAGAGAAGTCAAATCCAGCAGGTGCACTTCCTTGTTTTTGAGCTTGTACGGAACATCGCCCTTGGCAATGCGAATGGCAAGACCTTCTGCGACAGCGGTTTTGCCGACGCCCGGCTCACCAATCAGACACGGATTGTTTTTCTGACGGCGGTTCAAAATCTGAATGACGCGTTCGGTCTCGCTGTCTCTGCCAATGATTGCATCGAGCTGTCCTTCGCGGGCGCGATACGTCAAATCGGTGCAGTATGCAGACAGATTTTTGCGTTTTTTTGCCTCTTTTTTCTTGCGGCGCGCGTCATCCTCGCGGACATCTGTGCCGGATTCCTCGCGCGGTGCTTCCGTGTTGTCGTTGCCGGAGAACATCTTGTCAAGGAACGGGAACGTATGTGTGCCGCCAAAGTCAAACGAATCATCCTGACCGTCCGCGTCGTCCTCGTCCGGATCAATTTCCTCGTCCTCTGCATCGTCATTTTCGGTGTTCATGAGCGAATGCATGTTGGTCATTTCGTCGGTGATCTGATCCAGATCGTCCTCTGTAATGCCCATCTGGCGCATCAAGCCATCAATCGGCTTCAGACCCAGTTCCTTGGCGCATTTCAGGCAGTAGCCCTCGTTGGAGGTGCTGCCCTCTTCCATTTTAGAGATAAACACCACCGCCACGTTTTTGTGGCAGCGGGAGCATAAAGGCATATGCATAGGGGTAATTTCCTTTCTACTCTTGCGAAGTATGTATTCGTTGTGAAATAGAGCGGAGCAGGAGAGGCCTGCTCCGTCTTATTATGAGAAAAGTTATGAAAAAATACTCAGGTATTTGCAGGATTGCTTTCAAACAGCGAAACGCCGTCATTCCAGCCGACCAGCTTCCCCGCAATGGCAGAGTTCTCCATCACAGAAGGAGACAGCAGACCGGCATCGGAATATGCTGCCGGAGCAACCAGCTTGACTGCCCACAGGACAACCGTGCACAAAACCAGACCGCAGACCAGTCCGAGTGCGCCGCCGAGCAGCGCATTGCACGAGTGAATGACCGGCAGGCGGGTGAAGATGTCAAACACGGATGCCGCCCAGTGAATGAGAACGAGCAGAACGATAAAAGAAACGAGGAAAATCATCACATAGGCGAGCGCTTCGCCGACACACAGCGCAATGGCGCTGAGCATGGTGTCGCGCGGATCCTCCGCCGCCTGCAGCACCTCTAACGAGACGTGCTGAGACGATAAAATGTTCTGCAAATAGCCGGAAATACTGTTCCACAGCTCGGAAGCAGATGTGGACACGGAGGTCGATAGCGTCGGCATGGATGCGCTGACCGACTCCTTCAGATACGGAGCAATTTTTGCACCGACTTGCACGCGGAAGTGGCTGGCGCATGCCAGCGCGGCGATCAGCGCGGCGAGAGAGCCGAACAGATTAAAAATCGTGCCGATGAACCCTCTGTGGAATCCATTGAGCGTGTATAAAAGGATAACGAGTAAAATAATCCAGTCAACAGCTGTCATAAATATTCTGTCCTTTCAAGGGAATAGAAAATAGAGCGTGTGCTTTGGCGCGTTTAGTCCGAGGAAGCATGCAGATCCTTGAGCGGACTGCCGATGGTCAGCACCCGCGCCTGACTGTTAAACAGCGCGATGGCGGAGCCGCCGGAGCGCATGTACACACGAGACAGACCGGTGAGTCCGGTCTGAGAATCAATCTCTTTTAGACTCTTAGAATAGAACGTGACGGTTTCGCCGGTTGTCACGGCGAGGCGTCCGTCGCAGTAGCTGACGCCGTCCGGCTGCTCCGGCAAATACAGCGGCTTGCGCGAGGCTGTGCCGCGTGCATTGATGAGAACGACTTCCGCGCGGCCGGTCTGCGAATATGCTTCGGTTGCCAGCGCAAGACAGTCGTTTGTCAAGTCGAACGCGATCAGATCATCGGAAGAATAGTCCTTTTGGTACTTGATTTGTCCGCCGCGTGAGACAACATAGGTTGCGCTGTCGCAAACCGTGCACACGGTGTTGTTTCCCAAGAATTTCATGCCGAGCACGAGACTGCCGTTCATGTCAATGCCGTCATTGCCCTCGTTCGGCTTTTTGTCGGAGCTGATGTCGGCAAAAAACAGCTTGGAGGTCAGCGTGAGACCGTCCTGACGGAAACAGAACAGTGCCAGCCGCTGGCCGTCCGAAGAGAGCGCCGCAGACATAATATAGTAGTCGTTGGTGGACCAGGTGTATAAATGCTCATTGTCCACGTTGTATACGCGAACCGCACTTTTATAGCCCGCCTCATCGGTCACGATAGCGACATTGCCGTTTGCGGCGATGTCCGCGTTGGTAATCGGAGAGGACATGGTCTGTGAGTACAGCTCGTTGAGCGTGTTCGTGACGGTAAAGCGATACGCCCCGCGGTCAAAGATCAGCAGATACTGGTTGGAGGCACGCATCACCGGATTGGCATAGGAAAGATTGGTTTCCATTTGCGAATACTTGCCCGGCATCTCAAACGACAGCATGTTGTCGGAGCAAACGGCGAGTCCGTTGCCGAACGGCAGAATGGACTTGCTGGAACCGGACGGATACGAGATAACCGTCATATCCTCCGCCGACCGCACAGAAGCGGCTTTGAGAGAGGAACGAATGTTGCCGATGCTTGCCGGTGTAAACAATTGTAAATTCATGCCGACAAACAGCAGCGTCACGAGAACGAGCAGCCGCCCGATATATGTTCGGCCGCGGTGGACGCGGCGCAGGACGGGATCGGGACTGTTCCACAGCGGATCCTCCCGCCGTTTTAAAGACATTTTTTTCATATCGGAAGTCCTCCGGGTACACCTTCGTCGGCTGCCAGATGGAATTGGTCAAGCTCCGGCGTTGTGTCATACCATAGGCGCGTCATGTACAATCCCTGCGGCGGGAGTGTCGGGCCGGCCTGCTCGCGGTCACAGCTCGCCAGAATGCGCGTGATGTCTTCCGGACGGAATTTTCCCTGACCGGCGTACAGCAGTGTGCCGGAAATCGCCCGCACCATGTTGTACAAAAATCCGTCCGCGGAAACGCGGATGCGAACCAGTGCGCCGACAGCGTCTACGCTGCATGTGAAAATTTCGCGCACCGTGGATTTGACCGGCGTGCCCACCGAGCGGACGGCGGCAAAATCCTTTTTGCCGATAAAATACTGTGCCGCCTGCTGCATGGCATCGACATCCAGAGAATAGGGATAGAAATAACTGCGGCTCACCGCGAACGGATCGCGGATTTTTCCCGGAGCAATCAAATAGGTGTACTCCTTGCGTGTGCAGTTGAAGCGGGCGTCAAAATCGTCCGGAACGAGCGCTGCACCGGATACCGCAATGTCCATCGGAAGATGGGCGTTGATGGCGAACGGCAGACGATCCATCGGAATGGTATGTGTGCCGTGAAAATTGGCGACATACCGCCGCGCGTGGACACCGGCATCCGTGCGGCCGACACCGGACACCGACACGTCCTGTCCCAAAAGGGAGGCGAGCGCTTCGGTCACGGTCTGCTGTACGGAGCTTGCGTTGCGCTGGGTCTGCCAGCCGTGATAGGCAGTGCCGTCATAGCTGAGAATAATCGCTGTATTCAAAGGACAGATTCCTTTCTATGATGAATAAAAGTATAACAGGAGGCTATTACAAAAGTGTGAACAACGGCGCCGGAAAAGAAAAAAGTTTGCAAACGAACCGGCATGTCGTGTGCACGGCAGCATATCTTCCTGTCTATATTATAGAATACAGACCTGAGAAGAAAAATGCAACGGTCAATGTGGCATTTTTTCCGGTTTTATGGTACGATAGCAATACGCTATAGAAGGAACAGGTGGTATTTTCCATTGGCAAATACAAAAAAGACAAGCACGCGGACAAAAAAGACCGCGTCAAACAAAAAAACGTCCGCCGGAACACGGCGGACAGCTTCTCGGAGCAGTGGCACGAGAACAACCAATACGGCGGCTCGCAAGCGCACAGGGACCGGAAAAACCGGCTCCGCGCGCCGCAGTGCGCCGAAAAGACAGACACAGAACATCCTGCAAACCAATCAGGTTTGGAACAACGTCACGGTCGGCATCGGACTTCTGATGCTGGCGGTTGTTCTGGTGCTTGCGCTGTGTCAAATGGACGGCATTTTGCTCACAGGTGTGCTGCATCTGGTCGGCGGACTGATTGGATGGGGCACGCAGATGTTTTGGGTTGCCCTGTGCGTGGGCGGCATGTTCGCCCTGTGCGATTTGCAGCCGGTGCGCCTGCGCGTGACGAGTATTTTGCTGTTTCCGGTGCTGTGGAGTGCGCTGGCACAGAGCATCCTCATTCACCCGCGCATGACGATATCGTTCACATCCATCATTGAGCTGTGGCACAACGGACAAAATCTGCATATGGGCGGTGTCATCGGCGGTATGCTGGCAAGTGTGCTTGCGCTCCTGCTGTCCGGCATGGGCGCAAAAATTTTGCTCGTCATGCTCATGATGATTTTGCTGCTCATTATCTTCAACACCACACCGGCGCGCATCTGGATGCGTCTGCGCGGCGTGCTGTATGAGGACGTCGAACAGCTGCGCGAGCATGATATGACCGTGACGCCGGCAAGGACGCGCACGCAGCCGCTGGATGACGAAGACGACAGCACACAGATACTCGGACAGACCAGTCTCATAGGCAGACTGCGCAATCAGCGCGGCAATCACCGAAAGGCTCGGCTGATGAAGCAGCAGGAACAGGCACAGCGTGACGCTGAACAGCAAAAGACCGATGATTTGTCCGGCGGCATGATTGAGAACGAAGCATTTGATCAGGCGCGCGAGGAGGCAGCAGCCGCCTCGCGGGCGCGATATGAGAAGAAAATGGACAATCGGCGCAAGTTGGCGGATGTGATGCCGGATCTCACGGAGGCGCTGCACACACCGACAGCGAACACCCAGAAATCCGAACCGGATGTGCCGCCTTGGGAGGAAGCCGCCGCGGCGGCAGAGCAGCAAGCCGCTGTCCCGCAGGAAGAAAAAAGCTCGTCCAAAGAGGAACGGCAGCAAGTGCATCAGGAAATTTCCCGCGCGCTGGATGTGCCGGCGGCAGAATATCAATATCCGCCGCTCAGTCTGTTAAACCGCTCGCCGAAATCTTCCAATACCGATGTGCGCGCCGAGCTGCGCGACAGCGCCGCGCGGCTGGTCGATACGCTGGCCTCGTTCGGCATTGATGTGCAGATTATCAATATTGTGCGCGGCCCGTCCGTCACACGCTTTGAAATTCAGATGGAGCGCGGTGTCAAATTCTCGCGCATCACCTCGCTGTCGGATGATATCGCCCTGTCATTGGGCGCAGATACCGTCCGCATTGCGCCAATTCCGGACAAACTGGCGGTTGGCATTGAGGTACCGAACCGCACGGTACAAATGGTATCGCTGCGCGATGTCATCGGCTCGAAAAACTTTGAAAACTCCCGTGCGAGCTTGTCGGTTGCGCTGGGCAAGGACATCACTGGCACGGCACAGGTCATTGATTTGGCAAAGATGCCGCACTTGCTCATTGCCGGCACAACAGGCTCCGGTAAATCCGTGTGCATCAACTCGATTCTGATTTCACTGCTGTATAAATCTTCACCGGCGGATGTGCGGCTCATCATGGTAGACCCGAAAATGGTCGAGCTGGGCAATTACAACGGCATTCCGCACCTGCTGATTCCGGTTGTCACAGACCCGAAAAAGGCATCTGGTGCTTTGAGCTGGGCGGTTAGCGAGATGGAACGGCGCTATGCGCTGTTTGCTGCATCCGGTGTGCGCGGTCTGAGCGATTACAATGAACTGGTGCGCCAGCAGCAGGAACAGGAGCAGCAGACCGAGGACGCAGACGGACAGCAGATGGTGCATCCGCGCATGGAGCATCTGCCGCAAATCGTCATTGTCATTGATGAGCTGGCGGATTTGATGATGGTTGCGGCAAAGGAAGTTGAGACATCTATCTGCCGCATCGCGCAGAAGGCGCGTGCCGCCGGTATGCATCTGGTTGTTGCAACACAGCGGCCGTCCACCGATGTCATCACCGGTCTGATGAAGTCGAACATTCCGTCACGCATCGCGTTTGCTGTTGCATCGCAGGTTGAGTCACGCATTATTTTGGACACTGTCGGCGCGGATAAGCTGATTGGCAAAGGCGACATGCTGTATTCGCCTATCAATCTCAATAAACCGCTGCGCATTCAGGGCTGTTTTGTCAGCACCGAAGAAATCGAGCATGTCATTCAGTACGTGAAGAAAAATGCCGAGGCGGAATATTCGCAGGAGGTAATGGATCACATCGAGAAGCAGGCGGAGAGCGAATCGTCCGGCGGCTATGACGCCTCCGAGGACGAAGATGAGCTGCTGCCGCAGGCCATTACCATTGTTGTCGAGTCGGGACAGGCATCGGTATCCATGCTGCAGCGCCGCTTGAAATTGGGCTATGCGCGCGCCGCGCGTCTGGTCGATCAGATGGAGCAGCGCGGCATTGTCGGCCCGTTTGAAGGCTCCAAGCCGCGCCGCGTGCTCATCACGCGCGATGATTGGATGCAGATGCAGCTGCGCGCAAGAGATTTGCCGTGATACAAAATTTCTAAGCACATGAAAATACACAAACCGCTTGCATATTGCGGCGGGAGTATAGTAAGATAACAGTATACACAACAAGAGATACGCAAGGAGGTTTCTACTATGTCTTTCCGTAAAATTGATCCGACTGAGCTGCCGGGCAACGCCATTGACGAAATCTGCAACAAGTGGATGCTGCTGGCTGCCGGTACAGAGGATGATTTCAATTTCATGACCATCAACTGGGGCATGCTGGGCGAACTGTGGTTTAAGCCGGCAATGACCGTTTATGTACGTCATTCCCGTCACACCTTTGGCTATATGGAGAATAACGATGTGTTCACCGTGACCTGCCTGAAGCCGGGACATGAGGATGCACTCAAGCTGGCTGGCTCCAAGTCCGGCCGCGACATCGACAAGCTCAAGGAATCCGGTCTGACCAAGACCATGATTGACGGCGCGCCGACGTTTGAAGAAGCAGCATATACGCTTGTGTGCAAGAAAATGTACGCACAGGAGCTGCCACCGGAAAACTGCACCGATATGCCAATTTTCGAGCATGCATACGATGCACCGGATTATCACAAAATGTACATCGGCCAGATCGTTGCCGCTTATGTCAACGACTGATTGACACAGCCGAAAGAGTTGGACGCCCATCCCGCTGGCGGGATGGGCGTTTTTTGTGTGTGTCGGAAAGTAAAAGTAAAAAAACAAGAAATTCGTAAAATATTCCGTTTCTTCTTCCGCGCTGCTGTGGTATGATAGAAGCTGAGAAAAACTAGATAATTCTAAAAGCAGTCAATAAAGAGGACGATATGGCAAAGAAAACAGGCGGCTTTCTGCCGATTTCAAAAGAAGATATGGTGTCGCGCGGGTGGTATTACTGCGATTTTTTGCTTGTAACCGGTGATGCGTATGTGGATCATCCGTCGTTTGGCACGGCGGTTATCTCGCGTGTGCTGGAGGATGCGGGCTATCGCGTGGCAATTCTGTCCCAGCCGGATTTTCGCTCGGAAGCGGATTTTGTGGCGATGGGACAGCCGCGCTATGCGGTGCTGATTAACAGCGGCAATATTGACTCCATGGTGGCGCATTATACGGCATCCAAAAAGCGGAGACATGACGATTCGTATTCTCCCGGCGGTGTGGGCGGCAAGCGTCCGGATCGTGCGGTAACGGTATATGCGAAGCTCGCGCGCCGTGCGTTTCCGAATACGCCGATTTATCTCGGCGGACTCGAAGCGAGTCTGCGCCGCTTTGCGCACTATGATTATTGGGCGGATCATATTATGCCGTCCATCCTGCAGGATGCGGGAGCAGATGGCCTGATGTTCGGTATGGGTGAGAAATCCGTGCTGGAAATCGCCGCGAATCTGAAGGCGGGAAAGCGCGGACCGGACGTGTGCAAACAGGTTCGCGGCACGGCATATTTTACCAAGGATGCACAAGATATTTCGTTCCCCGCTGTGTGGTGTCCGTCTATGGAAGAAACAGTAGAGGACAAAATCAAATACGCAGAATCGGTAAAGATACAGTACGCACAGCAAGACCATATTACGGGAAAAGCAATTGTACAAAAGCATGGCCATCGCCTGCTGGTGCAGAATCCGCCGTCCATTCCGCTGACGACAGAGGAAATGGACTGGGTATACGGTCTGCCGTATGAGAGAACCTATCATCCGAGCTATGAGGCTGTCGGCGGTGTTCCGGCGATTGCGGAAGTGCAGTTTTCGATTATTCACAACCGCGGCTGTTTCGGCGGCTGTAATTTCTGCTCGCTGGCGTTCCATCAGGGCAGATATATTTCCTCGCGCTCTCATGAATCGGTTGTGGCAGAGGGTAAGCGCATCGCTCAGCATCCGGATTTTAAGGGATATATTCATGATGTCGGCGGCCCGACCGCAAATTTCCGCTTTCCGGCTTGTAAGAAGCAAGAGACACAGGGCTTATGTCAGAATAAGCGCTGTCTGTTCCCGAAGGCCTGCGGCAATTTGCGCGCAGATCATTCGGACTATCTTAAGCTGCTGCGTCAGCTGCGGGAAATTCCCGGCGTCAAGAAGGTATTTGTGCGTTCGGGTCTGCGCTATGATTACATGATGGCGGATGACAACGATGAATTTTTCCTGGAGCTGGTCAAGTATCATATCAGCGGTCAGCTCAAAGTCGCACCGGAGCACATGAGCGATCATGCGCTGTATTATATGGGAAAACCGTCATTTGACGTATACCGCCGGTTCAAAGAGCGGTATGAGCGCATCAATGCAAAATTGGGCAAAAAACAGTACTTGGTACCGTATCTGATGTCCTCGCATCCGGGCGCAGAGCTGAGCGATGCCGTGCATCTGGCAGAATATCTGCACTCGATTGGCTATATGCCGCAGCAGGTGCAGGATTTTTATCCGACACCGGGCACGCTGTCCACAGCGATGTACTATTCCGGCGTCGATCCGCGCACGATGAAGCCGGTGTATGTTGCCAAGACACCGGAGGAAAAGGAAATGCAGCGCGCACTGCTGCAGTGGCGCAGACCGGATAAGCGCGCAATCGTTATCAAAGCGCTGCTGCAGGCGGGACGAGAAGATCTCATCGGCTATGGCAAAGAGTGCCTGATTCGTCCGCGTCCAAATGAACATTTTGCACATTTACATACGGAAAAGCCGTCCAAACGGCACGGTCGCGGACGCAATGCGCAGCCATCGCGCAGAACGACAGAGCGGCATGCGGCGCGCACAAGCAATCGTTCCGGCGGCGGACGCAGAGATCAGAAATCCAACCAAAAGAAGAAATATACCAAACATAGATAACAGGAGAATCATATGTGGATTGCAGATAAATGGAAAGATTTTGAAGTGCTCGACTGCGGCAATGGCGAAAAAGTAGAGCGCTGGGGCAAGCAGGTGCTGGTTCGTCCGGACCCGCAGGCAATCTGGCCGAAGCAGAAAAACGTTTCTGCTTGGAGAACCGCAGATGCGTCTTATCATCGCTCGTCCTCCGGCGGCGGCAAGTGGAACATCAAAAAGCTGCCGTCTCAGTGGGACATTCATTATCGCGAACTCACGTTTCACATCAAGCCGATGAACTTTAAGCACACCGGTTTGTTTCCGGAGCAGGCGGCAAACTGGGACTATGTGGACGGACTGATTCGCAAGTCGGATAAGCCGGTGCGAGTCCTCAATTTGTTTGCGTACACCGGCGGTGCAACACTGGCGGCAGCTGCTGCAGGCGCCAGCGTCTGCCATGTCGATGCCTCCAAGGGCATGACCCAGTGGGCAAAGGAAAATGCGGCGGCTTCGGGTCTGGCAGACCGTCCGATTCGCTGGATTGTCGATGACTGCAAGAAGTTTGTCGAGCGTGAAATTCGCCGCGGACATAAGTATGACGGCATCATTATGGATCCGCCGAGCTACGGCAGAGGACCGACGGGACAGGTTTGGAAGATTGAAAATGACATTGCTGATTTTATTCAGCTGACCTCTCAGCTGCTGTCGGATGATCCGCTGTTTCTGCTTGTCAACAGCTATTCGACAGGTCTCGCACCGGCTGTCATGGGATATATTCTCGGTACAACGATTGCCTCTCGCTTTGGCGGTCATATTGATTGTCAGGAGCTGGGTCTGCCGGTGAAATCGACGGGCTATGCCCTGCCGTGCGGCAATACGGCGCGCTGGGTGAATACCAACCGGTGAGAACCATCGGTTCGCACGGACTTCTCGGCTCTCCCTTTGGGAGAGCTGGCATTTGCAAAGCAAATGACTGAGAGGGCAGGACACTGACCGGTTCGCATCAGGCAAACCGGAGAAAGAACATAGTCGATACAAGCCCTCTCTGTCGCTGCGCGACATCTCTCCCAGAGGGAGAGACAAGTTTGGATTGTGCGTGAGGGTAAGATTTCATAGAGTGAACGCATCAAAGAATTGACAGAGAGGAGAATTTCTTTGCCTGTCCCTAAGAATTATCGGATGCTTCCGCAAGCACGAAGATTACGAAGAGAAATGACGCCTCAAGAACGAAAATTGTGGTATTTATTTCTAAAAGATTATCCGGTAAAAATATATCGACAGCGCATTATAGAGTCTTTTATTGTTGATTTTTATTGTGCTTCTGCAAAATTAGTTATAGAATTAGATGGACAGCATCATTTTACCGAGCAGGGAAAACACTATGATGCAGAACGCAGTCAGATTTTAAACAGCCATGGTTTGCGCGTCATTCGATTTACAAACCATGATGTGGACACAAAGTTTTCACAAGTTTGCGATGTCATTCATCATGCCATTTCGCAGACCGAAGCTATCCCTAAATAAAGGAAGTACACCATGTCAGACATGATTCATGCGGAAAATTTAACTTTCCGCTATACAGATTTTTCCCGTGCAACGCATTTGGCGCTGGACGGTGTGAATCTTACAATTCCATATGGACAGTTCACCGCGATTTTGGGCAGAAACGGCTCGGGAAAATCCACGTTTGCCCGCATGTGCAACGCCATCAATCTGCCGTCCGGCGGCAGAATCTGGGTGGATGGAATGGATACCATGGATGAAGAACAACTGTGGGACATTCGCCGTGCCTGCAGTATGGTGTTTCAGAATCCGGATAATCAGATTGTCGCAACCGTCGTAGAGGAAGATGCGGCGTTTGGTCCGGAAAATATGGGTGTAGAGCCCAAGGAAATCCGCAGCCGCGTCTATCAGGCGCTCAAGATGGTCGGGATGTATGACTATCACCTGCACGCGCCGCATTTGCTGTCCGGCGGACAAAAACAGCGCGTTGCCATTGCCGGCGTGCTGGCCATGAAACCGAAATGCATCGTGCTTGATGAGCCGACTGCTATGCTGGATCCGCAGGGACGTGCGGACATTATGCGTATTTTGCATGAACTGCACGAAAAGCAGCACATTACCATTATTTTGATTACACATCATATGGATGAAGCGGTGCAGGCGCAGCGTGTCGCAGTATTAGACGGCGGGCATCTCGTCATGGACGGCACACCGCGCGAGATTTTCACACAGACCAAACGGCTGCGCGCGTTGGGACTGGAAGCGCCGCAGAGCATTGAACTGCTGGAGCGCATCAACCAAACCGCTGGAGAGCAGATTCCGATGGATGCATTGACCGTCACGGAATGCGCCGACCGGCTGGAAGCATGGCTGAAAGGGGGCGCACAGAAATGAGCGAACGAGATATTCCCATTTTAGAAGTGCATGACCTGAGCCATGTATACAGCAAGGGCACACCGTTTGAGCAAAAGGCGCTCGACCATGTCAATTTGAACGTGGAGCGCGGCGAATTTTTGGCAATTATCGGTCATACCGGTTCGGGAAAATCCACCCTGATTCAGCATCTCAACGGGTTGCTCCGTCCGACAGACGGGCAAGTGCTTTTGCACGGAAAAAATATTTTTGCCTCAGACTGCGATATTCGCCGTGTGCGCTTTCGCATCGGACTGGTGTTCCAGTATCCGGAATATCAGCTGTTTGAAGAAACAGTTGGCAAGGATATCGCCTATGGTCCAACCAATATGGGACTGGATGCCGCAGAGATTGAGCGGCGTGTTGCGCAGGCGATGGAAGATGTCGGATTGGATGTCAGTCTGCGCGACAAATCGCCGTTTGAGCTGTCCGGCGGACAAAAACGCCGCGTCGCGCTGGCGGGCGTTGTGGCGATGCAGCCGGAGATTTTGGTACTCGATGAGCCGACGGCGGGACTGGATCCGGCAGGACGCCGGGAAATGTTCGAACTCATTCGCCGCCTGCACGATTTGCACGGCACAACCATTGTGCTCGTTACCCATTCGATGGAGGATGCGGCGCGCATGGCGGATCGCTTGGTGGTCATGCAAAACGGACGGGTTTTCCTGACCGGAAAACCGGAGGAAGTGTTTGCGCGGGCAGATGAATTGGAACAGGCGGGACTTACCGTGCCGCAGGTTACAAAGATTTTGCTGGAATTAAAAAAACGCGGCATTCCAGTCGATACCGGCTGTTATACCATAGAGCAGGCAGTTGCACAGCTGCTTGCATATAAACAGGCAGGAGGGAAGAATGGATGCTGAAGGACATCACACTGGGACAATATTTTCCGGGGCGGTCAATTCTGCACCGCGCCGACCCGCGCACCAAGATTTTGCTGGTCTTTGCGCTGATTATTGCCATATTTGTGTGCAGCAATCCGGCATCTCTGCTGTTGCTCGCGCTGTTTATTTTCGGCATGGTCTATCTGGCGCGCCTGAGCCTGCGCATGGTGATGCGCGGCCTTAAGCCGCTGCTGTTTATTATCATATTTACTGCCGTGCTCAATTTGTTTATGACGCCGGGCGGAAAAACACTGTGGAAGTTCGCCATGCTGACAATTACATCGAGCGGTGTGAGCCGTGCGGTGCTTATTGTTGTGCGGCTGATTTTACTGATTGTCGGCGCGTCGCTGCTGACGTATACGACATCTCCGATTCAGCTCACGGATGGATTGGAAAAGCTGCTGTCACCGCTCAAAAAGGTGCATGCGCCCATTCATGAGCTGGCGATGATGATGTCGCTGGCGCTGCGGTTTATTCCGACGCTGGTGGAGGAGACCGACAAAATTATGAGCGCACAGCGCGCCCGCGGCGCGGATTTTGACTCCGGCGGATTGATGCACCGCGTCAAAGCGCTCGTGCCGATTCTGGTGCCGCTGTTTGTGTCGGCATTCCGGCGGGCAGATGAGCTGGCAACCGCGATGGAGTGCCGCTTGTACCGCGGAGATATTGGCCGCACGCGGATGCGTCAGCTGAAATTTGGAAAAGCAGATGCTATTTGCGCCGTTGCTGCGGTCGTCGTCATCGGCGGCGCGATTGCAGCGCAAATCATTGCATAACAAGTATCATAAAACAGGATTTTCGCAAACGGAAGGGGAGCTATTCAAAATGTATCGTTTGATTGCACTGGATCTGGACGGAACGGTGCTGACCAGCAGTATTGATATACTTCCATCGACGGTGGAGGCGGTAGCCTATGCCCGCAGCAAGGGCGTCAAGGTCATCGTCTGTACCGGTCGAATTGTAGGAGAAGCTGCTGTTTTCTCGAAGGAAATCGGCGCATCTTCTCTGCTGATTTCGGCGGGCGGCGCGGCGATTTCCGATGTGCGCAATGCGCGCAACGTCAAGGAATGGGCGATGCCGTGGGACATTGGCGCAAAGGTCGTGGAAGCCGTGCAGAATCGTCCGGTCACCGTTATGATTTATGTAGGTGACAGACTGTATTTGAACCCGTATTCGGACGAAATTTTATGTAATACCAAGCGCACAGAGGGATTCTGGGCGAGCAAAGTGGTGCTGCCGGATGTTGCAGCAACGATTCGGGAACACAAATTTCCGGTATCGAAGGTGTTCGCCCGCGGCGATGTGCAGGTACTTGCGGAAGCGCTGGCGGAGATTAACCAGCTGCCGGGCATTCATATCACGCGTTCGGCGGAAAATAACTTTGAGATTATGCCGGAGGGCATCAATAAGGGTCTTGCCTTGCAGGAGCTGACACAGGTCATGGGCATCACAATGGATGAAGTCATGGCAATCGGCGACAGTGACAACGATTCGGATATGCTGCGCATCGCAGGCATGCCGGTCGTGATGGGAAATGGTGACGAGGCCGTAAAGAAGCTGGCGAAATATGTCACAGACACCAATGATAATGACGGTGTGGCAAAGGCAATTTATAAATTCATCTAAGGGAAATAGATGGTAGATATAGAATAGGAAAAAGAAAAAGACCTGCCGGAGGCGGGTCTTTTGTGCTGTTATGCGGCGTTTTTGAGATACTGCTTGAGCGTCAGATAGTCATATGTCACGAGCGGTTCATTCTTGTCCGCGGTGAGTATATCGGTCTGTGTCAGATTGCCGTGCTTGTCGTAGGTATTGGTGTACTTGACCTGTAAATTTCCCTGTGCGTCATACGTGCTGGTATTGACCAGCTGACCGTCTGCATCGTAGTCCATTTCGTCCCAACTGTCCAGCACGTCGTTGGTGTAGGTGCTGGATTTGACGAGATGCCCCGCTTCATTGTACAGAGATTCGATGGTGATGGTATCCGCAGCCGGATGATCTTCCGTCCCGCTGTGCTGAACGGATTTGGTCTGTCTGCCTTGGTCATCCGTCGTGATTTCACACCAATAGTTGTTGCTGGCACTGCCGTGATTTTCCGTGTGCACTCGTTTGGTGAGATGACCGTTTTTGTCGTAGGAGAAGGCTTCTTCGTAGTCTTTGCCGTTGCTGCCGTCCAGACTGACGGTAACAGCTAAATTGCCGTTTTTGTATTTGTTTTGCACACGAGTTTGAACATCGCCGGATTCATTGTATGTGAGAATTTCCGTCGGCTGATTGTCCTCGCTGTATGTTGATTCTGTCCAGCCGGTAAGATTTCCGGATGCAGAATAACGGGATTCTTTGGTGCAGTTCCCGTTTGCGTCATAGTCATAGGTAACATAATTGCCTGCGCTGGCGGTCTGCTTGGTACATACATAGGGGTTTTCGGATGAGCCTGCTTTGCCGGAACCGCAGCCTGTCAGCAAAAAAGCCGCTAGACAGACCAAAAGCAGGGCGGAATGCGTGTGTTTCATGGATCGTCCTCCTTTGTCTGGTATAGCATACCATAAAAGTTAGCAAAACACAACGACAAAGGCAAAAAAACGCCGGTTCCGAAAACATTCGGAACCGGCGCGATATCCTTAGAGTTACCTATTACTTGGCATTTTTGCGGTTGCGCTTCTGCCACTCACGCGGCGGGATGCCGAATACCTTGTGGAAGGCACGGGAGAAGTGCAGCTGGTTCGGATAGCCGACAGAACGGGCAATGGTTGCAATCGGTGCGGCACCGATTTCCAGATAGTGACAAGCAACGCTCATGCGCTGACGAATCAGATATTCCTGCGTGGTCATGCCGGTCGCATCGCGGAACAGCTTGCCGAGATAGCTTCTGTTCAGACCGCAGTACTGCGCAACATCCTCCACGGAAATATCCTGCGGGTATTTGGTCTTAATATAACGAATCGACTTTTCCACATAGTACTGCTGCAGGTTGGATACCTTCGGCTGACAGGGACGCGGGCTTTCCTGTACCAGATAATCCAGCATTTCCATCGCCAGACCATACGCTGCCAGTGCGCCCAGTTCGGCGTCCGGAGCGGTCAGCTGAGCCAGCGTGCTTTTTGTCTTGCAGTTGTCGCCCAGATCCGCCAAAGACAAAATCGGCTTTTGCGGCGTCAGACCGGCGCGCGCCAGAATCTTCGGCAGCGCATCGCCGGACATCTCTGCCCACATGAGCTGAATCGGACCGTGCAGAGCGGAAGCATTGACGCAGACATCCGGAAACATCACGAGGATGGAGCCAGGTTCGATGGTATGCATTGAGGAGCCGAGCTTCAAGCTGCCGGAACCCTCTGTTATATATGTGATAACAGTGTGCTCATTCAAAATCGGCAGCTGCGTAAAATCGGCGTCCTTCTCATACCGACCATACTGCCGCAGGGCAGTCTGGGAGAAGCTGGCAGAGTCACAGAATTGAGTTGTAAATTCGACCATAATAAATCTCTCCTTGCCTGTGCATATCCGTAAATAAGGGGAAAATATACGGGTTTATGCAAATATTCCTTCTCAAATCTCTCAATATAATATCATTATACGGAAAAGAACCACATATTGCAAGAGGGCTTTTGAAAATTTTAAAGAAAACTTAAATTGGCATAAAGAAATAAAAATTTCGGGAAAAACGATTAAATGCGAGATTGGACGCCGCAAATGGGCGGCGGATTTTATCGGATATGCGTGCTGCGTGCACGTGGACAAAAGTTTGGGAAAATGAGAATAGTACACAAAAAACGGGAGAGAGAATGCATTTGAATGACGAAAAGTAACAAATGCAAAAATGAAATATCACGGAATTACCAGTAAGAACCGATAAAATCAGCCTAGTGTTTTGTAAAAACATTGGGCTGTACGGAGAAAAATTTATATTTTGTTGGGAATCCCTTGTCTCAGCCAAACCATTGTGCTATTCTAAACAGGATGGGTGGTATTGCGGCACGCCGCAAACTGCACCGGATGTTTTTTCTTTTTTTCGGCACAGCCTATATTGTGAAGGAGCAAGTGGGACTGATGCGCAGGGAATCGCCGCCGGCATTACGCGGAGGTGGTTCGTATGAAAATTGGTTTTATCGGCGCGGGAAACGTCGGGACATCGCTCGGAAAGCTATTTGCCCAGCGCGGTGTTTCGGTCACGGGATACTTCAGCAGAACCCGCAGACACGCCGAGGAGGCAGCAGAGTTTACAAGGACGCATTGCTTTGATACATTGGAAGAAATTGTACAAGCGAGCGATACCCTGTTCGTGACCACATCGGACGGTGTGGTTGCACGCATGTGGAACGACATGAAAACACTGCCGATCAAAAGTAAATGTATATGCCATTGCAGCGGCGCACTGCCCAGCTCGGTTTTTGAGGGCGCAGCACAGTGCGGCGCACAGACTTGTTCCGTGCATCCGATGATGGCAGTCAGTGACCGATTCTCCGTGTGGGAGAAGCTGAACGGCGCATTTTTTACGTTGGAAGGCGACGGCGCTCCGCGTATGCAGGAGGTCTTGGACACCTGCGGCGTGCAGCATGCGACGATTCAGGCGGCAGACAAGGCGCGCTATCATTTGGCGTCATGCGTTGTGAGCAATTTGGTTGTTGGACTGGCGGATTGGGGCACACAGCTTTTGGAGCAGTGCGGCTTTACGCAGGAACAGGCACTGACCGCTTTGACCCCGCTCATGCGCGGAAACATGCAGGCAATCTGTGACAAAGGCGCGCAGAATGCTCTGACAGGTCCGGCAGAGCGCGGTGACATGGGAACGATTCAGTCGCACATGGCATGTTTGACGCGGGAAGAACAGGCGCTATACGCCCGTTTGACGCGCAGATTGTGTGACATTGCGCACAAAAAACATCCAGACAGAGACGATACCGCCCTTACCAAGTACTTGGAGGGATTGTCATGAAGAACACTGTATTAACATTCCAGCAGGCAAAAAAAGAAGGCACGCGTCTTTCGATGCTCACGGCGTATGACTATTCGACAGCGAAGCTCGTCGATGCGGCAGGTATCAACTCGATTCTGGTAGGAGATTCGCTGGGAAATACCATTCTCGGCTATGAGGACACACTGTCCGTTACAATGGAAGATATGATTCACCATACGGCAGCTGTTGCACGCGGTGCGAAAAATGCACTGGTCATCGGCGATATGCCGTTTATGTCTTATCAGGCATCTGTTTATGACGCAGTTGTCAATGCAGGCAGACTGATGAAGGAAGGCCGCGCCAACGCAGTAAAGCTGGAGGGCGGCGCTTCTGTATGCGAGCAGATTAAGGCGATTGTCGGCGCATCCATTCCGGTTTGTGCACATATTGGTCTGACTCCGCAGTCTATCAATGCGTTTGGCGGCTTCAAGGTACAGGGCAAGGGCGAAAAGCAGGCACAGCAGCTGTTGGACGACGCTCGCCGCGTACAGGAGGCAGGTGCCTTTGCTGTTGTCTTGGAAGGCATTCCGGCACTGCTGGCACAGAAGATTACCGACACACTGGACATTCCGACCATTGGCATCGGCGCAGGCGCCGGCTGCGACGGTCAGGTTCTGGTTTATCAGGATATGCTCGGTATGTTTACCGATTTTAAGCCGAAGTTCGTCAAGCACTTTGCCAACGTCGGTGAGATTATGACCGAAGCGTTCAAGACCTTCGATCAGGAAGTCAAGGAGGGCGTGTTCCCGGCACCGGAGCACACCTATAAGATTGATGAAGACATCATCGGCAGATTGTACTAAGAGACAAGCATCGGATAAAGGAGTTTCACATGATTACCATCGTTAAGACAATAGAAGAAGTTCGCGCACAGGTCAAGGCATGGCGCGCAGAGGGACTGACCGTCGGTCTGGTTCCGACCATGGGATACCTGCATGAAGGCCATCAGAGTCTGATTGCCCGCTCGGTTGCAGAGAACGACCGCACGGTTGTCTCCGACTTTGTCAATCCGATTCAGTTCGGACCGACTGAAGATCTGGCAACCTATCCGCGCGACATCGAGCGTGATGCAGCGCTGTGCGAGTCCACCGGCGCAAACCTGATCTTCCATCCGGAAGCAGACGAAATGTACGCACCGGATTTCTGCACCTATGTTGATATGGATCATCTGACCAAGGGACTGTGCGGCAAAACCCGCCCGATTCATTTCCGCGGCGTCTGCACGGTTGTCAGCAAGCTGTTCCACATTGTACAGCCGGATCGCGCATACTTCGGTCAGAAGGACGCACAGCAGCTGGCAGTCATCCGCCGCATGGTGCGTGACCTGAACATGCCGCTGACCATCGTTGGCTGCCCGATTATCCGCGAAGAGGATGGTTTGGCAAAGTCCTCCCGCAACACCTACCTGAGCGCAGAGGAGCGCAAGGCAGCACTGTGCCTGTCGCGCGGTCTGAACAAGGGTAAGGCTGCCGTAGAGGCTGGCGAGACCGATGCAGAGAAGGTCAAGGCAATCATCACCGCTGAGATTGAGGCAGAGCCGCTCAGCCGCATTGACTACGTAGAAATTGTAGATTGGAACAATCTGGAGCCGGTCAGCAGCACCGAGGGCTCGATTCTCGCTGCTGTTGCCGTATATATCGGCAAGACCCGCCTGATTGATAACTTTATCATCGAACGCTAAATATAAACGGAGGACGAAATTTACATGACAATCCAGATGCTGAAAGGCAAAATTCACCGCGCCGTTGTTACACAGGCAGAACTGAACTATGTTGGTTCCATCACGGTTGACAGCGAGCTTTTGAATACAGCTGGTATTTATGAGTATGAAAAAGTACAGATTGTAGACGTAAACAATGGCAATCGCTTTGAGACTTACACCATCGCAGGTGAGCCGGGCAGCGGCGTGATCTGTCTGAACGGCGCGGCAGCACGCTGCGCATCTGAGGGCGACCATGTGATTATTATGGCCTATGCGGATGTGACGCCGGAGGAGGCGCAGACCCATAAGCCGAAGGTTGTTTTTGTTGACGATGACAACCACATTGCGCGTGTCACGCACTATGAGAAGGCGGGCGCACTGTACGACGACGAGCGACTGTAAGACAAGCAGAAAATAAAAAATACCTGTAATGAAACAGACACAACACTGCGTTGTGTCTGTTTTTTCGTGGGTGGATAAAAATGAATATAGATTCAGACAATTTTTTGGCAATTGCAATCTTGACGAAAAATTTATACAATTTTGCAAAAAAAGACGAAAAAACGCAAAAATGCAAAGAAAATATATAGAAAAGGTGATTGCAGTTTTGAAAAGAACATGGTATGATATTGATAAGCAATGTGTTTGAGCTAGAGGGGGAACAGGCAAGCATGCGCTGTGATATTGAAAAAAAAGAGAACAGCATACAGGCGCAGACCATCGTACAATTGTTCTTGGATGTATGCATCATCCTGAGCAGCATGGGAGGCGCCCTTTGGGTGCGCATGGATTTCCAGTTTGGCGGGATTGATACGGTATTTTTGCAGTCCTTGGAGAAATATGCAGGCATCAATATTGTTTGTACGCTGCTGGTGTTCCGCGGATTTCGGCTGTACAACAGCCTGTGGCGGTACGCAGGTATGATAGAACTGAAAAATATTGTGTACGCGGTGACCGGTTCGGCTGTCCTGCAGGTGGTCGGCATGCATGTGCTGCATGTATCTATGCCGCGCAGCTATCCGGTTTTGTATCTGCTGCTGTTATTTTTCCTGACGGGATTTAGCCGGTTTATCTGGCGCATATTACCGGAGCGGACACAGGAAACCGAGCAAAAACCGGATACAATACGCACAATGATTGTCGGCGCCGGAGAAGCCGGCAATATGCTGCTCAAAGAATTGGTGGGCAGCAGTCATCTCAATCGGAAAATCGTCTGCATCATTGATGATGATGTGACAAAAATAGGGACATATCTGCATGGCGTGCCTGTGGCGGGAACCGTGAAACAAATTCCGCAGCTCGCGGAACGATACGGCGTGAAAGAGATTATCGTTGCGATTCCGTCCGCGTCCAGTCCGGAGAAAAAGAAAATTTTAGAGAGCTGCAGCCGCGCGGTTGGCTGCAATGTGCTGACGCTGCCAGGCATTTATCAGATTATCAATGGCGATGTTCACGTTTCTATGCTGCGAAAAATTGAAATTAACGATTTGCTCGGGCGAGAACCGGTTGATTTGCGCATGGAAACCATTATGCGCTATGTCAAGGGAAAGACCGTTCTCGTCACAGGAGGCGGCGGTTCCATCGGCAGTGAGATTTGCCGGCAAATTGCAGGATATGCGCCGCGCACGCTCATTCTTTTTGATATTTATGAAAACAGCGCGTATGATGTTCGCGGAGAACTATTGTACCAATATCCGGACTTGGATTTACAGGTGCTGATAGGCTCTGTTCGCAATGAAAAGCGTGTGAATACAATTTTTTCTACATATCGTCCGGAATTGGTGTTCCATGCGGCAGCACATAAGCATGTGCCGCTGATGGAGGACAGCCCGAACGAAGCGATTAAAAACAATGTGCTCGGCACATGGAACGTCGCCAAAGCCGCAGATGCCTATCATGCGAAAAAAATGGTGCTGATTTCAACGGATAAGGCAGTCCGTCCGACCAACATCATGGGAGCGTCGAAACGTGTCTGCGAGTTAATTGTGCAGAGCTTTGCGCAGACATCCAAGACGGAATATGCCGCGGTTCGGTTCGGCAATGTGCTGGGCAGCAACGGCAGTGTGGTTCCGCTGTTTCAAAAACAGATTGCACACGGCGGACCGGTTACCGTCACACATCCGGACATTATTCGGTATTTCATGACCATTCCGGAAGCGGTGCATTTGGTTCTGCAGTGCGGCGCACTGGCTGAAGGCGGCGAGATTTTCATTTTGGATATGGGCGAACCGGTCAAAATCTTGGATTTGGCGGAAAATATGATCCGGCTTTCCGGATTGGAGCCGGGAAAAGACATTCCCATTACGTTTACCGGTCTGCGGCCGGGAGAAAAGCTGTACGAAGAACTGCTGATTAGTCTGGACAATTTGAAAACAACGGAAAATAAACAAATTTTTGTGGCGCAGCCAGCTCCTGTGGATGCGGAACGCACACAGCGGTTTGTGCGCAAATTGGTGCAGGACGCATTTGCTGAATCGGAACATATTCGGGAAGAAGTACAGCGGCTTGTGCCGGAATATACGCCGGAGAGAACAGAAATACAATCGGCGCAGCAGCTGATTTCAATTCGAAAAGATAAGGCGAATGCATATGTGGCGCAGTAATCGCATCGTTCGCTTGGAAAGCAGGAGAAAACAATGAGACGAACACGAATTTTTACCATTGTACTGTTTGTCATTGCAGCCGCGGCGTTTGCCGTGTCACAAGTGATGCAGATGATGACGGACAAAAGCGGGCCGGCCATTTCTATGGATACGGACAGCATCACGGTGTCTGCGGAGGCCTCGGAAAAAGACCTGCTGCAAGGGGTGACGGCGCAGGACAATACGGATGGAGATGTTTCTCAAAACCTGATGATTGAGAATATGAGCAATCTGATGGAGGGAGATACCCGTACCATGACCATCGTTGCCTTTGACTCGGACGGCAATGTGAGCAAGGCGCAGCGCAGCGTGACATACAACGATTATCATGCGCCGCAGTTTACGTTGGACGGCCCGCTGCAGTATGCGCTCGGTGCGGATGATGTTTTGGACAACATCGGCGCGACCGATCAGCTGGACGGCAATTTGTCTGCCAGTGTCAAAATCACAGATAAGTACCGCATTCCGAACGATACCGAGGGCGAGTATCCGCTGGAGTTTACCGTGACGAACAGTGCCGGCGATGTATCGCGCCTGACAGCGACCGTCACCATGCTGTCGCAGTCGGATTACAATTCCAGCGCAAAGATTGGTCTGAGCAACTATCTGATATACATTGACAAGGGAAAGAAAATAGATCCCATGAGCTATGTCAAGGACATTGAAATTGGAGATACCACATACACCAAGCAAGAGAACGGCAGCTTCACGGCGCCCAGCACGGCGGCAGCCGTCGGGCAGACGGCAACGGCTTTGCCCGCAAGCAGCATCTCGGTTTCCGGCAGCGTAAACAGAAAAAAGCCGGGAACCTATGAGCTGACCTACACCATGCAGGACAAAAACGGCCGAACCGGTTCGACGCGGCTGATTGTTGTCGTGACAGAATAAGGGGGATGGGCATGGAACAGAATCTGACAAAACAGATTGACATTTTTAGTATCCTGAGAGATGTGCTGCACGAATGGGCGACCATCCTGCTGTTTGCCGTCTCTGTGAGCCTGCTGACCAACGTGGCTGTTGTGCAGACATATCAGCCGGAGTACACGGCAAAAGCAATTTTTACCGTCTCGGCAAAGAGCACCAATAACACGATTTATCAGGATCTTTCCTCGGCGGAGGATTTGGCAAAACGCTTTACACAGCTGCTTGACAGCACAGTGCTCAAAAAGACCGTGGCAAAGGATTTGGGACAGGATACCTTTACCGCGGAGACCTCTGTAAAGCAAATTGAAAAGACAAACATGGTGGAGCTCAATGTTTCGGCAAATTCCGCGATGGACGCGTATCGAACCATTCGTTCCATTATGAGTAATTATAATACGGTTTCGGATTATGTTCTCGGCAATGTCATCATGTATGTGATTCAGCAGCCGAGCATTCCGCTCGCACCGATCAATTCGCGAAGCCCGATCAAACCGATGGCATATGCGTTTTTCCTGGCGCTGGCGCTGGGTATTTTCTATATCGCCGTGCTGTCATATCGGAGAGATACCGTCAAAAATGCGCATCAGGTGCGCGAAAAGGTGGATGCAAAGCTGCTCGGCACCATTTCCCATGAGCGTGTGCGCAGGCAGAAAAACAAAGAGCATCCGTCTATGCTGATGGACAATCCGCTGCGCAGCTTTGCGTTTGTGGAGTCCAACCGGATGATGGCATCGCGCGTGCGCAGCCGAATGGACCGCAAGCAGGCAAAAGTCGCACTAATTACCAGTGTGGCGGAAAACGAAGGCAAATCGACGGTGGCAGCCAATCTTGCCATGGCACTGGCAAAAGAAGGCAAGCATGTTTTGCTGATTGACTGTGATTTTCGCAAACCATCGCAGTATAAAATTTTCCAGCGTCCGGAGCATGAAAGCATTGATTTGCTTCAGGAACTGCGCCGCGGTACAGCGGAACGGATTGCCATGCCGTATAAAACAACATCTATGTATGTGCTGTTTAACAGCAAAGCGGATGCTTCTGCGGAGCTGGTTATGGAATCCGGCGAGCTGCGCCAGATGATTCACAGATATCGCGCCCAGATGGATTATATTATTTTGGATACGGCGCCGCTTGCACTGGTATCTGATACGGAGGAAATGGCACGATTGGCGGATACAACCATTCTGGTCGTGCGGGAAGATGCCGTGCTGGCAAGCAAAATCAATGACTGCATTGATATTCTCAATCAGACGGATGCACCGGTGCTCGGCTGTGTGCTGAACAACAGCATGAGCGGCAAGGTGCGCAGCAGTGCATCAAAGACAAGCGAGCATGCACATGTATCATATGGAGGTCATTATGGAAAAACAGCAAAATAATCTCCGAGAAGAAGAACTGGAAAAAATGGACCTGCTCGCCATTGTCGATGACATTTGGCGCGGTCTCAAACGATTTTGGCTGTTGTGCATTGTTGTCGTTGCAACCTGCGCGATTGTGTCGGCGTTTGCCGTCATTATTGCGTTCACACCGACGTATGAAGCGTATTCTACCTTTGTCGTCAACAGCAAGACGGCATACAGCGACAACGCCGCATACACCAATTACTATAACGAGACCAGTGCCAGCCAGCTGAGCCAAACCTTTCCGTATATCTTGACGAGCGGCGCGCTGAGCGACGTCGTTGCAAAGAGCTTGGATATGGATTCGGTTCCGGCAACCATCACGGCAGATTCGATGGAGGGCACGGCGCTGTTTACCATTCGTGTTCGTGCGAAAGACGCGCAGACGGCATATGATGTGCTGCAGGCTGTCATTCAGAACTATCCGTCCGTTGCAGAGTATATCATCGGTGACACCGAGCTGAAGCAGATGGATGAAAGCGGTGTGCCGGAGCAGCCGGTAAATCAGCTCAGCTTTAAGCGGTCTGCGGTCAAGGGCGCGTGCGGCGGCATGATTCTGTGTCTGCTGTTCCTGCTGTTTGACGCGCGCACCAGAAAGACGGTTCGCCGAGAAGAAGATTTGAAATCTGTGCTCAGTGTGCCGTATCTGGGCGGTATTCCGTTTATCAAGGTGAAAAAGCGCAGTGATAAGAGCAAGGAACAGATTTTGGTAGACAAACAAAACCAAGCCGGAATGCTGGGCGAACGCATTCGCGTGGTGCGCAATCGTGTTATGAAAGCGGCGGAGGAACAGAGAAGCGGCACCGTATTTGTAACCAGTGCCGCAGAAGACGAAGGCAAAACAACCGTCGCAGTCAATTTGGCAATTTCCTTGGCGCAAAAGGGCAAGCGTGTCGTGCTGGTGGACGGCAACCTGCGAAAGCCGGCAGTGGCAGGAGCGATGGGGCTGGAACCGGGCGCATATGGTACGATTGATGCACTGGAAGGTGCGCCGCTGGCCGCGGACAGCTTTCAGACATATGGTTCTGATGTTCTGCGCGTGTTGACGGGCAGACCGCTGGAAGCGGAAGAATGGGATGCATTTCAGCAGAAGAATATTGAATTGATGCTGGACAAGCTGCAGCCCCTGTTCGACTACATCATCATTGATACACCGCCGTGCGGCGAATTGGCGGATGCCCTGCTGTTCGCCCGCTGCGTGCACAATGCGGTACTGGTCGCACGGCATGATAAGACCCGCGTGGATCAGATTCTGGCGGCGGCGGAATTGCTGGCAGAAACGGGAACAACACTGATTGGCTATACCATCAACGGAATCGAAGCCGGTATCACAGGCTATGGATACGGCTATGGCTACGGCTATTATGGCCGATATGGATATGGCAGAAAGTATGGCTACGGCTATGGCTATGGCTATGGCGAAAAACAGGAGAAACATTCTTCAAAGAATGGATAAGGAAGGACATGGCGCGTAAAGATATGCAGAGTAAACGGAAAAAACGATGGCTTGCGGCGGGCGTTGCCGCTGCTGCGCTGGGAACGGCATATCTTGGACTGTCTGCTGCCGCGAAAGCGCAGCGCAAACAGCAGGAACAGGAATATGGGTCTGCGCAAGAGCAGCAGGAAAAATGCGCCGCTCCAAAGCATGTATCTGCATATGATGCAACATGGAAACGCATTGCAGACAAAACCTTGTCTTTTTGCGGCTTGATTGCATTGGCGCCGGTTTATGCTGTGATTTCCGCTGCCGTATATCTGGACGATCCGGGACCTGTTTTGTTCACACAAAAGCGCGTGGGAAAAAATAAGGCATATTTTCCGCTGCATAAATTTCGCAGCATGAAAATGGATACGCCGCATGATATGCCAACGCATTTGCTGCAGGATCCGGAGCAATATCTCACCCGTGTCGGGCGATTTTTGCGAAAATACAGCTTGGACGAATTGCCGCAGATTTGGGATATCTTTGTGGGAAATATGAGCATCATCGGACCGCGGCCCGCGCTGTGGAACCAGGAAGATTTGATCGCTGCGCGCGATGCATGCGGCGCCAATGATATTCGGCCGGGACTCACCGGCTGGGCGCAAATTAACGGCAGAGATGAGCTGGAAATCGCAGAAAAGGCGCGATATGATGGAGAATACGTGCAAAAAGAGAGCTTTTCCTTTGATGTGAAATGCTTTTTTGGAACCATTGCTTCTGTTCTCAAACATGAGGGCGTTGTGGAAGGCGGAACGGGAAACAGTCAGCAAAGAAAAAAGATTGTCATCTTGACCAATCATTCCTATATGCTGTGGCGGTTTCGCCGAGAATTGATAGAAGATTTGGCGAAAGAACACGAAGTGGTTTTGGGAATGCCGTTTGTCGGTCATGAACAAGATTTTATGGCACTGGGAATGCGGTGTGTCAATATAGACGTTGACCGCCGCGGAATCAATCCCGCCACAGATGCCAAATTGATTCATACATATTATCGGCTGCTCAAACAGGAAAAACCGAATCTGGTCATTACATACTCCATCAAGCCCAATATTTACGCGGGCTTGTGCTGCCGTGCTCTGCACATTCCGTTTTGCGCCAATGTACAGGGGCTGGGAACGGCGTTTCAAAAGCCGAGATTGGCCAAAGCGGTTACGATTTTATATCGGGAAGCATTTCGCGGCGTGAAAACCGTATTTTTTGAAAATACAGCCAATGCGCAGGAATTTATCAATCGAAAGATTGTCTCACAAGAGAAAATAACCGTGCTGCACGGCGCAGGCGTTGACGTACAGGCGTATTCCTATCAAGCATATCCGGAAAATGCATGCGTTCACTTTTTATATCTGGGGCGCATTATGAAGGAAAAAGGAATGGATGAATTGCTGGATGCCTGCGAGCAGCTGCATGAGGAAAGCTATTCTTTTGTATTAGACCTTGTTGGATTCTTTGAAGATGCATATAAACAGCGAATCAATCAACTGTCTGCGCAAGGCATCGTTGTATTTCATGGATTTCAGCAAGAACCGCGCCCGTTCTATGCTGCGTGCGACTGTGTGGTGCTGCCGTCTTATCATGAAGGTATGAGCAATGTCCTTTTGGAAGCAGCCGCGACAGGGCGTCCGGTGATTACATCGGATATTCCCGGATGCAGGGAAGCGGTCGTCGATCAAAAAAGCGGTTTTTTGGTGCCGAAGGGTGATGCGCAGGCGCTGTATCGGGCGATGAAACACATGCTGTCCATCGACAGAGCACAGAGAGAACAAATGGGACTTGCCGGACGCAAATGGATAGAACAGCAATTTGGAAAAGAACAGGTTGTGCGGGAGACAAAGAACGCACTCATGTAAGATTTGGGGAGAAAGAAAGATGACACTGACAAATTACTGGTGGCTGCTGATCTGGATGTTTGCAGCTGGCGGAATCATAGCGTGGGCTCTGCCAAAACAGCCGGTTATGGTGATGGGAAAACGAGAATATCGCTGGACCATGTCATCCGCTGTCATTTTTGTACTGCCATATATTATTTGGGCTGGTTATCGAAAGGGGTTTGGCGATACAGAGACCTATCGGAAAACATTTCGAGAATCCGCATCCTCGTTATCGCAAATTTCTCAGGCTGTATCGGATGCGGCCAAAGACAAAGGCTTCACTTTTTTGACCGTATTGATTAAGAGCATCGTTGGCAATTCCGATGTAATCTTCTTCATGTTGATTGCAATTGTACAGATGCTTTGTATTGTCATCGTATTCCGAAAGTATTCTACGAACTTTTGGCTCAGTATGTTTTTGTTTGTTGCATCGACCGATTATCTGTCGTGGATGCATAACGGCATGCGTCAATTTCTTGCGGTAACAATTATTTTTGCCTGCACAGGGCTGCTGCTCAAAAGAAAATATCTTCCGGTTATCCTTGTCATTTTGCTGGCTGCAACGATACATGGCTCTGCGTTGTTTATGCTGCTCATCATCTTTCTTGCACAAGGCAAGGCGTGGAACAAGAAAACCTTGCTGTTTATCGCAGGTATTCTCTTAATCATTACAGGTGTCGATCAGTTTACGCAGCTTTTGCAAAATGTGCTGACAGACACACAGTACAGCGATATGACGACAAATGAAATATGGACAACGGATGATGGCACGAGCTTTATCCGTGTTCTGGTATACTCCGTGCCGGCAGTCTTTGCCTTCTTGGGAATTAAGTATATAGAGGAATCCGGAGACCCTGTGGTAAATTTGGCGGCAAATATGTCGATTGTAACCGCAGGCCTGTACGTTGTTTCGATGTTTACCAGCGGTATTTATATCGGACGCATGCCGATTTACACGTCATTGTATTCTTATATTCTTCTGCCGTGGATTTTTGAGCATGCATTCAATGAACGATCCAAAAAATTGATGTACGCACTGACGTGCGGATGCTATTTGGTGTTCTTTTATTATCAGATGCATGCGACGTGGGGGATATTGTAAGGGGTGTAACATGCCAATACGAGTTTTGCAAATCGTTACATATATGGGACGCGGCGGTTTAGAAACCATGTTGATGAATTATTATCGGCATATTGACCGGGATAAAGTTCAATTTGACTTTTTGGTTCATCGAGATTTTGAGGCGGATTATGATAGAGAAATTTTAGCACTAGGTGGAAGGATATATCATATATCACGGCTGATTCCGTGGAGTGCATCATATAAGCGGGAATTAAAAAACTTTTTTCGTTCTCATCCGGAATATCGCATCGTACATGTTCATCAAGACTGTCTGAGCTCTGTTGCGTTGCAATGCGCAAAGGAATGCGGTATTCCTGTAAGAATCGCGCATAGTCATAACAAGAGTCAGGATAAAAATATAAAATATTTTATCAAATTACATTATATGAAACAGATTCCAGCATATGCCACAAAACTCTTTGCTTGTGGAAATGCTGCTGGAAACTGGATGTTTCAAGGTCAACCTTTTCAAATCTTAAATAATGCGATTGATACGAAGAAACATACATACTCTGAGCAAGTTGCGGCAGAAGTAAGAAAAGAGTTTGATATAGAAAATTGTAAAGTAATTGGTCATATCGGACGGTTTAACCCTCAAAAAAACCATACCTTCTTGATTGATATTTTTGCAGAGATAAAAAAAATACGACCCGATGCGAAACTATTGCTGGTTGGCGGCGGGGAAGGGATGACGGCGATACAGCAGAAAGTAGAAAAGTTGGGACTGAAAGATTCTGTGATATTTACTGGTGTTCGTCCTGATGTAAATCGCTTATTGCAAGCAATGGATGTTTTTGTATTTCCTTCACTTTATGAAGGTCTGCCAGTGACAATGGTAGAAGCGCAGGCGGCGGGATTACCGTGCGTAATTTCTGATAAAGTGCCGGATGAGTGCATTGTTACAGAAGGACTGGTTACAGTACAAAAATTATCAGATTCGGTAGAAAATTGGGCAAAACATATTGTATCTCGTGCAAATATGCAGAGAAAAGATATGGGAGAACAAATCAAAGCACATGGATTTGACATTGCAGAAAATGCAAAATGGCTAGAGGAGTTTTATCTTAAGCATGGATAAGAATACAAATTGTACACTCACTGTTTTCACTCCGGCATACAATCGAGCGCATACATTGCCGAGAACTTACGAGTCGTTAAAAAGACAAAGCTGTAAGGATTTTATTTGGCTGATTATTGATGACGGCTCTACAGATGGCACTGCTCAACTGGTGCAGGAGTGGCAGAGTCAAGACAATGGATTTGAGATTCAATATATTTATAAAGAAAATGGAGGTATGCATACCGCGCATAACACGGCATATGCAAATATTCATACAGAACTAAATGTTTGCATTGATTCGGATGATTGCATGGGCTTTGATGCTGTGAGATTAATTTTGAATAAATGGGAATCTGTTAAGAATAAAAATTATGCTGGGATTATTGGCTTGGACGCTGATTTTTCCGGACATATTATTGGAAAAGGATTCCCTAAAGATATGCAGGAGACAACGCTGAGTGGATATTATGCTGGGGGCGGAAAAGGAGATAAAAAACTGGTTTATCGGACGAATATTATCAACAAATATCCGCCATATCCGGTGTTTGCAGGAGAAAATTATGTTTCGTTGGCATATAAGTATCGTTTGATTGACCAAGACTATCCATTGGCTGTCTTGCCAGAGGTTCTCTGTAATGTGGAATATCAAGCGGATGGTTCATCTATGAACATGATGCGGCAGTATCTGCGCAATCCCAATGGTTTTGCTTTTTGGAGAAAAATTTGTATGCAGTATCCGGAAAGTAAAAAACGGCTGGTTATGAACTGCATTCATTATTGTTCGAGCAGTATGATTGCAAAAAATAAACAGTATATTCGAGAATCACCGAGAAAATTGCTGACGGTGCTGTGCACACCGCTGAGCTGGGGATTGACGGTATATATCCGGAGGAAAGCAAAAGAGAATGGTTGACAAGAATTTGTGTGTATCAGATAGATATTTGAATCATAGAGTGGTATTCATTGTGCCTTATTTTGGGAAAACGCCTTCTTATTTTTCCTTATGGCTTCAATCGGCAGAAAAAAATCCGGATTTTGATTTTTTGATTTATTCGGATCTTCCGTTAAGTATAGAATCAAGATCTAATGTAAAACAAGTGCAAATGTCATTCTCACAAATAAAAGAAAGAATAGAGAGAATTTTAAAGCAAAAGATATGCTTGAAAACGCCTTATAAGTTGTGTGATTATAAGCCAATGTATGGTTTGATATTCGAAGAAGATATTAAAAAATACGATTTTTGGGGATTTATTGATATCGACTTGATTTTGGGACGTCTTATAGACTATATCCCTGATGAGATGTTTGATTTATATGATAAGTTGTATTATGAAGGACATTTCAGCCTTTTTAGAAATTGCAAATTGATGAATACATTATTTATGAGAGAGTATTCAAATATAATAGATTGGCGATATGCTTTTTCTACAAATTATGCGTGTCATTTCGATGAAAACGGTACTGTTGCATGGGCGCATGAGATTGATCCCAATTGTGGAATTCGATTTTATAATGCATGGGATTTTTTAGATGTACCTGTAGATAGTTATGAAATCTTAGATGGAAGAACAGCTGGATATGCTATATGGTCTGATGGTGTATTAAAATTTTTTTCTTTTGATGGAATGCAAACAAGAGAACTGATGTATATTCATCTTCAGAAAAGAAAGATGAATGACTTTACTACTGATAGTTCGAAAGGATTTGCTGTTTCTAGGAACTCATTTTATGACTTAACTGTGCTGAATAGTAATAATTATGCTGAACCAGAGAAGGATCGTGAGAAAATTAAAGAATTTAGAGCAGAGAAAAATCGTGCACGGAGAAAGCAGATAGTAACGAATTTAATGAACGGAGCAATTCGTTTTAGAATTTGTCACAGGTTTAATAAGTGGAAGAGTAAGTAGAGGTAACTTAATATCAATCGATAAAATGAATATGAAGGTTTTTGCATACCGTTATGGAAAGTGATGATGGTTATTGGGAGGAAAGAAAAAGAGTAAGATGAAGAAGAAAGCAAAATATTTTTCTTATGATTATTATGGCATGACTGGAGAATTATATAGAATTGGATTTAAAAGCTTTTTACAGAGATGTATGAGACATAACCTTCGGTTTGTCTTTTTATATAGGAAATACCAGCAGAAAGCAACAATCTGCACGAAATTTAAATTATATAGAATGTCACGTAAATATGGATTGGAAATATCTGTGAATGCTCAGATAGGCAAGGGATTGTATCTGGGACACCCATATAATATAACTATTGGCGAAGGCGTTGTTTTGGGAGATAACGTAAATTTACATAAAGGATGTACGATAGGGAGGACGAATCGCGGAAATAGTGGTTCGCCATGTATAGGTAACAACGTATTTATCGGCATTAATGCCGTTATAGTAGGAAATATACATATAGGCAGTGATGTGTTAATTGCTCCAAATAGTTATGTAAATATTGATGTGCCGGATCACTCGATTGTGATTGGAAATCCAGCTACTATTCATGCTAATGAAAATGCAACAGAAGGGTATATAAACTTTCGAGTATAAAAATATGCCGGAAGATTACAGAGATAGGTTGTTTCCATCAGGTCGTTGATAAAATGCGATATCCGATAAAATTGAAAATGATATAGGAAGAACGTGAATATAAATTGAAAAAGATATTGTTTCTCATCCATGACCTTGGTCAGGGGGGCGCCGAAAAAGTTCTCGTAAATCTAGTAAACAACATGGATCATACAAAATTTGACATTACCGTTATGACCTTGTTTGATTGTGGAGAGAACAAACAATTTCTCCACCCAAAAGTTAAATATAAAACGTGGTGCAAAAAAATGGTGCCAGGGAATTCACAGTTGATGAAGTTTTTGTCACCAAAGAGACTTCACAAGTTAATTATTCGAGAAAAGTATGACATAGAAATAGCATATCTGGAAGGTCCTTGTGCAAGAGTTATTAGCGGATGTACAGATCCGACTGTTAGACTGGTTTCTTGGATTCATATTGAACAGCATACGGCGAAGCGAGCAGCACAGTCATTCCGATCTATAACAGAGGCAAAAAAATGTTATAGAAAATTTCAAAAGATTATATGTGTTTCCAAGACGGTACAGAAAGATTTTCAAAGAGTACTGGGTATAAAGGCTTCTCATGAAGTGCTATATAATACAAATGAAAGCAATAAAATTATTCAGTTATCAGAAGAAATAATACATGATATCAAATTTGATACAAATAAAATAAATTTAGTTGGTGTGGGAAAATTACTGAAAAATAAAGGATTTGATAGGCTTTTGCGAATAGAAAAACGCTTATTAGATGAGCAGTATCCTATTTGTCTTTCTATTTTGGGAGATGGTATTCAAAAAACAGAACTTCAAAAATACGTTCAAGATAATAAAATGAATGAAAAAGTGAAGTTTTTGGGATATCAATTAAACCCTTACAAATATGTCGCAAAGTGTGATTTGTTTGTATGCGCAAGCTATGCTGAGGGATTCTCCACCGCTGCAACGGAAGCGTTGATTGTTGGAGCACCGGTTTGCACTGTCGAAGTATCCGGCATGAAGGAAATGCTGGGCGAAAATAATGAGTATGGATTGGTAGTAGAAAATAATGAAGAAGCGCTCTATCAGGGAATAAAAAAATTATTAGATAATCCGGAACTCTTAAAGCATTACAAAAAGAAAGCCAAGGAACGGGGAAAGATGTTCAGTACGGAAAAAACGGTAAACGCAGTGCAAAATATGCTTTTATCGCTATGATGGAGGTAATTATGGAGAATTTAATATCTGTAATTGTACCGGTTTATAATGTGGCTTCATGGTTGCCGCGCTGCCTAGATAGCATTCTGGCACAGACATATAAAAATTTGGAAATTGTTATTGTAGATGATGGCTCTCTCGATCATAGTGGATGTATTGCGGATGAATATGCAAAAACGTATCCAGAAAAAATTTGCGTTATTCATACAGAAAATAAAGGGGTTACAGCAGCGCGGTTGCGAGGGGTAAGAGAAGCATCCGGCAGTTGGATTGGATTTGTAGATGCAGATGATGAGATAGAATCAGATATGTATGCAGTATTATGGGATTATGCTATACAATATCAAGCGGATATTTCTCATTGTGGGTATCAGATGTGTTTTTCTGATGGAAGGGTACATTATTTTTACAACACAGGGATTCTTGCGCAGCAAGAAAGGACGGAAGCACTGCAAGAGCTTCTGTCTGGCGAGAGAATTGAGCCGGGACTGTGTAACAAGCTCTTTCACAAAAACTTGTTCCACAGCTTGTTACATGATGAACTTGTTCCATTAGACATTACAATCAATGAAGATTTATTGATGAATTATTGGCTGTTTTCCGCGGCAGAACGAACAGTGTTTAAAGACTGGTGTCCATATCATTATATTGTCCGGAATGATTCAGCTTCTCGGGTAAAGATGAATTATCATAAAATATATGATCCTATAAGAGTAAAAGAGATTATTTGTAAAAATTCATCAGCAGCATTGCATGATACCGCTCAAAAAGCGTACCTAAATACATATGTCAATACGTATCATGCTTTATTAACAGATGGGGCAGAATACGAAAAGGATTTGTATCATATAAGAAAACAATTAGAAAAAGAATCGAATAACCTTTTATTATTAGGAAAAAAGAGAAGAATAATGGCTGAGATGATTGTACATATACCAAAATTTTATCGGTTAATTTATATCGTTTATAGTCGTTTTTTTCAGAAGAAAATATATACATAAAGGGGATAGAAATGGAACTGCCGTTGATTAGCGTTATCGTTCCTGTTTATAAGGTTGAATCATATCTTAACAAGTGCATATCTTCTATCGTAAACCAGACTTATACAAATCTAGAGATTATTTTGGTCGATGACGGTTCGCCGGATCAGTGTCCGCAAATGTGTGACGCATGGGCGGAAAAAGATGCAAGAATTCGGGTAATTCATCAGAAAAATCAGGGAAGTGGAACTGCAAGAAATATCGGCTTGGATGCAGCAAAGGGTGAAGTTATTGCTTTTGTTGACAGTGATGATTACATTGCGCCAGATATGTACATGCATTTGAGTACACTGTTGGAACAGGGAGCAGATATTGCAGAATGCAATTATATTGAAGTAACCGCCGATGACGCTGTGTTTGAGCAGAAGTATGAAACATGCTTTTATACTACACAAGAAGCTATGAAAGAACATATACATGACCGGATTTTTCGACAACTGATTTGGAACAAGGTATATCGACGAAAACTCATCGAAAATGTGCGATTTCCGAATGGAAAAAAGATTGATGACGAGTTTTTTACATATAAAGTGTTAGGAAATGCAAAAGTATTAGCCCATTCTTCCAAAATATGCTACGCTTATCGCCAACAGATGGATTCAATTATGCACGTCATATCGGAAACAAATCGTTTACAGGCCGTTGAAGCAAAGATCCAGCGGCATGCATATATCAAAGAAAACTTTCCTATGCTGGAAAATATCAGCGCAAAAGATTTATGGTTTACTTGTATTTATCAGGGACAGATGGCGCTGCGAAAATCTAGTCCTGATACAGTAAAAATAGTCATGACATATTTGGAAAGAGTATTACTAGAAAATTCAGTTGATACTAGAGGTTGCGGAATCAAGGAAAAACTATGGCTTATGTTTGCGAAACACAACATGTATGCTACTTGTAGAGTGAGGAATATTCTTGGGATTGGATTGTGATATGAGTAATATTTTAATTTCTGTTATTGTTCCTGTTTACAATGTAGAAGGTTATCTGAAAAAGTGTATAGAGAGCATTTGTCACCAAACATATGAAAATTTAGAAATTATTTTAGTTGATGATGGGTCTACAGATGGTTCAGGGTTCCTATGTGATGCATATGCGAAAAAGGATTCTCGTATCAAAGCAATTCATAAAACTAACGGGGGACTATCAGACGCACGCAATACAGGAATGGAGATTGCTACAGGTGAGTGGTGGACGTTTGTGGATAGCGACGACTATCTTGCTCCAAACACGGCGGCAACTCTACTGCGCGCAGCAGTTGAAAATTGCTGTGAAATTGCTGTATGCAATATGGTGCGTGTATATGAGGACGGCGCGCAAGAACCGTTTTATTGTCCGGCGACAAAACCAACTATATGGGCGGATGAGCAGCGATTTAAAACATTGAAGCAACCTTCTGTCTGCAATAAGTTGTTTTATGCCGGATTGTTTGAGGGAGTCCGCTTTCCAAAAGGAAGATACTATGAGGATACCTTTGTTTATCATATTTTGGTTTATCGCGCAAGTCAGATCGTATTGACAGGATTGAACGGATATTATTACCTTTCCCGCAGAGAAAGTATTCTGGGACAACCCCGATTTACGGATAAATATTTCGATTTTGTTGAGGCTGTGCATGAACGCGCAACGTTTCTCCTTAACCATGGCGTTTCACATTATGGAGAGGAAGCATGCTTGGGTCTGTATGCTGCGGTTGTCAACAGTACAAAAAACATCCGAAAGACACCACAAAACGTAGAACGCTTTCAGAGAATGTGGGAATGGTATGGACTAGCGTATCAGAAGTTGATATCATCGCCGAATACTTCTATCAAGCAGAAATTGCGCCTTTTCCTTTTAAAATATGTGCCAGAAATCCATAACAAGTTATATTGAATGAGGTGATATTTGTATGAACCTGTTACAGCGTGCGGAATGGCGGATTTATAAGGAAATCAAACGGTTAAAACTGAAAAATCGGGATGCGACAATTATTTCATCCAACTGTAATGGCGAGTTTATTTACTATGATATGCGATTACCGTTTCTGACTCCGACAATCAACCTCAGCTTTGACATGAATGATTACGTCAGGTTGCTTGAAAATCTGCGTTGGTACATGGAGCAGCCCATCACGCCTTGCGCAGATGAGCGATTCGATTTTCCTTGCGGTATGCTGGCAGACATCGAAATTCGCTTCAATCATTACAAGACATTTGGGGAAGCCGTAGAAAAGTGGGAGGAGCGTAAAAAACGCATCAACTGGGACAATCTGTATGTCATAGCAATCGACGGAGATAACTGTAGCGAAGAAAGTCTACAGAAATTTGATTTGCTTCCCTTTAAACATAAGGTGATTTTTACGCATTGCCCTCGACCAGATATAAAATCAGCGTTCTACCTGAAGGGGTTTGAAGATCAGTCGGGGATTGGCGTTGCCTTATATTTCAAAAAGCAATTCTGGGTCAGAAGATACTTGGATGATTTTGACTATGTTACTTTTTTGAATTGCTGCTAAATCCATAGATGAGGTGAACCATGCCAATACCAAAAATTATCCATTACTGCTGGGTCGGCGGAAAGCCAAAGCCGCAGTCTGTCCTGTACTGTATCGAAAGTTGGAAGCGTTGCTGTCCGGATTATGAAATCAGAGAATGGAATGAATCCAACTACGATTTCACAAAAAATGAATACATGCGACAAGCATATGAGGCAAAAAAGTGGGGATTTGTTCCTGACTATGCTCGGCTGGACATCATCTATGAATATGGCGGAATTTATTTAGACACAGATGTCGAAATGCTTCGGAGTCCTGATGAATTGTTAGGACAAGATGGCTTTATGGGCTTTGAGAATACCGGTGACGGAGAGTATTTTGTTAACTGTGGACATGGCTTTGGTGCTGTGCCCCATCATGAAGTAATTCGTAAGGCTCGTGATTTATACAATGTTCTTTCGTTCTTAAATGAAGATGGAACCCCGAATCTTTTAGCCTCACCTCATTTTACAACACAAAGCCTTCAGGAATTCGGATTGGTACAGGAAAATCGAGACCAACAATTACCAGGAATGACTGTATATGCGTCAGATGTTTTGTGTCCAAAGAGTTTTCGAACTGGAAAAATTAAAAAAACGTCGCGTACAATTTCCATCCATCATTTTACGGCATCTTGGGTAGACGAGAAAATCAAGGAAGAAATGGCACATCAGCAGAAGATTCGTAACATATTGGGAACAAACTTAGGAAACAAAATTCTTTATGCTGAGAGTGTATTTCAAAAGTATCCAGTTATCAAAATTCCTGCATATGTGCTGCAAAAAGCAAAGGCGAAGCTGATTCGTGCCAAAGATGCGCGTCCATATTATAATGGTCTACGGCGCGCGAAAAGGGCAAAGCTAGGCACTGCAGAGCCTATGATACTGGATACGGCAATGGATGGCGATAATTGTGGCGATCAGATTATCATGGAGGCATGTATGTTGCAGTTGCGTGATAAGATAGATATAAGTGATATGCAGCATGTACCGACACATCGTTTCCTTACGGATTCCGAACAAGTACTTCTTAGCAATAGCAGAATGAAAATCCTTTGCGGAACTAATATTCTTTCCGGTCATATGGGTAGTTATGGATTGTGGAAACTTGGTCCAGAAGTAGATTTTTATCGCAATACGCTGTTGATGGGAGTTGGTTTTGATTCGGCAATCCCCGAATTTGATGATTATACGATAAAACTGTTCCAAACGATCTTTTCTAAGAAAGGAATCCACTCTGTCCGAGATAGCTTTTCAGAGAATATGTTACGAAGGATGGGCATTCAAAATGTTTTAAATACTGGTTGTCCTACCATGTGGAGACTTACACCGGAATATTGTGCAACAATTCCAACACAAAAAGCAAAAAATGTTGTATGTACCCTAACAGATTATTGTCGCGATGAGATAAATGACCGCATGATGTTGAATATTTTATTAAAAAGCTATCAAACGGTTTATTTCTGGTTACAGGGACGAGATGATTTGGAGTATATTTGTTCACTGGGATACGAAGATAAGGTGTCTCTGGTACAGTCTGATTTGCCATCCTTTGACGCTATACTAGAACAGCCAGATCTGGATTATGTCGGTACTCGACTTCATGCAGGCATTCGCGCTCTAAACAAGAGACACCGTAGCCTTATTGTATCCATTGATAACCGTGCTGAGTGTATTCATGCGGACACAGGGTTGCCGATTATTCCTCGCAAAGACATTTCTGAAATGCTTGAGCAGAGAATAACAGAAGAAATTTATTCTAAAATTACAATGCCAGAGAAAAAAATTTCGCAATGGCTAGAACAATTTGATTAGTGACAGATAAGAAAAGAGGCGAAAAATATGAACATCTTACAGGCGAGAATGATGATTCATAAATATATCTCTATGGTACGATGGAAAGCTAGTTTAAATAAAATAGTTCAGATGTCTCCTGAGGATGCTTTTTTAAAATTGTCTAAATTTTACTTCAAAGAAAGACCGAGATTTTCTTATAATAATATAGTGCAGCCAACAGTTGATCTGCAGATAATTGTTCCGGTATATAATGTAGAGTCTTATTTGGAAGACTGTATTCAGTCAATACTTTCACAGCAGACATCGTTCTCCTATAAAGTTATTTTTATCAATGATGGTTCTACAGATACTTCTAATGTGATTCTTGATAAATACAAAAGAAACTTGAATGTTGAAATAATACACACAGAAAATGGTGGTGTTGCTAAGGCGAGAAATATAGCGCTGCAAAGCATGATTGGAAAGTACGTTATGTTTGTAGATTCAGATGATATAATTGCTCCAAATTCAATTCAAACTCTTATGGAAACAGCTATTTTATATAACGCAGAAATTGTGGAGGGTAGTTATCAAGATTTCGATAGTAACGGCATAAAAAATACTTATTGTCATGTAGAAAAAACGTGCATATACAATAGCTTTAATTATTTTGGATTTCCGTGGGGGAAGATAATTCGAAGCGATTGCCTTAAAGATTTCTGCTTTCCTGAAGAATTTTTGTTTGAAGATACAGTGATGAGCACATTGCTATATCCTGAGTGCCATAACACGTATGCTATTCCTGATGTGGTCTACTATTATCGCGATAATTCTGCAGGGATAACAAATACATGTATCACCAGTCTGAAGTGCATTGATACATTTTGGATTATGAAGTATTGTCTTGAGGAAAGAGTACGACGTGGACAAAGTCTGCAGGAGCGAGACTTGGAACGATATCTATTTGCTATATACCGAAATTGGGGTAGAACCCGCGGAATGCCATACGATATCCAAGAGAGCATCTTTCTTTTGACATGTGAACTGATTGAAACCGCTTTTGGGGCAATCTTTCGAGAATATTCCGGAAAGTACATGAAGATTTTCAGAACCGTTAAATTTAGAAGCTTTGATGCGTTTTTGACGTTGGCAAGCAATGGGTATATCGAATGAAATTTCATGACTTGATCGCAGCAAAAACGAAATCACGAACTGAATATTCAATTCTGAATATCTCAACAAATCTTGTCGGCTACGCACTTAATACTATTCTGGGATTCGTTTGCCGAATCGTGTTCGTCCAGTGCTTATCAGCAGACTATCTTGGCGTAAATGGATTGTTCACTAATATCCTAACAATGTTATCACTGGCAGAGTTGGGTGTTGGTGGCGCGATCGTTTATGCGCTTTACAAGCCACTGGCCGAAAATGATGAGGAAAAAATTGCTTCCCTGATGAAGCTATACTCCAAAGCATACCGGATGATCGGCCTGTTGATAGCGGTTATTGGACTGGCCCTGATGCCATTCCTTAAGTTAGTCATTCGGGAGCAACCTAGTATTAGTGAAAGTATTTACTTGCTATATGTAATCAATTTGTTCAATACTGCGAGTAGTTATTTCTTCAGCTATCGAAGTTCTCTACTTATTGCCGCACAGAGGAATTATATTGTTAGTGGAATCAGTTATACAGTTGCTGTTGTGCAAAGCATACTTCAGATGGTTTTTCTGCTCGCATTTCGCAACTATATTGGTTATTTGTTAATTCAAACTACAGGAACTTTTTTGTTTAATGTTATTGTATCTTGTGTAGCAGTGAAGCAATTTCCATATATTAGGGAAAAAGATGTTAAACCATTATCTAAAGAGGAACGACATGTTCTGTTTTCAAATGTCCGTGATTTAATGGTATACAAGGTTTCAGGGCTGCTTGTCAATAGTACAGATAATATCTTAATCACTTTTTTTAATGGTCTTGCAACGACAGGAATTGCATCAAACTATACCTTGCTGGTTAATACGCTAAATTCTTTGCTTGCTCAGATATTCAATGGTCTGACTGCAAGCATTGGTAATCATAACGCTAGTGAACCAGTAGAAAAACGGTATCAAATGTTCAATTTTTTAAGTCTGATGAATTTTTGGATATTTGGTTGGGCTGCCTTAGGAATTTATTTTTGCTCATCAGATTTAGTGCAATTGTGTTTTGGTGAGAAATATGTACTTTCAAATGAAATTCCATTTGTCATGGCACTGAATTTCTTTACAGTAGGTATGATGAATGCAGTGTGGACTTACAAACATACTTTGGGATTGTTTCACTACGGGCGATTTATTCAATTTTTTACGGGAATTCTGAATATTGTTTTTTCTGTGCTTTTAGGAACATATTGGGGGTTGTTCGGCATTCTATTTGCGACATTTATAGCTCGACTGTTTACGAGCCTTTGGTATGATCCGTATGCAGTTTTTAAGTATGGATTTCAAAAATCCGTAAGTATATATATGAAAAAAATTATAAAATATTTAGTTATATTAATGTGTTCTGCATTTTTGTGTCATATATTATTTTTGTTTGTATCAACTGGACTGATTATGCGAATATGGGAAAAAATAATATTGTGCAGCGTTGTTTCAAATATTATATTTTGGATATCATTTCGCAAAACGGATGAATTTGGAATGTTAAAAAATTTTTTATCTAGAATCTACCAAAGATTATATAAAAAGTAAAGATATGAAATGAGAATATGATGAAAGATGAGCATATAAGTTTTCTCTCCGCCCTTCGTGCGGCGTTAAACAATCAAACCGTGTCGTGGGAATCGGTTTCCCCAGCCGACTGGCGGGCGCTGTTTCGACTTGCCCAGCAGCACAAGGTGGGACCGATGATCTATGAGGCGGTATATCATTGCCCTGCGGCAAAGCGGGTGCCGGAACTGATGCGGGCGTGGAAGCGGCAGACCATGCAGCAAGTGCTGGTGCAAACGCAAAAGACAACGGAATTTCTGCACCTATATGCAGCGCTGCGTGAGCATGGTATCACGCCGTGCGTTGTCAAAGGCATTTTATGTCGGCAATTGTACCCTAATCCGGATGAACGCGTGTCTGCGGATGAAGATCTGTTTGTTGCGCCGGAACAATTTGCGGCGTGTCACGCGTTTCTTCTAAAATATGGTATGAAACCAACGGCTGAGCGGACAGATTTGCAGACACAATTTGAAGTGTCGTATCAAAAAACAAACAGTCCGCTATATCTTGAACTGCATCAGCAGCTATTTTCTCCGGATTCCGATGCATATGGCGATTGGAATTACTATTTTACACAGATTCATGCACAGCCTGTGGAAATCTTTGTGGATGGCGTGCTGCTGCGCAGTATGCAGCACACGGATCATCTGTTTTACTTGCTTTGCCATGCGCTCAAGCATTTTATGCACAGCGGATTTGGCATTCGGCAAGTCTGTGATATTGTACTGTATGCCAATGCATACGGTGCACAAATTGAGTGGGATAAACTTGTCGTACAGTGCCAGCATATTCATGCAGAGATCTTTGCCGCGGCACTGTTTCGCATTGGACAAAAGTATTTGACCCTGGATTGTAAAACAGCTTGTCTGCCGGCATGCTGGAAGAACATGCAGCTGGATGAAACAGCTATGCTGGAAGACCTGCTCGATTCCGGAATTTATGGCGGAGCGAGCGGAAGCCGCAAACACAGCAGTACGATGACGCTGCACGCGGTTGCGGCACAAAAACAAGGAAAACAGAAAAAAATGCCAATTTTACGAACTATTTTTCCGAAGGCAAAAGATTTGCAGGGAAGATATTCGTATTTACAGAAAAAACCATTTTTGCTGCCGCTTGCGTGGGGAGATCGGCTGTTGCACTATCGCAAAGAGAGCCATACAGCTGTCCAGAGCATTCAGATTGGACAAAAACGGACGGCGCTTTTACAGCAATATGGCATTTTAAAAAAATAATACATTGTGTGCACCAAATGCTGCGACCGAAAAAAGGCATTGTACGAAAAGCAATCTGGCAGTATAATAAAGATGTCAAGCGAATTGCTTAAAAAAGGAGAATGTACAATGAATATTTTGATTACCGGCGGTGCCGGATATATTGGCAGCCACACAGTCATTGAACTGCAAAAAGCGGGACATGATGTCGTTGTTGTGGACAATCTGAGCAATGCTTCGGAAAAATCCTTGCAGCGTGTAAGCGAAATCACCGGCAAACCGGTTCCATTCTATCAGGTAGACATCCGTGACCGAGAAGGCCTGACCAAGGTGATGGAAAACCACGCATTTGATTGCTGCATTCATTTTGCAGGACTCAAGGCAGTCGGTGAATCGGTAGAGAAACCATTGGAATATTACGAAAACAATATCTCCGGTACGCTTGTTCTGCTGGATGTGATGCGCAAGCATGGCTGCAAAAATATTATTTTCTCGTCCTCTGCGACGGTTTACGGCAATCCGGCAGTGATTCCGATTACAGAGGAATGCCCGAAGGGACAGTGCACCAATCCGTATGGCCAGACCAAGAGCATGATTGAACAGATCATGATGGATATGCAGAAGGCAGATCCGGAATGGAATGTGGTTCTGCTTCGATACTTCAATCCAATTGGTGCGCATCCGTCCGGAAAAATTGGTGAAGATCCCAACGGCATTCCGAACAATTTGATGCCGTATATCACGCAGGTAGCTGTTGGCAAGCGTCCGGAGCTGGGCGTCTTTGGCGACGATTATGATACACCGGACGGAACCGGTGTGCGGGATTATATTCATGTCGTAGACTTGGCAGATGGCCATGTCAAGGCATTGGCTGCAATTGAAAAGAAATGCGGTATGGCGATTTATAATTTGGGAACCGGTCAGGGTTATTCGGTTTTGGACGTTGTCCATGCATTCGAAAAGGCAAATAACTTGACGATTCCGTATTCCATCAAGCCGCGCCGCGCGGGTGATATTGCCACCTGCTATTCTGACCCGACCAAGGCAGAGAAGGAATTGGGCTGGAAAGCACAGAACGGTATTCTGGAGATGTGCCGCGATTCTTGGAATTGGCAGAAGAACAACCCGAACGGTTACCGCGATTAAAAAAATAAACCGGATTTTGGCAGATGTACAAGTTGTACATCTGCCTTTTGTATATATTCAGTACTTTTTGTAAATAACGGTCATAAATCGAAAAACATACCAGAGATGCGGCAAACAATTCCCGAAATGCGGCAAAATTCAATAAAAACTCCTGCATAGTGTGCATAATTCGGAATAACTGTTTTTGTGAACGATGACGGGAATGTGTACAAGAAGCGGAGAGAAAGAACATGCAAAATTATATAAAATAGAAATGGACAAATTGCTACTGTTTGCAGTATGATAATCGCAGAAAGAGGGGAATGCAACATGGTAAAGCAAATGCAGACCGGCAGCGTTTCGGTTATGAGAAAAGAAAAATCATGCAGCTTTTTTCGGAAGCTTGCACAGTCTTATATCAAGGGTGTCATGCATGCACAGTATGCAAATTCTGTGACGCAGACCTTTGGTCATTACATGGATAATAAGTAAACCAATGTATTTATTATAAAAAAGAGGTAACAACTATGAATTTCTTCCAAAAGCTCGCACGTTCTTATGTAAAGGGCGTAACCAATGTACAGTACGCAATGTCCGTTCGTGATGCATTCAATCACAAGTAATCGCAGAAAATAAATGAACAGAAACGAGCTGTCCCAGCATGAGACAGCTCGTTTTTGCATGTTCAGCGCTTTTTAAGCCGTTTGACGCAGCCTGCATCAAACGAAGGATTATACGCATAATAGTTCTTGGCATCGAGATTTTCCTGTACATCGCGCAGAGCTTCACCGAAGCGCTGGAAATGCACGATTTCACGTTCGCGCAGAAACTTAATGGGATCTCTCACATCGGGATCGTCAATTAGACGCAGCAGATTGTCATACGTCAGGCGTGCTTTTTGCTCGGCCGCCATATCTTCAAACAAATCGGCAATCGCATCACCAGTGGATTGCAAGGTTGCCGCAGAAAACGGCGTGCCGCTTGCTGCCTGCGGATAAATACCATTGGTGTGGTCAACAAAATATGCGTCAAATCCGCTTTGCTTGATTTGCTCCGGTGTCAGACAGCGGGTGAGCTGATAGACGATTGCGCCGATCATTTCGCAGTGCGCAAGTTCTTCTGTGCCAATGTCAGTCAAAACTGCTTTGCCCTGCGCATATGGCTGCGCGAACCGCTGGGTCAGATAGCGCATCGCCGCGCCCAGCTCGCCATCCGGACCGCCGAGCTGCGTGATAATGAGTTTGGCCATTGCCGGATCGGGGTTGGCAATGCGCACCGGATACATGAGATTTTTTTCGTATGCCCACATAATTTATACCTCCTCCCAAGGCCATGGATCATCCGCCCAATTCCATCGGCCGGTGCTGCCTGCATCTTGGTGTTTGAGCGGTCCGAAATGCTTTTGGTATACCTCTTGTGCCTGCTGCTGTTTTTTGCAGACATTGCGGAAATATTGTACAGCTGACTCATCATCCGGATGGCTGTCTAAATACAGAGAGGCGTCTACGGCGGCAAATCCGTGCTCCTGTACATCGCGCATTGCTTTTTGCTTTTCAGTCACAGGAAACAGCCTCCTCTCCGATAAATGGCTTGTCAAGATCCGCAAAGATTGTGCCGCGCGCCAATGCGACGTCCTCTTGATAAATATTCTGCCAAACCTGATCTGGGACAAAGCCCATTGCCAGTGCCAGCAGATTGTAATTCAGGACATATCCGGGACCGGACTGCGCCGCCTGCGGCGTGACAGCCGGACGAGCCTCATTTGGCTTGGTTTCCATTGCGTTGCACCCTTTCTGTGGGAAAATACCCAGTTAGACTTTTCGATTTATTTTATGCGAATGCAGAGAAGTAGGTGAATGGAGAACAAGAGGGCTGTCAGCAACAAACTGACAGCCCTCGCAGCATCGTCTGAAATTTTTATGCGTCCTGCTCCGCGACAGTAAATACATCGGCAGATTCATTTTGCAGAATGGAATTGAGCCGCATGATTTGCTCATATGTGCCGCGTCCATCGTGAAAGGCGTTGGCGGATGCCGCTGCCAGTGATAAATGAAAGGCCTCAATCATGTCGTGATTTTTGTGGAAGCCGGACAGGAAGCCTGCGAGCATAGAATCGCCGCAGCCGACCGTGTTGCAAACCTTGCCCTTCATCGCGCTGTGGTGATAAATTTTGCCGTCCTCGGTCAAAAGCAGCGCGCCGGCAGAGCCCATGGACACCAAAATATTGCGTGCACCCATGCTCTGCAGGGTTTTCATGTAGCGAACAATGTCGTCTGTAGATACAGAGGACATGTCCTGAAAGAAAATATCTGTCATTTCCTGCATGTTTGGTTTGATGAGGAACGGACGATATTTGAGCGTATGCAGCAGCAGCGGGCGCTTGGCGTCCACAACGACATACAAATCCTTGTGCGATATGGAACGGAGAATTTCGCCGTATACATTGTCTTTGGCGCCGCGCGGGACGGAACCGGACAGAACAATGGTGTCTCCGTCCTGCAAATTCTGTAGCTTCTCACACAGTGCATCAATGTCCTCCTGTGTCGCGAGCGGACCGATGCCGTTGATAGAGCTTTCGATGGCATCTACCATCTGGACGTCAATGCGGCTGAATCCGGTCTTGAGCGGGAGAAAATCGTGTGGGATTCCATCTTTGCTCATAATTCGCTCGATCTCTGAGCCGGTAAATCCGGCGACAAATCCGAGAGCCAAGCTTGGTTCCTTCAAAATATGAAGAGCATATGCAACATTGATGCCTTTGCCGCCGGGCATGAGACGTTCATAACCGGCGCGGTTGACGCGGCCTGATTTGAAATCAGGAACTGCGACGAGATAATCCAGGCAAGGATTTAATGTAACAGTGTAAATCATATAAAATGACCCTCCTGATAGAGCTAAGTACGGAGTAAAGACAATGACATCACAAGATGCACAAAAAATGTCTTTTTTTCTCTAACATAGTATAACATATTGAATAATAGAATGCATCGTCTTTTCGCGAAAGTTAACGATTTATTTGCAAATTTTTTTGTGACAAACAAAGAAAAAGTACCGAAAAACAATTGACAGAAATGCAAAGCTGTGCTATAATACTTCTTGCTTGACAAGAGAGTTTTCGATCCGGAGAGGTATCGAAGTGGTCATAACGAGGCGGTCTTGAAAACCGTTTGTCCGAAAGGGCGCGTGGGTTCGAATCCCACCCTCTCCGCCA
>OCTW011604367.1_pt1 | contig 60801 bp, 41 predicted proteins | sample 1539671 | NCBI WGS metagenome assembly OCTW01 (sample SAMN02144230, study PRJEB22623) | gut metagenome | biome: sheep rumen | host: Ovis aries | place: New Zealand | reverse complement strand
CTTGCTCTTGGCTATGTGATTCCCGCTATTAGGGCTCACTCGGGACTTTCACCCGTTAGACAATACTCATGCCGAGCATACAAAAAATCCCTGAAATCCAGCAGGACTTCAGGGACCGTCGTTTTTGGCTTGTTGCGTGATCCGTTTGGGGCTCGAACCCAAGACCCCAACATTAAAAGTGTTGTGCTCTACCAACTGAGCTAACGGATCTCCGAGGGCGCTTTTTAGAAAGCGAATGCAAAGGTATTGTTTTTTCTCCGATGCGCCAAATTTTTTTGGCGTTTTTTTTCTTATGTAGTTGGATTTTACTCCTTTTTTGCGGTTTTCCCCGCTTCTGAAGGTGCTGGTGGCCCTCCGGGAGACTCCTCCTCCTTGGTGATGTATCGTTGGTAGTATGCGATGACCAAAGTGGTGAGCGGCAGGGCAATGATCAGTCCAATGAACCCGAGCAGTGCCCCCCAGACCGAGAGTGACAGCAACAGTACGGCGGGGTTGAGTCCCATGGCCGATCCCATGATCTTGGGAGTGGTGAACATGTCGGTAATGATCTGTACGATGACGAAGCCCAGCAAAGCAAGGCCGAAGATGACCCAGAAGTTCTGTCCTGTGTCGGCGGCTTTGAGCAAGGCAAGGAAGGCCGTAGGAATGATGGCGAAGGTATGGAGATAGGGCACCATGTCCATGATTCCGATGAGGATGCCCATGCCGATGGGCATTGGCAGTCCGATGATAGAGAACCAGATGCAGAACATCACGCCCATCCAGAAAGCCACTTGTCCCTGTCCGCGGATGTAATTGTTGAGCGCGCGCTCCACGTCTTTCATGAGGTCTTGCCAGAAAGGCCTTGATTTCTTGGGGAAGATCTTGATCCAGTTGTCGGTGAGATATTCGTAGTCGAGCAGGATAAAGAACGTATATAATAAGGTGATAAATGAGGCGAAGACACTGATGGCGATATTGGCGGTCTGTCCGACCACGGAGAACACCTTGGGGACTGCTGTCTTGACGGCGTCAATAAAGTCGCGGCTGCTCAGAAATTCCATCACGCGATCCCGGTGGTCGTTGAGCCAATCGCGGATCATGGCGGAGAAATCGCCAGAAACCGATTGTTGGTTGAGGTATTTCACGATCAGTGGCGCCAACCGCTCAAACTGTTGGATCATCGGGGGGATGATGAAGAAGAACACCCCCGTGAGGATGATGCCCACGAAAAGGAACGTCACGATGATGGACAGCACTCTTGAGGGCACCTTCATCTTATATTGCACGAACTTCACGACGGGGTAGAGCAGATAGGCGATGAGCCACCCGATGAAAAAGGGCAGCAGTACGCTGCTCAGTTTCTGCAGGAGGAACAGCACCGATACCACCAGGGCAGCGGCGATGCCCCATCGGGCCAGTCTGTCGAATGTGATTTTCCCTTCTATCATAATGCTACGGATTGGCAGGTGACATGGCTCTCTCTTGTTGCAAAGCCTTCATGTAACAGTCGCGGCAGAGCGGTTCGTATTGGGCCTTCTCGCCCAGGAGCACTCTTTTCTCGTCCTGCACGAGGCGGTGGCTGACATAAGCCAGGGCACCGCATCTGACACAGATGGCGTGAACCTTGGTCACCTCGTCGGCGATGGCGCAGAGAGCGGGCATGGGACCGAAAGGGATGCCTTTGAAGTCCATGTCGAGTCCTGCGACGATGACCCTCACGCCCCGGTTGGCGAGTTGGTTGCACACATCGACGAGTCCGTCATCGAGAAACTGCGCCTCGTCGATGCCCACCACGTCGATATCCGATGAGAGGAGCAGTATCGATGCAGAGGTGTCGACAGGTGTGCTGAGGATGGTGTTGCGGTCGTGGCTGACCACTTCCTCGTCAGAATATCTTGTGTCGATGGAAGGCTTGAAAATCTCCACCCGCTGCTTGGCGAAAACCGCACGCTTGATTCTGCGGATCAATTCTTCGGTCTTGCCCGAGAACATAGAGCCGCATACCACTTCTATTCTGCCTGGACGGTGTATTTCTCCTGAAAGATTACTTGTCATGATACGTGCAAAATTACAAAGATAAAACGAGATGTCAAATAATCGAAGAAGTTTTTTGGACCGAACATGAAACTTCTGTGTAAAATGTTACTAAAATGAAAAAAAAAGCCAATAATTTTGTTGATTCTCAGATATCATGTATATTTGTACCGAATATGGGCATCTTGTACATCGTACCGACACCAGTAGGCAATTTGGAGGATATCACTCTCCGTGCCTTGAGGGTATTGAAAGAAGCTGACGTGATCCTTGCAGAGGATACTCGCACGTCGGGCATCCTGCTCTCGCACTATGATATTCACAGACCGTTGATGTCACACCACAAGTTCAACGAGCACGGTACGTCTGCCGCCATCGTGGAGCGGCTGAAGGCCGGGCAGACAGTGGCACTGGTCAGTGATGCGGGAACACCAGGTATCAGCGACCCGGGGTTCTTCCTTGTCAGGGAAGCAGTAGCCGCGGGGATTGAGGTGCAGTGCCTGCCAGGAGCCACGGCTTTCGTGCCGGCCCTTGTCTCATCGGGATTGCCCGACGACAGGTTTTGCTTCGAGGGATTCCTGCCCCAGCGAAAAGGGCGTAACACAAGGCTGCAGTCACTGGTGGGTGAGACCCGCACGATGGTGTTCTATGAGTCGCCCTTCCGCCTGGTGAAAACGCTCACGCAGTTGTCGGAAGTCCTTGGTGTGGACCGTCCCGCCTGTGTGGTCAGGGAAATCTCCAAGGTGCATGAAGAATGTGTGAGGGGGCGGCTTGAGGAATTGGTGGCCCATTTCACCACAATCCCTCCTAAGGGAGAAATCGTCATCGTCGTCGGTGGCAGTGAGGATAAATCAGAGAAGAAATCAACAATAAACCAAAAGGAAAAGAAACAATGAGAAAAATCCTGTTTTTCGCTGTTTGCGCACTGACTGTCGTCAGTTGCAAGGAGGAGCCAAAGGCTCCGGTTGTCGACACTCATCAGATCGAGGTCAACGACTCTTTGCAGAAAATCATCGACCAAAGGGATAATGAGATCAATGAGATGATGGCCACACTCAATGAGATTCAAGAGGGCTTCCGCCTGATCAACGAGGCTGAGAAGAGGGCTACGTTGGCCAAGGACGGAGAAGGGGCGGACAAAGCCTCCCAGATCAAGTCTAACATCCAGTTCATCCAGGACAGGATGAAAACCAACCGTGAGTTGATCGAGAAATTGCGCCAGCAACTCAACGAGAGCAGTGTGAAGGGCGATGAGCTCAAGAAGACGATTGAGGCCATGGTGGCTCAGTTGGAGGCCAAGGACGCTCAGTTGGCCGAACTCCGTGAGATGCTCAATGCCAAGGATGTGCGTATCAACGAGATGGGAGAGGCCATCAATGTGCTCAACAACGACGTGGCAGACCTGAAGAACGAAAGTTCGCAGAAATCGCAGACCATCAGCGAACAGGACAAACAGCTCAACACCGCTTATTATGTTTTTGGAACGAAAGGTGAGCTCAAGGAGCAGAACATCCTTGCCAAGGGCGAGGTGCTCCGGAGCAATTACAACAAGAACTATTTCACCAAGATCGACATCCGTCATCAAAGTGAGATCAAGCTCTATTCCAAGAGTGCCAAGTTGCTCACTCCCCATCCGCAGTCATCCTACCGGCTCGACAAGGACGCCTCCAACCAGTATATCCTCCGCATCACCGATCCGAAGCAATTCTGGCATTCGAGCAAGTACTTGGTAGTGCTTGTGAAATAAGCCACTTCATCCATAGCATTGTCCCCGGGATGATTACAAGAAGAGTAGTTGTCCCGGGGATATTTTTTACCCTTTTCTGATGGTTTGAAATCCTATTGGGGGCATAGAAGAACGGTGGCGCAAAAAGGTCAAAACAAGAAGCCCAATTGTTAAAAAGTGATAGTTTTTTACCTATTATCCCTCCTTTTATCAAACATTTTTCACTTTTTTATGAATTTCTTTGCAGTTTGCATAGAAAATGACTAAATTTGCAAACTGCATGAAACCGTACTATTAAGTAAGGAATAACAACATTGATAAATATTTTATGAGAAAAAGACTAAGCTTGATTTTGGCCTGCTTATTCTTCTTTACAGGATTAGCAGTCGCTCAAAACACTGTTTCCGGCACTGTCATCGACGGCGAAAACAATGAGCCCATCATCGGAGCCTCCGTTTTTGTGAAAGGCACGAAAGTAGGAGCCGTCACCGATATCGATGGCCATTTTTCGCTCAGTGCAAGTTCAGCTACACCCACGCTTGAGGTGACCTACATCGGTATGAAGAAAGTCACCGTAAAGGGTGGTAAGAATATCAAGATCACCATGTATCCTGATGCAGGCACCCTTGAAGAGGTTGTCGTCACCGGTATGCAGCAGATGGACAAGCGCTTGTTTACAGGTGCCACCACCAAGATCGACGCCGACAAAGCCAGGCTCGATGGTGTGGCCGATGTGTCGCGAGCTCTTGAAGGACGTGCAGCCGGCGTGTCGGTCCAGAATGTGTCGGGTACGTTTGGTACGGCACCGAAGATCCGTGTGCGTGGTGCTACCTCCATCTATGGTAGCAGTTCACCGCTCTGGGTGGTCGACGGTGTGATCATGGAGGATGCGGTCAATGTGTCGGCCGACGACCTCTCGTCGGGTGATGCCTCGACACTGATCTCCAATGCCATCGCCGGACTGAATGCCGATGATATCGAGAGTTTCCAGGTGCTCAAAGATGGTAGTGCCACCTCTATTTATGGTGCGCGCGCCATGGCTGGTGTGGTGGTCATCACCACGAAGAAAGGCCGTTCCGGTCATAGCAGCATCAATTATACTGGTGAGTTCACCTACCGTCTGAAGCCCAGTTACAACGAGTATAATATCAGTAACTCCCAGGAGCAGATGGGTATTTACAAGGAGATGGAAGCCAAGGGATGGCTGGAGTTCTCCTCGTTGGCCAACGGTTCATCCTCTGGACTTTATGGCAGGATGTATACTCTGATGGACCAGTATGATCCCGAGAAGGGTTTCGGACTGCCGTTCACACAGGCTGCAATGAACAGGTACCTCCAGCAGGCTGAGTTCCGCAACACCGACTGGTTTGACTTGCTCTTCAACAACAATATCATGCACAACCACTCTGTGAGCATTGCTACAGGTACGGACAAGGCCAATCTCTATGCCTCTCTCTCCGCCCTTGAGGACCCGGGATGGTATAAAGACAGCAAGGTGCAGCGATACACTGCCAACATGAACGCCACCTTCAACCTCTCTAAGCAAGTCACCCTGACCATGCGTACCACAGGATCATTCCGTGACCAGAAGGCTCCTGGTACGCTCAACCAGAGTACCGACGTGGTGAGTGGTGCTGTGAACCGTAACTTCGACATCAACCCGTTCAGTTTCTGTATGAATACATCCCGTACGCTGGACCCCGATGATGTCTATACCCGTAACTATGCCTCGTTCAATATCTTCGATGAGTTGCGCAACAACTATATCGATGTGGACGTGATGGATTTGAAATTCCAGGGCGAGCTGTCTTGGAAGCCTATCCTCGGACTTGAGCTGAAGGCTTTGGGATCCTATCGTATCAATCACTCCAACCGTGAGCATTATGTGCTCAACCACTCCAACCAGGCAGAGGCTTATCGCGCAGGTGTCGACAATCCTAACGTGATGTACAACAACAAGTATCTCTATCAGGATCCCGACAATCCCAACTCGCTCCCCATCTCCGTGATGCCTGAGGGCGGTATCTATACCCTCAACCGCAACAAGGTGAAGCAGCTCGACTTCCGCGCCACCATCAACTACAACAAGATCTGGAACGACACCCATATCTTCAATGCCCTCGTGGGTATGGAAGCCAACCGCGCTGACTACGACCAGTCGGAGCATATCGTCATGGGTGTGGACTATGAAATGAGTAGTCTGGTGAATAAAAATAAGGATCGCGTGAAACAAGCTATCGAGGAAGGTACTGACTTCGATTACTTCGGTCAGTCCTGGAACCGTCGTCTGGCTTACGTGGGCAACCTCAACTACTCCTATAAAGGTCGCTATGTGCTCAACCTGACCGGTCGTTACGATGGTTCCAACCAACTTGGCAAGGCCCGTAGCTCTCGCTGGCTCCCGACTTGGAACGTCTCCGCATCTTGGAATGCCCATGAGGAGACTTGGTTCAAGAAATGGCAGGAGAAGACCCAGAACGCTCTCTCCCATGCAACCCTCCGCCTGTCTTACTCACTTAACGGTGAGCAGACCACCGCATCCAACGCCCTGCCGATCTATCGCCCGACAAACCTCTGGCGTCCGTGGGGTGATGAGCAGGAGAGTGCCATCTACCTCTCTCAATTGGGTAATAAAGAGCTCACCTATGAGAAGAAGCATGAGTTCAACGTCGGTGTGGACCTCGGTTTCATCGGCAACCGCATCAACTTGGTGTCCGACTTCTATATCCGCGACAACTTCGACCTGATGGGTTATGTCAACACACAGGGCGCTGGTGGACAAATCCAGAAATTTGCCAATGTGGCCTCGATGAAGTCACATGGTGTTGAAGCCACGCTTTCTACTCAGAATATCCGTTCTGAGGATTTCAACTGGACCACCGACCTTACCTTCGCTTACTGTAAGACAGAGATCACCGACCTGCTTTCACAGACCCGTGTGATCGATCTCGTGCGCACCAACGGTTCTTACCGCAAGGGCTATCCCCACCGTTCACTGTTCTCCATTCCGTTCATGGGCCTCAACGACGAGGGTATCCCCACCATCATGAACGAGGAGGGTGAGGTCACCACCTCCAACATCAATTTCCAGGAGTACTCCAAACTCGACTTCCTGAAGTATGAGGGTCCGACAGAGGCTACCACGACAGGTGGTATGAACAACATGATCCGCTGGAAGAACTGGCGACTCAATGTGTTCATCACCTATTCTTTCGGTAATAAGATCCGTCTCGAACCGGTGTTCTCTGCCGGTTACTCCGACCAGTCGGCCATGCCGAAGGAGTTCAAAAACCGTTGGGTGGTTCCTGGTGATGAGAAAAGGACTTCGATTCCTGCTATCGCCAGTCGCCGTCAGTCTGCCAACGACTACACGTTGAGCTACGCTTACAACGCATACAATTATTCGACAGCACGCGTGGCCGACGGTGGTTTCATCCGTCTGAAGGACGTGTCGCTCACCTATGACTTCAGTCCCAACCTGCTTCATAAGATCGGGTTGAGCACTGCCTCCTTGAAGATCGACGCCACCAACCTGTTCTTGCTCTATGCAGACGACAAGCTCAACGGACAGGATCCGGAATTCGTCAATGCCGGTGGTGTGGCTTCCCCGCTCTCTAAGCAGTTCACACTGACTGTTCGTCTCGGTATCTAAAATCACATTTCAAGATCATCAATAAGAGAAAAAGAAAATGAAATCGATCAGATATATTTTCATGTCGGCACTTGCTGCATTAGCTCTGTCTTCCTGCAGCGATAGTTTCCTGGACCATCCCGCCGACAACCGTACGGAAATCGACACCGAGGACAAAGTCATCAAGCTACTGTCAAGTTCTTACCCCGGTGCGAACTACATGTGGGTGTGTGAGATTTCCAGCGACAACATTATCGACAACCAGGCACCTCATTTGCCTACCAAGACCTGGGATCCCCAGATTCTCTCGCATTACAACTACTCCTCCTACGACCGGGCAGACGACCAGCTCTTCCGGTTTGAGCCGGCCACCCTGGCCACTTTCGGCGACTACGACCAGCCCGGTCAGATCTGGGAAGGTTTCTATGAGTCGGTGGCAGCATGTAACGCCGCACTCCAAGCCATCGACGAGATCGTGGCTAAAAGCGGGATGACTCCCAAGTTGAAGGCAGCCCGTGCTGAGGCGCTGCTGATCCGTGCCTACGACCACTTCTGCCTGGTCAATGTCTTCTGTCAGCCTTACAAGGACACGGAGACCAGCAAGAATGATCTGGGAATCCCCTACGTGACAGAAGTCGAGGATGTCGTGCAGAAAGAGTATAACCGTGGCAATGTGGCTGACGTCTACGACCGGATACAGGCTGATCTGGAGGCTGGCATCGCCGATCTGGATGAGCAGATCTACCAGCATCCGAAGTGGCACTTCAACGCCAATGCCGCCCATGCTTTCGCTGCCCGTTTCTACCTCTACAAGCGTGAGTATCAGAAGGTGATCGACCATGCCAATTTCGTGCTTGGCACCGACAACACCACCCTGCTCAATATGATGATGGATTATTCCGGACTGGCCGACGCTTCTTATAGTTCGGATTTCGCCAATGTCTGGCAGAATCCCTCGCAAAACAACAACCTGATGCTCATCACGACGGGTTCGCTGATGCAGCGCCGCTCGCTGGGATACCGCTATTCCTGTGCCGGTCCTGCTGCACGTGACGTGTTCCTCATCTCCAGTGGTACGCATGCTTTCTGGCGCTCCTATTACATTTGTCCGTTGACTGCTGTTTCCGGAATGTTCGGCTACAGTTCGGCCGACTATGGTTATTTCTCGGGCAAGATCGCCGAGCAGTTTGAGTACAGCGATAAAATCGCCGGTATCGGATTCCCCCATATCATCCATCGCGCTTTTACCGCCAACGAACTGTTGCTGGAGCGTGCCGAGGCTAAAATCATGCTCAAGCAATATGACGCAGGATGCGAGGACCTCTGCGCTTACTGGAACAACAGTTTCGAGAAATTCCCCGAGGCTGACCATACGTTCTATGAGTCGTATGTGAATGTGGCCACTAAGCAGATCATCGAGAACTGGTATTCCGACGCCTCTCATGGCAACTGCTTCCCCAACTGGGATTTCACACAGCGCGTGAGCAGCAGTTTCGTGGTGCCCGCCGAGGCCACACCCTACATGAACTGTCTCAATGAGCTCCGCCGTTGGGAAACTTCCTTTGAGGGATTGCGCTTCTTCGACCTGAAACGCTGGGGCATTGAGTACAAGCACGTCTACAATGTGCATGCTGATGAGACCACACTGACGGTCGACGACCCGCGCCGTGCCATCGAGGTGCCTTGGGAGGTGATTTCCGCTGGAATGGAGACCTCACGCCCACAGACATCAGCCCACGCCAATTCCAATATCGTGTTGTTTGATGCCAAAGAATATAAAGCAGACTAAAGGAGGGAAATGAAGATGAAAAATAGATTGAACATACTTTTATTCTTTGCCATGTCATTCGTGGCAACTGGTTTCGTGTCCTGTTCGGATGATGATTTCGACCCGTCGATTTTCGACATCAAGGACTACCCACTCGACCGAACACAGTATTCCTTTCCGTTGGACACCTTCCTCAAGGTGAACTTCCTGGAGCCTTATAACGTCAAGTACATCTACCGTATGGAAGATATAGGGTCGGACATGACCAAGAACCTGACTCCCGCAGCTTATGAGAAGAGCGTGCAGTTGGCAGTTCTCTCCAAATATTTGTGGTATGATGTCTATGAGATGTATGGCACGCCCCTTTTCCTCAAGGAGAACAGTCCGCGCATCATCCATGTTATTGGTTCGAAGAACCTCAACCCGAGCCAGGGCACCGAGGTGCTTGGTGTGGCTGAAGGCGGTCTGAAGATCACGCTCTACAATGCCAATGACCTCAATCCGGCCAACATCGACCACATGAACGAGTACTTCTTCAAGACGATGCATCATGAGTTTGGCCATATCCTTGACCAGACCCATCTGCGCCCCACGGCATTCAATCTGATCTCAAGAGCGCAGTATGATGCCTCCACATGGACCAACCTGCCCGACTCCATGGCCGCAGGCCGCGGCTTCGTCTCACCCTATGCAGGCAGTGCTGCCGGAGAGGACTGGGTGGAGGTCCTGGCCAACTACATCACCCGCGATACGCTGAGTTGGGCTGCCCTCATGCGTGCTGCCGCTTTCGAATGGGAAGAGGTGGACATGACATTGAGCGATTACAACAAGAGGGCCAAGGGAGCCAACCTCGACACAGTGGGCTACTTCCGTCAGCACGACAATGGAGAGGAGAAAGTCTACCGCAAGGTATGTGCCCGCAATGCCGATGACAATGTCGCACTGGATGAAAACGGCCACGTGCAATGGCTCAACCGCACTGGTGTACATGGCGACGAGATCATCAAGCAGAAGCTCGAGATGGTGGGCGCTTGGCTGAAAGACAATTGGAACATCAATATCGAGGACTTGCGTCGTGAGGTGCAGAAGCGCCAGTTTGTGACCAATCCCGACGGTACGTTCCAATTCGATAACCGTGGCCGGCTCATCAACCGCCTGATGCAACCTTCCGAGGAGGATCCCTCCATCACCACCATGGAGTATCTCACCAAGTGGGTCACCAATTACAAGAGTTTACAATAATCAAGACATCTCCGATATGAAAAAGATATATTGCATTTCACTGATTCTGGCCACTTCCCTGGCATTCACCTCATGTGTGAAGGAAGAAGACGATATCTTTGGCAAGACCGCTGCCGAGCGGCTCAATGAGGCCAGTGACCTGTATTCGGGCAGACTGATGGCCTCGCATAACGGTTGGGCCATGCAGCTCTATCCCACCACGCAGAACGAGTATCCCTACGGCAACGGCTACCTGCTTCTCTGCCGGTTTAATGCCGACCATTCGGTGAACGTCTCCATGGACAATGTGTTCTCCAACAACCAATACGCAGAGGACACCTCGTTGTGGGAGGTCATCACCGACAATGGACCGGTGCTGTCGTTCAATTCCTACAACAAGTGCCTGCATGCTTTCAGCGACCCCTATGACCTGTCTTTCACGGGTGATGAGAACCAAGCCAACAATGAGACGGGCACAGGTGCCGAGGGAGACTATGAGTTTATCATCGTCGATGCCCCGGAGGATGCCTCATACATGATGCTCAAAGGCAAGAAGCGTGGCACCTACAACCTGCTTACCCCCATTGAGGAAGGTGTGCAATACGCCGATTACCTGGCCGACGTGAAAGCCTTCCAGAACAAGATGTTCGCTGCCAATGCCCCCACGTTCAACGTGTTCCACCTCGGCGACAGCCTCTACAAGATGACGGGTGCCAATGACGGTATTCCCAATATCTACCCTTACGATGGCGACGAGATCATCGATGAGAGTTTCAATGCTTTCCTCATCACCAAGCGTGGCGACAGCTACTACCTGCGTTTCCGCGACGAGGTGGATGAGAACGTGCAGGAGTTTGTCTACAAGCCCGAAGAGGACATCTTCCAGTCTGAGGCATATCCCAATTATTTCATCGAGGGCGACAACCCGCTGCGTTTCTTCAGCAATACACTGGGCAACGCTTCTTTCAAATGGGTGGTCTATGAGCAGTCCGACAAGACAGCCCCGATGTTCCAGACTCTGGCCAGTCAACTCGAGGCCACCTCGTCGAAGAACGTCAAGATCGCCCTGGAACAGGTGCTGATCTCCACGTTGGCCGACCGCATCGTGCTGCAAGTGGCTTATACTTCGAAGGTGGCCAAGCAGGGAACACTTCACAAGCAGTTCTATTATGCCTTTAATGCCGAGACAAGCGGCGATGCACTCAAACTGACTTATGTCGAGCCGACAGGCAAGAATACAGAGGAAATCAGTGCCTCGGGCAATGCTTTGAACACTTTCTCGGCTTTGAACGAAATTATCTCTTTCCTCGGTCAGAATCTGCGAGTGGACGGTGCAGACACGCGGTTCAACCTGAACAACGTGAAACTCATCTCCTCATCCGATGCGGATGCCTGGATCAATGTGAAGGCAAATTAATTATTCACTTTTAAACCATAGATTATGAGAAAACTTTTATTCCTTTCTATCGCACTCTCATGTGCGCTTTCTGGCAGTGCCCAAAAAGCTGATCTGAAGGATGGATTCATCACCAAGCAGCAGATCGTGGACATGCCAAACCAGAAAATGGAGCGGGCCGCCGAGGTCAAGGGGATTGGCCCCAACCGTACTGTCGCCAACAGCGTGTATTACACGATTCCTGGCGCATTGTTCGCTGGATGGACGACTGAAGGCAATGGCTACAAATACTCCATGGCTGTCGTTCCTCCCTTCGTCGATGTCACTTATGCCAATCAAATGACTGACAAGAGCCGCTACATGTGGGAAATCAGTGCCGAAGAAGTGAGTGATGTCACAGAAGCTGCAGAGGAAAACGGCGATTTTATTTCCAACTATACTCCCGGAGGAATGTATTATCCCCTAATTCTCGTCTCTCCTCGGGCCAATGTGACTTATCAGTTCAATGAGGAGAACTATTGGGTGAGGACAGAATCAGGTAGTACAGCAAATGATCTTTCCATGGTGGTCGCTACCAACCAGATTGGAGAAAACACCCTGATGATGACCGCCACCGACCTTCATGGATCCCGTCTGTCGGGCAACACCTATGCTCGCAACACACTCTCCGGCTGGGGTTTCCTGAGCACAGACTTCTTGTTCGGCTCTGGTAGTGTGAGCGGTTCTCCCGCCTGGGGCTTCGAGCAGACCTACAATCCTCTGCTTGCTCCGTTGGCACTCGATGATGTCCGCCTCCAGGGCCTCACTTACAATGAGTATGGTCCTATCCCCGACGGCAAGTCGCTGAAGGCTTACATCCTCACTGTTGACACACTGACCGACGAGACCACTGTGGTGGCCACTCTCGAGGCACTTTCCAGCGATACCATTGATTTTAAAGACGCATCTCCAAAATGGGGAAGCAAAGATGAGAATGCCAATAAGACCGCTTATTTCGGTGAGTTGATTTATCGCAACGCAGAGAAATTCGTCGACCCGTTTGGAAACGAGACCCCGCTGCCCATCGCAGTTCCTGCAGGCAAAGTGTGGCGCATCCAGTTTGAGGGTTTGAATGACGAAGGGGTGAACCTCGGTGTCTATGGTGTGATCAACGGCGAGGTGGAGAGCACCTATATCGAGCCGGGTTATATCCTGACCGAGGATGGTCATGCTTATACATTCCAGAGTTCCATCAGTCCTTATGTCTCTCTGAACGGCCAGTATGAGATGATCGATGTGGTCTCTCGTGATTTCCTGACCGCTGAGTCCCAAGACGGATTCCCCGCAGAGCAGTTCAAGGGTTGGAACGTTCTCCGTGTCTCCAACGACGGCCAGGAGGTCTTCACTGAGGGCATGAGCGGAACAGACTACGACATGGGTTGTGCTTTCGTGGGCACCACTAAACCTTGGTTTGACGAGGATGAGTTCCCCAACTATGATGTGGACGAGGAGACCTTGCCCGACTGGATTGAGAGCATTCAGGTTGACGTCTCAGAATATGAGAAGGATAACATCACGGGCTATAACCTCGTTGTTCCGGTTTGCCAGCCTCTTCCCGCAGGTGTGACTGGCCGTATGGCTGAGATCGACATCGTCGGTAGCGCCGGTATCACGGGCAACAACAAGATCATCGTTCTCCAGGGTGATGCTCAGTATGACGGTACTGGTATCGCTGAGGTCAACAATGATGCTTCTCGTACCAACCGCAGCAAGAACCTCTACAATACTGTTGGACAGCGTATCTCCACAGCTGCTAAGGGTCAGATCTTCATCAAGAACGGTATGAAGTTCATCAAGAAGTAACCAGACTTCCATTGCTTTACAGCATATAACAAGAAATCCCTTCTGCATTCCGCAGAAGGGATTTCTTGTTGTCGGAGTGATGTCAAAGAAACACACAGTTCGCGAGGTATCCCATGGCTTGGTGCCTTGCGCTCATGCTTTATTTCACGACCACTTTCTTGCCATTGACGATATAAATGCCTTTACCCATCTGGCTCTTGTTCACTTTCTGTCCCGTGATGGTATAGACCTCACGGCTTGTATTCGTGGATTTGGCGATGACAGGGAGGATGGCATCGGTGGATTTCTTGTAAATCTGGATGTTGTCACCGTCTGTGTTGTAACAGGCGAAGGAAGAGGATTCCACGTTGTAGCGGAGGTTGCGGTTGACGTTCCTGGACTGGAATGAGATTTTCGCATTGCCGTCGGTGATGTCGATGCTGCACGTGGCGTTGGTGCCGGGCTTGCTGGTGGTGTTGAGTTTTGTGCCGGAGTTTGTGGCCGTGAGGTACGACCCGTCGACTTGCAGCCCCCAGAAGCCTGATGTGGTCTTTTTCAGGGCGATTTTTTGTGTGTTGTCCTCTATCATGACTGTGGCTGTATTCTCGACACCGATGCATGCACCAAGCCGCACTTCTGTTGTCTGATTGACGCTCATGGCCATTGCGTCAGCGGCATTGACGAGGATGATTGTGTCGCCCTCCTGCAGTTGGGCAGCGTCATCCACCTTGGTAAACAGCTCGCCTGTTGTGGGCCTGTAAGTGTAGGCAGCGTCGTTCCCCTTGAAATTGAAGGAAATCGTGCGGTCGCTGTGCATCATGATTTTGTAGATGGGCGCATCGTTGCAGGTCGACTTGTTGAAGTAGGTCCATGTCGGCACATTGATGATGCTGCTGCCATAGAGGTTGGATGGTGATGCTGAGTAATAAAGGGTTCCGTTGTCGGCTGTCACCACCATGGCCCGTTTGGAGGCTTTCACATTATTGAGCGTGTTAAGGTTCCATTGGTTGCGGTTATAGGCGATCCGTGTCACCAGCAGTCCTGTTCCCTGTTCCGGGAAATACCAAGTTCCTGTCTGCCTGTTCTCGAAGATGAAATACTCCTTCTCGTCGGACGGGTTGCGGAAGAGCACTGCGGGGACGCTGCCTTCCACGCAGGGATCCCCCAGAACGACCCCTTGCGGTTCGGTGAGTTCGGGGATTTTCAGCCATCCGAGGTAGCTCCGTTCATAAGCGGTGTAGCCGATGGGAGCGCGCCCGTTATTGATGTTGCAGCCCGTGTCCATGATGCTCCAGTTGCCGAAGGGTGATTCATCCTTGTAGCTATAGTTGGTGCAATAGAAATCCGGCAATCCCAATCCGTGGCCGAACTCATGGCAGAAGGTTCCGATGCCGTCGAGTCCTCCGTAGTAGCTCAGTTCGTTGCCGACGAAATACGATTTGAATGCGAAACCGCTCATGCGCGATGTATACGAATTGAGGTCAAGTTGGTGAGGCCAGATGGTGTTCTCGTCGTTGGAACTGGCCTCGCCTCTGCCCGCATAGATGAAACTTACCAGGGGCACGCTGTTGCCGACGTAGTATTGAGAAAAATCGACACCCTGCTGCACTGCGAGGGCTATGGCTTCCCTCACCATGCTCATCACGTTTTTGTCGTTGCCGTCTTCGTCGTTGCTGCCGTATTCCGCATAGCCTTTGGTCAGTGTCACTTGTGCCACGACAGGAAAGGAGGGGGTGAACATGCCAAAACTTTGACTGGCGAAGTAGTCTTTGGCCGATCCCACGCATCCGGACTCGTCGCTGTAGCCAGGTTCATTGAAGTAACGGTCCATTTTCTCGATGTCATTCGCTTCCTTAAAGGTGACATCGGCGAAATTGACAAGGATGACAGGAATCGTCACGGCTCCGATGCTGTTGACCGAACCCATGCCGCTCTTGCCATATTCCCCAAGTCCGTCTTCGGTGGAGGCGACGTGGCTGTGGAGCGGTCCGTTTGCCCCCCTCATCCGAGCCTTGTTAGACTCTGCTTGGCGGAGGATTTCCTCCATGTCTTTACTGACAAAACGGCCTTTGTCGTTTCGGGTGAAGCACTGACCGTTCTCGGCTCTCCAGAAGTGCATGTACTCGTTGCCTCTGAGTTCCACGTTGATCCGGCTGCCGTCATCCAGCGTGATTGTCCGCCAGATGCCTCGCTGGGCGGGGATGGCACTCATGACCAGCGCATTGGCTGCGAGGAAAGAGGATAGTAGAAATTTTCTCATCATGATGGTTTTATAGGGATTGTTATTTCTCGAATGCGTTGATACTGTCTGTTATCATCGTATTTAACATGCAAATATATACTTTTTATATGGATTTGAGCCTATGTTTTCATTGTTTTTATCTCAAAAACACATTTTATAAGGATATCATCAGAAATTTTTACCATAAGAAGTTCGCTTTCCGAATAAAAAGCACTACCTTTGCTCATCATTACTGCATGTTGCTGACATCATCAACTTAAAATCCTATACATCATGAATCAAGATCAAAAAGGAAGTAAAACTTACCTGTTTTCCATCGTGCTGGTGGCAGTCTTGGGTGGCTTGCTGTTCGGCTACGACACTGCTGTCATCTCTGGAGCGGAGAAAGGTCTCCAGGCCTTTTTCATGGAAGCCAAGGACTTCGCTTACACCGACGGCTGGCATGGTTTCACCTCTGCCTCGGCCCTTATCGGTTGCATCATCGGTTCGGCCCTCTCCGGTTTTCTGGCCACCAACTTAGGCCGCAAGAAATCGCTCATCGTGGCAGGCCTGCTGTTCTTCATCTCTGCCTTAGGCAGCATGTATCCTGAGTTCTTGTTTTTCCAGCACGGCGTACCTACTTACTCCCTGTTGATCATGTTCAATATCTACCGTGTCATCGGTGGAATCGGTGTGGGTTTGGCCTCAGCCATCTGCCCGATGTACATCGGTGAGGTAGCACCCTCCAATATCCGTGGCATGCTTGTGTCGTGGAACCAGTTTGCCATTATCTTCGGCCAGCTGGTGGTCTATTTCGTCAATTTCTTCATCCTGGGCGACCATATCCAGCCTCTTGTGGAGGAGATGGGCAAGGGAATCGCTGCCATCAATCCTGCCGCACAGTGGACCGTCACCACGGGTTGGCGTTATATGTTCGGTTCAGAGGCTGTTCCTGCGGGTCTCTTTGCCCTGTTGATCTGCTTCGTTCCTGAGACCCCGCGTTACCTGGTGAGTATCGGTCAGGACCAGAAGGCCATGGGAGTGCTTTCGAAGATCAACGGTTCGTCTAAAGCCGTACAGATCCTTCAGGAAATCAAGGACACCATGTCGGTGAAGACGGAGAAGCTGATGACCTACGGATTCATGTGTATTTTCATCGGTATTATGCTCAGCGTGTTCCAGCAGGCTGTCGGTATCAACGCCGTGCTTTACTATGCTCCCCGTATCTTCGGTGATATGGGCATGGAGAACCCCATGGTGGTCACGGTCTTCATGGGCGTGGTTAATATTCTGTTCACCCTCGTTGCCATTTTCACTGTCGAGAAACTGGGCCGCAAGCCGTTGCTGATCTGGGGGTCTTTGGGCATGGCCTTGGGCGCCTTCGGTGTAGCTGTCACTTTCGGTCATGCAGGCATGGAGATGGTGACTGCAGCCAGCATCATGATCTATGCAGCCTCGTTTATGTTCTCTTGGGGTCCGATTACTTGGGTGCTCATCGCCGAGATATTCCCCAACACCATCCGTGGTGCAGCCGTGGCCATCGCCGTGGCTTTCCAGTGGATTTTCAACTTCATCGTGAGTTCCACCTTCGTGCCGATGTTCAATATGCATCTCACCGAGGGCGATGATTTCGGCCATTGGTTCACCTATGGGCTCTACGGCATCATCTGTGTGATCGCTGCCGTCTTCGTCTGGCGTTTGGTGCCCGAGACCAAAGGCAAGACTCTTGAGGATATGAGCAAGCTCTGGAGAAAATAAGCCAAGTCAGTAAGTATACATGGGAAAGCGGGGTCAGAGGCTCCGCTTTTCTTGGCTTTCTCCGTCACTTGTGCTGTCCTGTTAGGTGTTGGGAAATCCTTGATTGTCATTTTTCGGAGGTCAAGGTTCCCTTATATGGATTTATTTTCGTAATTTTGCATCCAAATGCACACGATTGACATGAGTCTGACAGAAATGCTTAACCAGCAGGATGGAGAGCGACATTTCTCCTTTGAAGTGCTGCCGCCCCTCAAGGGCAGCGGTACGGATGGTTTGTTTCAGACGATAGACAAACTCCGTGATTTCGGCCCGCAGTATATCAATATCACGACCCACCACAGTGAGTATGTGTACAAAGAGCTCGACAATGGCTTGCTGGAGCGTCATCGGGTGCGTCGCAGACCAGGCACCATAGCCATCGCGGCGGCCATCCAGCAGCGCTACGGTATACCCGTCATCCCCCATGTGATCTGCAGCGGCACGACTATAGAGAACATCGAGTATGAATTGCTCGATTTGCAGTTTCTCGGGATCAGCAATCTGCTTCTTCTCCGGGGCGACAAGGCCCGTGACGACAAATCGTTCACACCCATGCCCGGGGGGCATGCCCATACCACCGACCTGATCCGGCAAGTCGTCAGCTTTAACGAGGGCTATTTCGCTGATGGCACCCCCATCAAACATCCGGGTACGCCCTTCAGCTTCGGTGTGGCTTGTTATCCGGAGAAGCATGAGGAGGCGCCCAATCTCGAGCAGGATATGGCTCACCTCAAGGCCAAGCAGGATCTGGGAGCTGGCTACGCTGTCACCCAGATGTTCTTCGATAATGAGAAATACTATCGTTTTGTGGAGCGTGCCCGTGAGATCGGTATCACCATCCCCATCATTCCCGGCATCAAACCAGTGGCCAAAATGTCGCAGCTGACGATGGTGCCCAAGACGTTTCACTGCGACATTCCAGAGGCTCTGGCCTCGGAGATGAGCAAATGCCGGAGTGACGAGGAGGTGAGACAGTTGGGCATTGAGTGGACGACTTGCCAATGCCGTGACCTGTATGACCATGGCGTGAGAAACATCCATTTCTATACTGTTTCGGCAGTGGACTCCGTCAGGGAAGTGGCCTTGCGCCTGATGCGGCAGTGACGAGACATAGGGAGAGGAGCGTATGAGATTCGACGAAGTCATCGGACAAGAAGAGGCCAAACAGCGTTTGAGGAAACTGGTCGAGGAAGACCGGGTGCCTCATGCCATGTTGTTCACGGGGCCGCAGGGCAGCGGGAAGATGGCTTTGGCCTTGGCCTTCGCCTCCTATCTGTTGTGTGCCCACCGGCATGACGGCGACAGTTGCGGTGCGTGTCCTCAGTGTGCCATGCTCCGCAAGTGGGCTCATCCCGACCTTCATTTCAGCTATCCTGTCATCAAGCCCAGCAAATCTTCGGCCGATTACAAACCCGTCAGCGATGACTTTATCCGGGAATGGCATGACCTGTTGGCAGAAGGCCCCTATTTCACGATAGAGCAATGGCTCGACAAGATGAGAGCGGAGAGCCAGCAGGCTATCATGACCGTCAAGGAAGCCGACGAACTGACACACAAACTGAGCCTGAGGTCCAGTCAGGGCGGCTATAAGGTGGCTCTGGTGTGGCTTCCGGAGCGCATGCATGAGAGTACGGCCAACAAACTGCTCAAACTCATCGAGGAACCGCCTTCGCAGACTGTTTTCCTCCTGGTGAGCGAGAACCCCGAGGCTTTGTTGGAGACCATCAGAAGCCGCACACAGTTGTTCACCGTCTTCCGTATAGATACCGCTGCCATCCAGCAGGCTTTGGTCGGACGTAGGGGTATTGACGAGGAGGCGGCACACCGCATCGCCCGTATCTGCGAGGGAAATTGGCTCAAGGCCATCGACGCACTCGATGCCGAAAGCGAGAGCCGTGTCTTCCTCAACGATTTCATGCAGATGACCCGCATGTCGTTCATGCGCAATGTGGGTGGAATGGCCCAGTGGAGCGGCGTGGTGGCGAAATATGGCCGTGAGAAACAGAAACGCATGCTCACCTATTTCCTCAGGATGGTGCGCGAGAGTTTCGTCTTCAATTTCCACCAACCTGAACTCACATACATGACCATAGAGGAAGAGAATTTTGTCAAGAGGTTTGCTCCTTATGTCAATGAGCTCAATGTGGTGGAACTGTCGGAATTGATGACCAAGGCTATCTTCGATGTTGGGCGCAATGCCAATGCCAGAATGGTGTTTTTCGATGTGGCCCTCCAGTCGACGGTCTTGCTCCGAAGAAAAGAATAAATTCACGCCTTGTCTCATTGACGGGCGAACAATAGATAAAAAGCAGAAAGATGGACTACAAGAATATGAAATTCAAGATAAGCGCCGGTTGTGACAGAGGGCTTTGCCGGGGCGGCGTCGGCCGTCAGGACAAACAGCTCAATACCTACGACTGGTTGGCTGACATCCCTGGCAACGCCAGTAATACCGACCTTGTGGAAGTGCAGTTCAAGAACACACGTAAGGGCTACTATCACAATGTCAATAATCTCGATCTCCGCAAAGGTGATATCGTGGCCGTGGAAGCCAATCCTGGTCATGACATCGGTGTGGTCACCCTCACTGGCGAATTGGTGAAACTCCAGATCAAGAAAGCCAACCTGAAATCTGCCGACGACATCAAGCGTATCTACCGGATTGCCAAGCCCGTGGACCTCGACAAATATGAGGAAGCCAAGAGCCGTGAGCATGCGACGATGATCCAGAGCCGCCAGATCGCCAAGGACCTGGGGCTCGACATGAAAATCGGTGATGTGGAATACCAAGGCGACGGCAACAAGGCCATTTTCTATTATATCGCCGATGAGCGGGTGGATTTCCGCCAACTGATCAAAGTGCTCGCCGAGACGTTCCATGTGAGAATCGAGATGAAGCAGATCGGTGCGCGGCAAGAGGCCGGACGCATCGGAGGAACAGGACCTTGTGGACGTGAGTTGTGCTGCGCCACATGGATGAAGAATTTCATCAGTGTGAGCACCACAGCAGCCCGTTTCCAGGATATCTCCCTTAATCCTCAGAAACTGGCCGGCATGTGTGCCAAACTCAAATGCTGCCTCAACTATGAGGTGGATGATTATATGGAGGCCAGCCGTCGTCTGCCAGCCAAGGACGTCATCCTGCAGACACAAGATGCCGACTATTTCATGTTCAAGACCGACATCCTCGCCGGACTGATCACTTATTCTACCGACAAGCGGACGGCTGCCAATCTGGAGACCATCACCGCTGAGCGCGCTCATGAGATCATCGAACTCAATAAGCAAGGGGAGAAACCTCTCTCTCTGCAAGAGGATGGTCAGCAGCAGAGCGACAATAAGCCCAAGGACCTGCTTGAGGATGATATCACCCGCTTCGACAAGAGCAAGAAAAAGAAAAAGCGTAAGAGCAAGCCTGCTGCTGCCAAAGACAATAAGCCTGCTGCTGCCGAACAGGGTAATGGCGGACAGAATACGGATAAATCACAGGCGGCTGAACCTCAGACTGAGAAACGTGAATCCGGTCAGAAGACTGGCCGTCAGCCTCAGCAGGGCAAGGAAGACAAAGGTGAACGCCCGCAGGCCAACCGCCGTGGTCCGCGCAAGCCAAGGCCGCCACGGCCCCGTGGCGGGGAACAAAAAGCCGGTCCGGAAAATGCACCTGCCAAACCTCAGGGACAACAATAGTCTGATATGACGGGCAGGCCACATATCAAACCGCTCATAGCAGCCGTCGCATGTCTTGCGACGGCGACTTTTATGTCATGCTATCAGAATACCGCCTTCTTCAGGTATTTGCCTGTCAATGTGAAGGGGTGGGAGAAGGCTGACCGTTTGGAATTCTGTGTCCCCTCGGTGACGGCCGGAGGCTATTACGTCGAAGAAATCGGTGTGAGGACATGCCGGGATTATCCTTACCGACAGTTGAGCCTCTGTATTCAGCAGAAGGTGATCTCCACTACAGGCCAGCAGACGGCGAGAGAGAAGAAAGACACCATTGTGGTGGATGTTTACGACGAGGAAGGACGTGTGGAAGGGCGTGGCATCAACCTGAAACAGCATCTGGTCCCCTTTAAGAGCCTGAAATTAAATCCGGGTGACTCCATCGTGATGCATATCAGCCACGCTATGCAGCGCCTGTCGGTTGAGGGTATCTCAGATGTGGGGGTGAAAGTGACCCGTCAGTATGCTGATTGAAAGCATCGCCGCCTTGCCCGGACGGTGAATCATGTGCGGATCAGATTGCGGCTGGCATCTATCCTCAGGAAAATGAACAGCAGGATGGTGAATCCCCATAGCGAACTACCTCCGTAGCTGAAGAAAGGCAGGGGAATGCCGATCACGGGGGTCAGTCCGAGAACCATGCCTACATTGATGAAGACATGGAATAAGAAAATGCTGAGAACACAGTAGCCATAGACCCTGCCAAATTTGAAGGGTTGCCGTTCCGCCAGTACGATTAGCCGCAGGATCAAGGCCAGGAAGAGCAGCAGCACCCCCGCTGATCCTACGAACCCCTCTTCCTCACCCACTGTGCAGAAGATGAAGTCCGTGTCTTGCTCTGGCACGAATTTCAACTTCGTCTGGGTGCCGTTGAGGAATCCCTTGCCCTTCAGACCACCAGAGCCAATGGCGATCTCACTTTGGTGGACATTGTATCCAGCATTGGCGATGTCGTCGTCAAGGCCCAGCAGCACATTGATGCGCTGCCGCTGGTAATCCTCCATCACATTGTTGAGCATGATGCTGGCCGAATAGAAGAAAATGATCGACCCAAGCGAGAAGAGTGCGATGTAGAGATAATTGCCCGTTCTCGAACTCAGCCCTTGATAGATGAGATACCCGATGAGTGCAGCACACACCAGCAGTTGCACCCATACGATGTCGAAAGGTATCACGTATTCGGAGAACAGGAGAAACAATAACGTCACGCCTACGGTGAACCCTCCCAGTTGCAGCGCTTTCCGCTTGTTCTCACAATAGACATACACCATTCCGGCCGAGAACAGTTGGATGAGCAGCAGCACGATAAATTTTCCAAGGGATGTCGGAGTATCCCACAAGGCGATTTGCTCATAACGTATACCCAGGACAAAATACACCACCATGGCGACCCCTGTGAACAGGATGCTCCCCGGCATCCCCTCACGGTAGAACATCAGGAAGAATGCCAGATAGACGAGTGCCGAACCCGTCTCATGCTGCATGACAATACAGCCCATCGGTACAATGACGATGGCACAGGAGAGCAGGAAATCGCTCATGCGATGGATGTTGAAGCCGTAGGTGCTCATAAACTTGCTGATAGCCAGTGCAGTGGCGAATTTCGCAAATTCAGCCGGCTGCACACGGATGGGGCCAAGTACCAGCCACGACCGCGATCCCTTGATGGTCACAGGATTGAAAATAGTGGCGAAGAGCAACAAGACCATGAAACCATACAAGGCGTAAGCCAGCATGTCGTAGTAGCGGTCATCGAGCATCAGGATCACAAAACCCAGACAGATCGATGTGCCTATCCATACCAGCTGCATGCCTGAGCGTGTCGATAGACTGAGGATGTCAGGCTCACTGAAGGAATAGCTGGCACCGCACACACTCATCCAGCCGAGTGCGAGCAGCGCGACGTATATGGCCATTGTCCAATAGTCCAATGACCTCAATACTCCGGGTTGTCTATCTGTCCTTTGCTCCATATTTCAGGTGTTGACTCTGTATTCTTGCTGCCTGTCGTTTCGAACCCTCCGACAGTTCTCCTTTGATGTATTGCTCCATCATCAGCGAACCGATCGGTACGCCGAAGGTTGCGCCGAAACCACCGTTCTCCACATAGACGGCGATGGCGATCTTGGGGTCATTCATGGGGGCGAACCCCATGAAAGCCGAGTGGTCCCTTCCACGGTTCTGTGCCGTACCAGTCTTGCCGCAGACCTCATAGTCACGGCGGTTGGCACTGCGGCAGGTTCCTCCGGTCACGGCCCTGCGCATGCCCCTGACCACCAGGTTGTAGGCGTTGCGTGAGGCCATGGTGTAGCGCTTTTTGGTGTAAAGCGTGTCGAGCGGTTGTCCCTCGATTTCTCTCACCACGTGAGGTGTGATGAACCAGCCCCTGTTGGCGATGGTGGCGCCGAGGTTAGCGATTTGCAGCGGTGTCAGCGTCACCTCGCCCTGTCCGATGGCGATACTGATCACGCCGAGTGCATTCCAGTTGCGCTTGAAAGCCTTGTCGTAGAAGGTTGCGTTGGGTATCATGCCGCGTTTCTCTCCCGGCAGGTCGACTCCGAGCTTGTAGCCGAATCCCATACTCACCATATAGTCGCGCCAGGTGTCCATCGCATTCTGCAGCGTGCCGTATTTCTCTTTTTTGTTGAGCATGTAGTAGAGGCCCCAGCAGAAGAATCCGTTGCATGACGTGCCGATGGCTGGTATCAGGTTGAGCGGCGACCCATGGCCGTGGCATCCCACCCTCATGCCCCTGGTGACAAATCCTCTGTGGCAAGGATACATCGTGGTGGAGTCGATGATGCCCTCGGTGAGGAATGTAAGTGCCTGACTGGTCTTGAAGGTGGAACCGGGAGGATATTGTCCCATGATGGCACGGTTGAGAAGCGGCTTGAGCGGGTCTTTGGCCAGCAGCTGGTGGTTTTTGCCGCGTTGGCGGCCGATCATCATCCTCGGATCATAAGAGGGCGACGATACCATGCAGAGCACCTCGCCTGTCGACGGTTCTATCGCCACGATACTGCCGAGTTTGCCCTCCATCAGCCGCTCGCCGAGCTTTTGCAGTTCGATGTCAATTCCCAGGGTCAGTGCTTTTCCCGGCACGGGTTTCGTGTTCAGTTCCCCATTGTGGTAACTGCCCTGGATGCGGCCGAGTTTGTCGCGGAGAAGGATCTGCACTCCTTTGGTGCCGCGGAGCTCTTTCTCATACGAGCGTTCGATGCCGATTTTCCCGATATAGTCACCTGGCTGGTAGTATTTGTCTTCTTCGATGTCGCTGGGTGAGACTTCAGCCACGTCGCCGAGCAGGAGGGCGGCATTGGGATATTCGTATTGCCGGATGCTTCGCCTTTGGATATAAAAGCCAGGAAACTTATAGGCTTTCTCTTGGAAGACGCTGAACTCCTGGTCCGAAAGTTGCGTCATGAAGAGCTGCTGGGTAAATCTCGAGTAGCCTGGGTTCTTGCTCCTGTCCTGGATGTCGTGCATGCGCTTGATGAAGTACTCCCGGGTGATGTTGAGGGCCTTGCACAGTTCCAGCGTGTCGAGCCTTGACCGTTGTTCGTTGACGATGACCATGATGTCGTACGACGGTTGGTTGTATACCAGGAGTTTCCCGTTGCGGTCGGAGATGATGCCGCGGGAGGGAAACTCAATTTTCTTAAGGAAGGCGTTGCTGTCAGCGTTTTTCTTGTAGTCGTCGCTCATGATCTGGAGCGTGAACAGACGGATGATGTAGATGGTCACAATCGCTATGGCCACCCCAGCAACGACATATTGCCGTTTTTCAAGTTCATAATCCTTCATGTCACTATTCCAATCAATCTTTTAGGGTGGGAGCCGGATGCTCCCAGGGCCTTTTTCAGGCTTTTTTGTGAATCAGTCTGTCGACTGCCAGAATCAGAGCTACAGTAAGTATCGTACTTCCCACGACGCATTCCAGCCATTTCAGACCGTTGAGGAAATTCAGCATCTCCAGGGTGAAGAAAACCACACAGAAGAGCGTCACCATCACGATCGTGTAGTTGATGAAAGGTTTGGTGCCTATCGTTGACATCGAGGGGATGAGTTCCTCATCTCCCTCTCGGGTGATGAACAGATCGAGGAGGTAGGGCTGCACCATAGCGCTCAGCGTCATGGTGGCAGCGTTCACGCCAGGTGTGTTGGAGAACGTGTCGAGTAGCAAGCCAAGGGCGAAAGCCCACACCATCATGGCCCATTTGGCCATGCCTTTCTTCATGGAGATCACGAAATAGACATACAGCATGGGCATCGCGCATCCAAAGAGTTGGCAATGGTTGAGCACGAACACCTGCAAGACGCACAGGATGATGAAGAGCAGCGGTAGTCTGAACAAGTCGTGATTCATGATCCTATAGGTTTCTGTTGGGTTTGATGGAGTCGATGGCCTGTCGCAGCAAGTTGAGCCTTTCGGCCACGGCAGCGTCGTCAATGACACAGACGTCGCGGAGGTTGCCGAAGTCTGTCGAGAGTCGTATCTCAAGGCGGTAGGAGAGGCCGTCCTCGGAGTCGTGCTCGTCGATCACCTTGCCCACCATGATACCCGGGGGGAACATCGAGGAGTATCCACTGGTCACGATGGTGTCGCCCTTTTCGAACTTGGCATGCCGGGGGATGTCGTCGACATAGGCGATATCGGGTTTCCCTCCTTCCCAGTGGAGGTAGCCGAAATAGCCGCGCCCTTGTATGGCGCAGCTGATATTGGAGTGTGTGCTCAGTACGGGAATCACCACGGCGTAGCGTCCGGAAGCCATGTATACCACACCCACCACACCGTTGCCGCAGGCCACGCCCATATCCGGGTGCACACCGTCATACATCCCTTTGTTGATGGTGATGAAGTTGTCGGCTTTGTCGATGGAGTTGCTGATCACCTTGGCAGGAATCAGTCTGTATTGGCTGAGCAGAGGCATCTGCCCCCGGTCCACGTAGGTGGAGTCATGCTTGAGTCTCTCGTCGGTGAGCTGCTCCCTGAGGATGGCCACTTCACGCTCAAGCATGAGGTTGCGCTCGGTGAGCTGTTCGTTGACTGCCCCTTGCCCTATGAAGGAATAGAATTTCGAGTCCGCTTCATGGGTGAGGCCGGCCAGGTAGTTGGCGGATGAGAACCATACGCTTCCCTGGTAGCTGTTGTATTGGAAGAGCAGCACAAGGCTCACCACCTCGAGTATCACGAATACAAACCAGTAGTTGTATTTCTTGAGAAACTCAATGAGATTGCGCATGGCCAGTGTCTTATCTCATCAGGAAGGAGTAGCGGTCGACATTCTTCAGAGCCACACCGGCACCTTTGGCCACGCTGTGCAGCGGGTCTTCAGCGATGTGGAAGGGAATCTGTATCTTGTCGTGCAGGCGCTTGTCGAGGCCACGCAACAGGGCACCGCCGCCTGTGAGGTAGATGCCGTTGTGCACGATGTCGGCATACAGCTCAGGTGGTGTCTTCTCCAGGGCGGAGAGTACGGCATTCTCGATTTTAGCCACTGTCTTGTCGAGGCAGTGCGCGATTTCCTGGTAGCACACTGGCACTTCCATCGGGAGTGCGGTGATGCGGTTGGGGCCGTGAACGATATAGTCCTCGGGGGCCTCGTCTCCCAGGTCGGTGAGGGCAGACCCCACATGGATCTTGATGCGCTCGGCCATTCGTTCACCCACTTTCAGGTTGTGCTGACGGCTCATATAATCCTGGATGTCGGCGGTGAGGTCATCGCCGGCGATGCGGATTGAGTTGTTGCTCACGATACCGCCAAGAGAGATGACGGCGATCTCGGTGCTGCCGCCGCCGATGTCGACGATCATGTTACCCTCAGGGGCTTCCACGTCGATGCCGATGCCGATGGCTGCTGCCATGGGCTCGAAAATCAGATAGACATCGCGCCCGTCGGCATGCTCAGCGGAGTCACGCACGGCACGCAATTCCACCTCCGTCGAACCAGAGGGCACTCCGATGACCATACGGAGCGATGGAGAGAAGAAACGGCTGCCGGTATGCACCATCTTGATGAGCCCTCTCATCATCTGCTCGCAGGCAGAGAAGTCGGCGATCACACCGTCGCGCAGTGGGCGCACGGTGCGTATGTTGTCATGAGTTTTCTCGTACATCAACTTGGCTTTCTCGCCTACGGCGAGCATTTTGTCGGTGCGCTTGTCAAGTGCCACGACAGAGGGCTCGTCGACAACAATCTTATCATCACTGATAATGATGGTGTTGGCGGTGCCAAGGTCCATTGCTATTTCACGAGTGAATGAAAAAAATCCCATTTTCCTAAGTTTTAAACGAATTGAAGTTGACCGGAATAGCCCCAAGTCCAGTTTTATTTCCCTGCGAACCAGTTGTGGATGGCTGTGTCGTAGTGGCTGCTCACGCCGAAAGCGCGCTCTGCCAACATGCGGCGGTCGGCCAGGCTGGTCGCTGCGCCCTTCTCACGAAGGATGTCCACCAGGATGCCATATTCGGCCTTGCTGGGCACGATGACCACATCTTTGAAATTCTTGGCTGCTGCCCTGATGAGTGAGATGCCGCCGATATCGATTTTCTCGATGATGTCCTGCTCGGCAGCCCCGCTGGCCACGGTGTCCTCAAAGGGGTAGAGGTCGACCACGACGAGGTCGATTTCGGGGATGTCGTATTCTTTCATCTGCTGCTGGTCGCCTTCGTTGTCACGTCGTGCGAGAATGCCGCCAAACACCTTGGGGTGCAAGGTTTTCACGCGCCCGCCAAGGATAGACGGGTAGGTCGTCACGCTCTCTACGGTCTGGCACTCATAGCCCAGCGACTCAATGAATTTCTGCGTTCCTCCGGTGGAAAGGAATTTGACACCACCGGCGTGGAGCTCAGCCAGCAATTCCTCAAGTCCGTCTTTGTGGTAGACGGAAACCAATGCGGTTTTTATCGTTTTGTTTTCAGCCATATTCTATATTTATTTTTTTTGAGAATGCAAAGTTACTAAAAAAAGGACTTACCTAAGGCATGTTTATCTCACTTTTTTATTTTTTTGCCCGAATATTTGATTTATGTTATTTAATGTGTTAATTTTGCAGTCTGTAGCGGAAATCGTCTCTCATCATAAGGAATGGCTTTAGTGGGCACAACTATCAACGGAGGGACGTTTTTTTTTCGTTTTCACGCGTTTTGTCGCATTTTACATGTTATATCCAATGACCAACATCGCTATTTTTGTATCAGGCAACGGAAGCAATTGTGAGAATCTCATCAAGTTCTTCCAGCATCATGAGCGGGCACGTGTCGTATTGGTGGTCAGCAACAAGGCCGATGCGTATGCCCTCGTGAGAGCAGAGCGCCTCGGTGTGGACACCATGGTCGTCAGCAAGACACAACTCAACGACCCGTCAGTGGTACCTCCATTGCTCGACAAGTATGAGATCCGTCTGATCGTGCTGGCCGGTTTCCTGCCCATCATCCCGGATTACCTGATCAGTTTGTATCCTCGCCGTATCATCAATATCCATCCCTCGCTCCTGCCGCGTCATGGCGGAAAAGGCATGTGGGGGCATCATGTGCATGAGGCTGTCAAGGCCTGTGGCGATTCAGAGACCGGCATCACCGTGCACTATGTCTCGTCGGTTTGCGATGGTGGTGAGATCATCGCACAGCGTAAGGTGGCTCTTTCGCCGGATGACTCTGTCGGCGACATCGCGGCCAAGGAGCATGAACTGGAGATGCTCTATTTCCCGGAGATTGTGGAACAGGTATTGCTCGGAATGAGTGAAAAAAATTGAAAAAATGAATAAGCAGATCCTTCTTATCAATGATATTGCCGGATATGGCAAGGTGGCCACTGCGGCCATGCTGCCCATCCTTTCCTATTTTGGATTGCCCGTTTACAACTTGCCGACAGCATTGGTCTCCAACACACTGGATTACGGGAAATTCAATATACTCGACACCACGGATTACATCCAAGGCGTCTTCCCTGTCTGGAAAGAGCTGGGCTTCCGTTTTGATGCGATTGCCACGGGTTTTATCGCTTCTGAGCGACAGGCTCGCATCGTTTCCCAATATTGCATGGAGCAGGCCTCTCATGGTACGACGATCTTCGTCGATCCCATCATGGGCGATGAGGGGAAACTATATAATGGTGTGACTCCTTCCACCATCCGCAGTATGCTTGAGATGCTGTCTGTGGCCCACCTTATCTATCCTAATTACACGGAGGCTTGCTACTTGACCGGAACACCCTACAGAGAAGACGGTGTGACGTTGGAGGAAGCTCATCGGATGGTGGAAGCCCTTCATGAGGTTGGGGCCAAGTCGGTGATCATCACCAGCATGATTGTCGATGGCGTGCATTGCGTCATTGGTTTGAACCATTACGACGGACAGCTGTTCAAGTTGGATTATACCGAGATACCCGTGCACTTTCCCGGTACTGGAGATATCTTCTCGGCTGTGCTGATCGGCCATCTGCTGAGAGGCGAGCCTTTGGTGGAGAGCACCCGCCAGGCAATGGACGCCGTGGCTCGGCTGATTGAACTCAACAAGGATAACACCGATAAGAACAGGGGTATTCCTATTGAGAAACATCTTGACATTTTCTGATTCAGAAATTTGCTTTCCGTGTGAAAGTCATCATCTCTTTTGTGACGGGGTGACGGAAACGGATTGTTTCCGCATGCAGGTACAGACGATCAGACGGCGTGCCGTATAGTGTGTCGCCTTTGATGGGTGTGCCCAGTCCGTCGGGATGGGCGCAGTGCACACGGAGCTGGTGCGTCCTTCCGGTTCTTGGGCTTAGAATGACACGGTCTGGAGCGACGGCCTCATAGTCGGTGACGGCCTCTTTGCCCGATCTGTAATCCACCTGCTGCCTTGGACGGTCGGTAGGCACCGCACTCATGGGAAGTCGGATCGTGCCTGTCTTGGGCATTTCTGGTCTTAAAGCCTTCTCGAGAATGGCGACGTAGGTTTTGTGGACTTCTCTTTTCCTGAATTGTTCCTGTAAGTCTTTGTGTATGACTGCATTCTTGGCGACGACAAGGAGTCCGGAGGTGCTCATGTCGAGCCGGTGAACGATAAGAGGACCGGTAGCTTCTGGGCAATGGGCTTTGGCAAAAGACCATACCGAAGCTTCGCCGACCTTCCCAGGAACAGACAACACCCCTTCGGGTTTGTGAATGACCATTATCCAGTCGTCCTCATAGACCGTCTCAGGAGTGCGAAGTGCAGGTTTTTCGTGGATGTTGTCGTCGACATCCAGCCCTTGCAGCATGAATTGGAGTATGGGAAGGCATTTCCCTCTGCAAGCCGGATAGAATTGCAAGTGCTGCCGTATCTCGCCGACGGGGGACCGCCCCCACCAGAATTCCGCAATGCTGATCGGGCGCAGGTGATGGAGATAGGCATATTGCAGTAGTTTGGGCGCGCAGCACTCCCCACTGCCAGAGGGTGGGACAGGGGTGATGGTATCGCTGAAAATCTGCAGTAGGTTGCGTGTTTGTCCGAGTGCGTTGCGCATGTTGAACTGCTCAAACAGCCATTGCTGAAGGGCGTCGGACTTTTTCTTTCGCTCAGAACGGAGCTGTAGAATCTCTTTCTCGAGGTCAGCCACATATGTTGTCTGCCGAACGATTTCCTGCCGATGCCTTTGTCGTATCCGTTTGAGTTCGGCTTTCATCCATTGGCTTTCCCTGATGAGTTCGGCCTCGGAGTGAGATGGGTTTTTCCTCATTTCGTCCCGCCGTTGCTTGGCCGTCTCCATCTCCTTTTTCCACGATGCTACCTCTCGTTCCATGTCCTGCTGGAGAAGTGCCAGCCGATGTCTGGCTGCAAGCAGTTCGGGTGAATGTTCCAGTTCATTCACTCGTTGGTTGATGGCGCTGATGTGCGCTTCTTCTTGTTTGAAATAGCCATCAGGTTGTTGGAAGTCAAACACAGCCGGCACGAACCAAGGCCAATCGTTGCGCTCTGCCAACAGTCCTGAATAGGCAGCCAGGAATCCCAGCTGACGACGCTCGTCTTCCACCACCAAGACGCCGAACATTTTCCCGGCTTGAATCTCGTCCTGCCACTCTTCCATTGTTTCCAGATAGCGTTGTACGGCTTCCGCTGCCTGTTGACAGAGTGGATGAGGCACGTATCCCATGGGATTGTTGAGTCTCTTGGGACGGGTGAACTGGGCGTAAAGTGGGTGGAATCTCTCCATGCGGGGCGTTTTGCTCAGTTGGTCAGGGTGACAGCCATGAGTCCGATGACCACATCGCAGGACAGGGTGCGTAAGGTCAGCCTCCGCAGTCGTTTCTTGGGATTGAGGGGCATCTTGAGGATTTCAGCTGCCCCGCAGTCGATAAGTCGTGGTTCCGCACTGTCGGGATTTCCCGGAACACTGTTGTCGAAAGCTCCGGTCTTGACGATCTCGCTGATATGGCGTGACACCTTCCCGCTCCCCAGGTGCACCCTGTAGGGCCGCAGCGATGCGGCGCTGAATGCCAGTCCGTCAAGGTAGTAGTCCTGTTCGATGGGGCACCAGTTGATGGGGTTCACCAGTCTCAGGGTGTCGACGGAGTGGTCGCTGTATTCCACGGTGACGATGCCGTTGTCGATGCGGCTCTGCATGTTGTTGGTGCTGCCGGCCAGCATCAGGCAGGCGTATGACGCTTTCCCCTTGAGGGGGATTGTCACGCTCTCCGGATAGTTGTCCCACAGCGACGTGTAGATGATGTTTTGTCCCTCAGCTGGTGTGAGGAAGGTCACGCCGATGCCGGTGTCAAACAAGCCCTTCACGGATTTGGCGCGCAGTCCATCGTCCTCGATGTGTGCTGTGCGGTTGGGAAGGCACCATTGCCCGATACCCTGTTTTGGCAGTTGCAGCGTGGTGTAGGGCGGACGCGGGGTGAGGTACTCGTTTTTGAAAATATCATCCACATTGGCGTTGAAGAGTTTACTGAGGTCTACTTGCCGTTGCTTGGTCCCTTCGATGAACTCAGCGAGTCCGGCGAGGTCGATGTCGGTCTGTTCCATGCTGGCCGTCATGTCGCTGGCCGGTTCCTCCTGGATGTCCCACTGGCTCATGTCGGCGATGAGGGTCTGGCTGACACTCTCCGTTCCTCGGAATTCCACAAATTGCCCGTCGCCGGTTCCCACCCGTAGGATGATCCGCAGGGGTTGTGCGAAATGTTGTTCGACGTCGTAGATCAGTTTCTCGCCTTGCCGGCGGAAGGAGTAAGTCAGGTAAGGTGTGGAGATGGATGCCTCGTTCCATTCATCGGGCAGGGTATACTGGATGATGCACTGTCCATTGAGTGCATCTGGCCTGATGCCGAAGAGTCCGTTGACGATGGCGCGGGACGAGATGCCGATGTTGTCGCCGAAATCACGGTAGGCCTCGCTGCGTGCTTTGTCGTAGTAACTGATCTGGCCGAAGTTTCCAGGGCATGCGCCGAGGAACATGCCGTCGAGTACGTCGCCCTTGAGCAGTCTGAATCCCTCGTTTCGCCTGCCGGCGATGAAATATGCCAAAGCCATGTTCATCACCTCTTCGTGGGCCACGTTGTTGGTGCTCCAGTCGTAGGGCAGCCAGTCGGTGGTGCTGAGGGAGAAAAGGGGTTTGCTGTCATCGGCCACCATTTGTCCGCCTCCCATCACCTCCACGGGGATGTGGGGGAAGTGCCTGTCGGCATAGAGCGTGGCTTGCCAAGCCTGGTCGGGGGTGCAGGCGTTGCAGTCGATGGGGGTATAGATGGTCCACAGGGCGGCACTCTCATGCAATCTCTTCAGTCCCATCAGGTCCTGAAACTCAGCCCAGTGGCCCTCTTTCTTCATCCACAGCCTGTGGTTCATGGCTTTGAGGATGGCTTGGGCTTCTTGCTGGTAGGGCACCGGGTCCTCGCCGATGAGTTCGGCGATGCGTGCGGCGAGCAGGTTGCCTCGGTAGTTGTATGCCGAGGAATGGGTCACCGCGCCGCCATTGTAGTAGAGGGCATCGCTCGCCCAGATGCAGCAATAGGCGTCGTAGAGATGGTCGCCGTCGGGATCGAAATTGCGCTTTTCCCATTCCAGGTGGAGCTTGATGACCGGCCACATCTTCCTCATGTATTCTTTGTCGGCATGGTAGCAGAAGTGCCACATCAGCTCGTCGATATAGTTGAGGTTCATGTCGTAGTGGCTCATCTTCTCGTTGTTGCCAGGGAGTTTGCAGATGTATCCGTTGCTATACATCTGCGTGCCCCATTTCTCCTCGGCGCGCGCCAGGTTGTTCTTGGGGTCTTGGTTGGGGTGGGGGTATATCGGCGGCACTTGTGTCACCATGCTCTTGGCATAGGCGTCGAAATGAGATATGGCACGCTCGTCCCATCCCAGCACGTCGCCCACGTATGCGGCACGCCAGCCAGCCAGCGGAGTGCGCCATCCGATGCATCCGTGCAGCCAGGTCTCACCGTCCCAAAGACCGTCGGCGGCAGCTGCCAGACTTGCTCCCAGGGTGTTGATATATGGGTCGGGGGTATGTATCTGGAGCCGTGAGATGATGCCTTGACGGATTTCCTCCTCTTTGGCGAAATGTGCTTCGCCGAGTGTATCGACCATGAGGGTGCGGTCGGCTGTCAGTGCGATATAGGTGTCGCTGTCGTTGACCCATGTCAGTGTCTGCAGTGGGAGGCCGACGCCTTCGTAGCTGCTGCGTGGCTCCAGTCCATAGTCCCCGTCGCGGGTCATCTTCGGCTTGGCCAGTTTCCTCACAATGGCGTGAAAAACAGGCTTTTGCTCGAAACCCTCGGTGTGAAACCGCCAGATGGCACCTTCATCGGTGTAGGTGGCCAGTGCGGTGATTTGCGCTTGTCCATGGTGCCAGGTGTCATCCCCTAAGGTGTAGGAGCGCCGCCCACCGTGGTATCTCGCTTCGCAGAAAGACGTGGAGTCGAGGGGTTGCAGCCGTCCGTTCTGTTCGATGAGGAAAGTGATGTTGAGGCTGTTGTCGCGGTCATAGGTGGCGAATACCGGACGATCGCTGGTCTCCAGCCGCATCCGGGTGTGTGAGCCATAGAGGGCACGGGTGTAGCGGTTTGTCCCGTTGACGCATACGATTTCGCCGTGGTCGGGATAATAGTTCATGGTCCTCGCCGGCTTCCTGCCTTCGTCGCCAGCTGAAGCGCCGACGGCCACAAGGGCCAGGATGCTGGTGAGGAATGTTCGGAGTGTTTTCGATGTCATGGGGTAGGGTGGAGCTATTCGGTTTTATCTCACGATTTCATCAGTCAGTTCCCATCCCATGATGGCAGAGATCTGTGGGATGAGCGACATGGCGATTTTGCGTTGGCCTTGGTAATTGGGATGCCAGTCTGCTCCCATGTCACGTTGCTCGGTCACCATGCCGGCCAGGGAGTTGGCCATATAGACATCGGGCATGTTGAGTGTCCGTTCGCGCAGCAGGTTGATGCTGGCCTGCAGATAGCGGCTGGCTGAGTGCGGTGTCACACAGATGATTTTCACGCCGGGATATTTTTCCTTGATGGTTTGGATCATCTTCAGGTAAGCACCCACGTATTGCTCGTCGGTGGGGATGGCCACGGGCGAGAAGTCGTTGGTACCCAGGTTGATAAGCACGAGTTGCGGTGTATACAGGTCAAAAGCGTAGCTTTGGGTGCCGTGTTGGTCGTAGATTTGGGTATAGCGGGTCGACAGGTTGTTGTCGGAGATTTGCTTTTTGTCACCCCAGTTGCGCACCATGCCGAAACCCGAATGGGCGGTGAGGGCGTAATCGGCGTTGAAATAGCGTGCCACGATGCAGCCATAGGCTTTGTCGCAATTCTCCGTGTCGATAGAGAATTTGTCGCTGGCTTTGCTGCTCTCCGTGCCGTAGCCGCAGGTATAGGAGTCGCCGAAGACCTCTATCATGCGCTCCTTGCGTGCCACGGGAGTCAATTTCCCTCCTTTGGCCAGAATGATCTTGTGGATGGTCGTGCGCCCGTATTCCCCTTCTGTGCATTTCTGCAGTCGAAGCCGGTGTGTGCCTTTCGACAGTTTCTCAGCCAGGATGATGCGTTGTGGGGTCTTGCCGGTGATCTTGATTTTCTTCTGCCATTTGCCGTCGATGTAGAGGTTGTGCCACGAAATGCCGTCTTCCGAGACCTCTATGGCGAGATACCCTCCTGTGAAATCGGTTTGGAAGTAGACTCCCACCCAGTCGTAGCTCATTGCTCCGTCGTTTTGTACTTGGGTGCGGCCAGTATAGGTGATGCCCTTGTCGTTACCGGGGAAGCTGTTTTGTCCTGCCACATGCAGACAACTGGCCAGAAGAGCCAGCAAAGTGTAAAATCGGATTTTTCTCATTGTCGTAGAATGTTTGATGCAAAAATACACAAATCTTTCGATATTTAGGGCAAAATATTTGATTCATATCATTTTTTTTCATAAATTTGCATGGTCCTTGTCGGAAGGCAGGGATTTGATTGGAAATAACAAGACTTTAAGGAATGAATATCGCTGTTATACTTGCTGGAGGAAGTGGCTCCCGGCTTGGCGGCGGCATCCCCAAGCAGTTCATGAAAGTGGCTGGCAAGAAGATCATCGAGCACACCATTGATGTGTTCGACAGTCATGACCTGATAGATGAGGTTGCTATTGTCAGCCGTCCTGATTATATCGACACTGTGAAGGAGATTGTCGAGGCCAACGGCTATCGGAAGGTGAGGAAGATATTGCCCGGCGGCAAGGAGCGCTACGACTCCAGCTTGTCGGCTATCGCCGCTTATCCCAATGATGACGACAACCTGCTCTTTCATGATGCAGTGAGACCTCTGGTCAACCACCGCATTATCGACGACTGCATCAAGGCGCTGGAAACCTACCATGCCGTCGATGTGGCCACCCGAACCACCGACACCATCATCCAGGTCGACAGTGATGACTGTATCGTAAGCATCCCCCCACGTAAATATCTCCGCAACGGTCAGACACCGCAATGCTTCAAGCGGGGCGTGATCCGGCGGGCGTATGACATCGCACTGAAAGACCCGGCCTTCGTCACCACCGACGACTGTGGCGTGGTGCGCCGTTATCTGCCCAACGAACCAGTGTATATCGTTGAAGGAGAAATGTTCAACATGAAGGTCACTTATGCTGAGGATCTCTTTCTGCTCGACAAACTCTATCAACTGAAGAGTATTGCGGGCAGCAAAGAGGTCCTGATTCGCACGATCCGTGAGATGCCAGGCAAGGTCATGGTCGTCTTCGGCGGCAGTGAGGGCATTGGCGGCAGTATGGTGGAACTGGGGCGTGAGCTTGGTGCCACGGTCTATTCCATGAGCCGGAAGGAGAACGGCGTCGACATCGCCGACATGAAAGAGGTGGGCGCACGCCTTCGCGAGATCTATGAGCGTGAGGGACATATCGATTATGTGGTGTGCACGCCCGGAGAACTGTTGCGTGAACCGCTTTCGGCCATGTCTTACTCCGCCATCTCCGACAGCGTCAACACCAATTACCTGGGTGCCGTCGTGGTGGCCAAGGAGTCGTATGAGTACCTGCGCCAAACCTGCGGTTCACTGCTGTTCTTCACCAGTGGCATATACACCCGCGGGCGGATGCTCTACAGCATCTATTCCTCTACCAAGGCCGCCATCGTCAATCTCGTTCAGGCCCTGAGCGAGGAGTGGACCGACACCAACGTGAGGGTCAACTGCATCTGTCCGGATGCGACGAAGACTCCCATGCGGTTCCGCAATTTCGGCATAGAGAGTGAAGACCAGCTGCTCGCCTCACGGGTAGTGGCTGTGGCTGCGGTCAACACGCTGGTATCACCCAGCAACGGCCAGGTGGTGAGTGTGAAGAATAATCATTGAGTACAGAAGACATCACGTGTCAGTATGAGAGAAATGAGCCTGCATGACATCCAGAAGACCTGCCTTAAGATTGTCTTGAGACTGCATGAGTTCTGTGAGGAGCACGGCATCATGTATACGCTGACAGGCGGCACGCTCGTGGGCGTGATCCGGCACAAGGGCTTCGTCCCTTGGGATGACGATATCGACATCCTCATGCCTCGTCGCGAATATGAGCGCTTCTGCAAAACCTTCGAGGATACGGAGGATTTCAAACTCTTCGCTCCCTGCAGGCACAACAGCCGCATCCCCTATGCCCGGTTGTGTGAGATGCGCGAGACGCTCGTCATTCCTTATTCACCTTGTTTCGTCGGTGAATCCGGTGTCTGGATCGATATTTTCCCCGTAGATGCAGCCGATGAGGATTTCGACACTTATTATAACCGTCATCTCCAACTGAAGGAGATCAAGCGGGTGCTCGACGTGAAGCGCATGAGTTACGTCCCGCTGAGGCGGCAGAAGACGTTGAAGGATTTCCTTTATATCCTGTGGCACAAGGTGAGGGCGACACGCAAGAGCTGCGAGCAACTCATCGAGGAGATGGAGCGCATCAGCACAGCCCCCGTGGCGCGTCCCACCCACCTCACCAATTATTATACCCTCTATCCCAAGAAAGAGCATTTTCCCAAGGAGGATTTCGCCTCCACCATCGAGGGTGAGTTCGAGGGGCATACATTCAGGATCATGAGCGGCTATGATGATTTTCTCCGTCGGCTTTTCGACGACTACATGCAGTTGCCCCCTGAGGAGAAACGTCATGCCAAGCATAGCCGTCACGTATATCGTTGGAAATAAATACACCTTGTTAAATATATGAATATAGCAGTGATTTTGGCCGGTGGCAGCGGTTCCAGTCTGGGCGGCTCGCAACCCAAGCAGTTTCTGAAGGTGGCCGGAAAGACCATCCTCGAGCATACGATAGATGTTTTTGAGAGCTGCGAGGTCATTGATGAGATCTGCGTGGTCAGTCGGGAAGACTATGTGATGGATGTCGAGCAACTGGTGGTCGACAACCAATACCAGAAGGTGAAGAAGATCCTCATGGGCGGCAAGGAGCGCTATCACTCCAGCCTGTCGGCCATCGCCGCCTACGAGTGCGACGACGACAACCTGATCTTCCACGATGCCGTCCGTCCCTTGGTCAACCACCGTATCATCCGTGAGTGCGTGGAGGCCCTCAAGACCTATCGCGCCATCGACGTGGCCACCCCCACCACAGATACCATCGTCAGGGTCGACGAGAGCAACTGTATCAGTTCGATACCCTCCCGCAGCGAACTGCGCAATGGTCAGACTCCGCAGTGCTTCAAGCGTGGCGTGATCCACGAGGCCTACCAGTTGGCGATGCAGGACCCTGATTTCACCACCACCGACGACTGTGGCGTGGTGCGCCGGTATTTGCCCGATGAACCTGTCTATGTGGTGAAGGGGGAGACTTTCAACATGAAAGTGACCTATATGGAAGACCTCTTCCTACTCGATAAATTGTATCAGCTCCGCAGCGTGCCCAATACGAAGGAGGTGATGGAGGAAGCCCGACAGACCATGCCCAACAAGGTGATGGTGGTCTTCGGCGGTAGCATGGGCATCGGTGAGGAAACCGTGAAACTCGGACGTGAGCTGGGGGCTGTCGTCTACTCCTTCAGCCGTTCGCAGAATGATGTCGATGTCACCAATGTCAACCAGGTGCGCAAGGTGCTGCGTGAGGTGAGAGAACGCAACGGACACATCGACTATGTGGTCTGCACCCCCGGCATCCTGGTCAAGAAAGCTCTTGCCGACATTTCCTATGAGGAGATCGTCAACAGCATCCATGTCAATTACATGGGTGTGGTGACTGTGGCGAAGGAGTCGTTGCCCTATCTGCGTGAGACGAAAGGCTCTTTGGTGTTCTATACCAGCAGTAGCTATACCCGCGGCCGGAAATTATACAGCATCTATTCCTCGACCAAGTCGGCCATTGTCAATCTCGTGCAGGCCCTGAGCGAGGAATGGTTCGGCTTCGACGTACGGGTCAACTGCATCAATCCTGAGCGGACGAGGACCCCGATGCGCCTCAACAGTTTCGGCGTGGAACCTGAGGGCTCGCTGCTTGAGCCCAAGTATGTGGGTATCGCCACAATCAATACCCTGGTCTCGCAGTATAGCGGTCAGGTCATTGATGTGAAGCGGTAAGCGAAACAGCATAAAAAGCAACAAGGCAGGGCTTAAACCCTGCCTTGTTTCGTGTTATCAGTCGAAGTCTTGGTGGTCAAGACTGTCGTTGAAGTCTCTTGGCTCACGCTCTGCCATCGGGTCGTGATGGTCGTTGCGCCGTGGCTGGTGATGGTTGCCCTGTCGGTTGTTGCCTCCCTGACGGTTGTTGTTGCCACCCTGACGGTTGTTGCGCTCGGGGCGCGGACGGCGCTCACGCTCAGCATAGCCCTCGGGTTTCGGTTCCAACACGCGGTGTGAGAGTTTGTATTTGCCCGTCTTCGGGTCAATCTCCATGAGTTTCACCTTGATCTTGTCGCCTTCCTTGATGCCGGCGTCCTCGACGGTCTCCAGACGCTTCCACTCGATCTCCGAGATGTGGAGCAGTCCGTCCTTGCCGGGCATGATCTCCACGAAGCATCCGTAAGGCATGATGGAGCGCACGGTTCCCTCATACACCTCACCCACCTCGGGGATGGCCACGATAGCCTTGATCTTGCCAATGGCGGCGTCGATGCTCGACTTGTCGGGAGCACTCACCTGCACCTTGCCCACACCGTCGATCTCGTCGATGGTGATGGTGGCACCGGTGTCTTCCTGCATCTGCTGGATAATCTTTCCGCCCGGACCGATGACGGCACCGATGAACTCCTTCGGAATATCGAAGGCCACGATGCGGGGTACATGGGGCTTGAGGTCGGGACGCGGCTCGGCGATCGTCTCGGTCAGTTTGCCGAGGATATGCTCGCGGCCGGCCTTAGCCTGCATGAGAGCTTTCTCCAGGATGTCGAAGCTCAGTCCGTCGCACTTGATGTCCATCTGTGTGGCGGTCAGACCGTCCTTCGTTCCCGTGGTCTTGAAGTCCATGTCGCCCAGGTGGTCCTCGTCGCCGAGGATGTCGCTAAGCACGGCATACTTGTCTTCTCCCGGGTTCTTGATCAGACCCATGGCGATACCGCTGACAGGCTTCTTCATCGGTACACCGGCATCCATCAGGGCCAATGTGCCGGCGCAGACGGTGGCCATGGATGAAGAGCCGTTGCTCTCCAGAATCTCGCTCACCAGGCGCACGGTGTAGGGGAAGTCCTCGGGGATCTGTCCTTTGAGGGCACGCCATGCCAGATGGCCGTGGCCGATCTCGCGGCGGCCAACAGAGCGCTGTGCCTTGGCCTCGCCAGTGCAGAACGGTGGGAAGTTATAGTGGAGCAGGAAACGCATGTAGCTGCGCTCCAGCACGTCGTCAACCAGTTTCTCGTCAAGTTTGGTGCCCAGTGTGCAAGTCGTGAGCGACTGTGTCTCGCCACGGGTGAAGATCGAACTTCCGTGGGGGATAGGCAGTGGGGAGACCTCACACCAGATCGGGCGGATATCGGTGGTCTTACGGCCGTCGAGACGGATCCCTTCGTCGAGGATGCAGCGGCGCATGGCGTCACGCATCACATCGTGGTAGTAGCGGTCCATCATGTCGTTCTTCTCCTGAAGGGCATCTTCATCGAGGTCGCTGTGAGCTGCGGCATAAGCTTCCTTGAAGTCAGAGAGGATTTTCTCAAAGGCCTCAGCGCGGGCATGCTTCTCCAAGGCTTGCTTGGTCACGTCGTAAGCCGGCTGATAGAGCTCCTTGTTCATCTGCTCGCGCAGTTCCTCGTCGTTCACCTCATGATCGTATTCGCGTTTCACGTCCTTGCCCAGCTCCTTCGACAGTTCGGTCTGAAGCAAGCACATCGGGCGGATGGCGTCCATGGCGGCTTTGAGGGCACCGAGCAGGTCTTGCTCACTCACCTCTTTCATCTCGCCTTCCACCATCATGATGTTGTCGGCGGAGGCACCCACCATGATGTCCATGTCGGCCTCTTTCATCTGAGCGAAGGTCGGGTTGATCACGTATTCCCCGTTGATGCGAGCTACGCGAACCTCTGAAATGGGGCATTCAAACGGTATATCTGAGCATGCCAGTGCGGCAGATGCTGCAAAACCGGCCAATGCATCAGGCTGGTCGACTCCGTCGGCAGAGAAAAGAAGCACGTTGACATAAACCTCAGCGTGGTAATTGGAAGGGAACAGGGGGCGGAGCACACGGTCCACCAGTCGTGAGGTGAGAATCTCGTTGTCACCAGGTTTGCCCTCACGTCTTGTGAATCCTCCGGGGAACCGTCCTGCCGAGGCATACAATTCTCTGTAGTCGACCTGTAAAGGCATGAAATCGGTACCGGGAACTGCATCTTTTGCGGCACAAACAGTGGCTAATAACACGGTGTTGCCCATGCGGAGCATCACGCTGCCGTCGGCCTGCTTTGCCACTTTCCCGGTCTCAATGCTGATGGTTCTTCCATCAGGCAATGATACTGTTTTCGTAATTACGTTCATCTAAAAAATCAAAAAAATCTTGTGGTTTTTTGTACATCTAAAAAATAAATCGGGCAAAGTTACTCATTAATACGCTAATAAACGAATATTTCGGGGATATTTTGCGTTTTTTAGGAATACTCTTGAAAAATATACTTTTTAACATTTTTATAAGTATTATATGCTGAATTTTACCTATTTTTGCACCCAAATTTGAGTTGGGGTTTGAAAATCCCCAGTTTTTTTAATTAATTTTTTACTAAATTATGCAGAAAAGATTCTTTTTGCTGGTGTCACTCCTGCTCGTGGTTGCCTCGAGCATGATGGCTCAGGTCACGACCTCCTCTCTCGGTGGACGAGTGACAATGAAAGGTACTGACGAGACGGTGATTGGCGCCACTGTGCAAGCCGTGCATGAGCCTTCGGGCACACGCTATGCCGCAGTGACCAACATCGACGGACTCTTCAACATCCAGGGTATGCGTACTGGTGGTCCTTACACGGTGACCGTTTCCTACATCGGTTATCAGACAAAGACAGTGAAGAACATTGTCCTCGAGCTCGCCGAGACTTCCAGAATCAACGTGGAACTCTCTGAGGATGCCAATGAACTGACAGAAGTGATCGTTTCCGGAAGGGCCTCCAAGTTCGCCGTGGAGAAAACTGGTGCCTCCACCAACATCACCAATGCTCAGATCACCAACCTGCCTACCGTCAGTCGTAGTATCACTGACGTTACCCGCCTCTCCCCGTATGGAGGCAACGGCATGAGTTTTGCCGGTGCCGACGGACGTACCGCCAACTTCACCGTTGATGGTGCCAACTTCAACAACAACTTTGGTCTTTCTGACAAACTGCCTGGTGGCGGTAACCCCATCTCGCTTGATGCCATCGAGGAATTGCAAGTCGTGATTTCTCCCTATGATGTGCGCCAGACCAATTTTATCGGTGGTGGCGTGAATGCCATCACCAAGTCGGGTACAAACACGTTCAAGGGTAGTGCTTATGTCTATCACCGCAATGAGAACCTTCGTGGTGATGTAGTTAATAAGGTGGTCTTGCCCACAGCCCGTGAGAAGGACCGCCAGACCACATATGGTTTCTCCCTGGGTGGACCGATCATCAAGAACAAACTGTTCTTCTTCGTCAATGGTGAGATGATCAAGACCCCGACCATCTCTTCTCCTTGGCGTGCTTCCAAGAATGGCGTGGCTGATGGCACTCAGAGCATCTCACGTACGACCCTCTCCGACATGGAGACCATCTCCAACTTCGTGAAGAACACTTATGGCTACAACACAGGCAGCTGGACGAGTTTCCCCGCCGACGAGAGTAACTACAAGCTGTTGGCCCGCATCGACTGGAACATCTCCGACAGGCATCACCTGGCCCTGCGCTACAACTACACCAAGAACACCATCTGGAATGCGCCCAACGCTACTTCCATGGACGGCGGTACTCGTATGAGCGGTGCCCGTATGTCACAGTATTCCATGGCTTTCTCCAATTCAATGTATTCGATGGACAACCTGGTTCACTCCTTCTCTCTGGATCTGAACAGCCGTCTGACCGATAACCTCTCCAACCAGTTCCTGGCCACATACTCCAAACTCGACGATGTCCGTGGCTCCGACTCCGCTGAGTTCCCCTTCATCGACATCCTCGATGGCGGCGACAACAACTACATGGCCCTGGGCTATGAGCTGTTTACCTGGAACAACGCCGTGCACAACACTATCTGGAACATCAAGGACGACGTGACCTATTACATGGGTAAGCACAAAATCATGGCTGGTATCTCCTTCGAACATCAGATGGCCGACAACCAGTACATGCGTAACGGTACGGGCTACTACCGTTACAAGACCATGGAGGACTTCATGACTGGTGCAGCTCCTGAAATCGTCTGTCTGACCTATGGTTATGATGGTGAGTCGAAACCCGCTGCTCGTGTGCAGTTCAACCGTGCCGGCATCTATGGCCAGGACGACTGGAGCATCAACGATAAGTTTAAACTGACTTACGGACTGCGTGTCGATGGCCTGTTCTTCAACAACAGCGACCTGATCACCAACAAAGCCATCTACGATCTCGACTATGATGGTCGTCATATCGATACCGGCAAGTGGCCGGGCAGCAGCATCACCCTCTCTCCGCGTCTCGGCTTCACCTACGACGTGTTTGGCGACAAGTCCCTGAAACTCCGTGGTGGTTCGGGCCTCTTCTCCGGCCGTCTGCCTCTCGTGTTCTTCACCAACATGCCTACCAACGGCGGTCTGGTGCAGTATCAGGCACAGCTCAATGCCAAGACCAAGGTGTGGGATGGCAAGAGCAATTCCGCTGTCAAAGGCTTTGAGAACTATTCCGGCGCTTATACCACAGATGCCAACGGCAACCGCTTCATCGACATGAACCAATTTGCCGGAGGCCTCGTGACTGAGAATGGAAAGGCCAGCATCGCTGCCCTGCAGAACAGACTCTTCTCTATGGGCTATCCCTCACATGTGACTCCTGAGATGGGAACTGTTCCTTCTTCCATCTCCGCAGTGGATCCCGACTTCAAAATGCCGCAGGTGTGGAAGACCTCTCTGGCTATCGACTACCAGATTCCCGTCAACTTCCCCTTCAGCGTGACCCTCGAGGGTATTTTCAACAAGAAGATCCACGACAACTGCATCTCCGACTGGGCAATCCCCTCAGTAGGTGGCTTCGCACGCTTCAATGGTGCTGACAACCGTCCGATCTTCCCCGCTGGATTCCGCACAGGCACCAAGGCTTTCGTGCTGGAGAACACCAGCAAGGGCTATGGCTGGTCGGCCAACCTGACTTTGACAGCACAGCCATGGGAGTGGCTCAGCCTCATGGCTGCTTACACCCACACCGTGTCGAAGGAGGTGACCGGTATGCCGGGTTCGGCAGCTGAGTCTGCTTTCACCTACGTTCCCACTGTGGAAGGCCCCAACAACATCAAGTTGCACAACTCTCAGTATGTCACTCCTAACCGTATCGTGGCCAACGCCACCGTTCACGACAAGAGCGGCAACACCTATAGCTTGATCTATGAGACCTGGCAGGGCGGATACAACTACTCCTACATGCTGTCCAATGACATGAACAGCGATGGCTACAACTACGACGCCCTCTATATCCCGACCGACGGAGAAGTGGCCAACAGGCAGTTCCGCTTCGTCTCCGAGGATGATGCCACTCGTTTCATGGACTATGTCCATAAAGACAGCTATCTGAAGAAGCATCAGGGCGAGTATGCTGAACCTTACAGTGTCTACTCACCTTGGGTGCATCGCATCGACTTCGCCTACAAGCATGACTTCAAGGTGAAGGCCGGCAATACCTCTCACAAACTGCAGCTCTCTCTGGATGTCAAGAACGTCCTCAACCTCTTCAACTCCAGTTGGGGCGTCGCCAAGTTCCTCAACACAGATATCGGCACCGAGGCACGAATCCTGAAGTATGAGGGCGTGGATGCTGACGGTTATGCCACCTTCTCTACTCCCGCCGCCATCAGTGGCAATACCAAGACTTGGGCACACAACTATGCCGTGGGCCAGTGCTGGTATGCTTCCATCGGTATTAGGTATATCTTCAATTAAGAGTCTACAACATAGAAACAAGCAATTATGAAACTCAGATATTTCATTCCGTTCTTTTTGGCAGTTGTCGCTGCTGTCTTTACGGGTTGCTCCGACGACAATGATCCGACTTATTTCGACGAGATCCGCGTGTCTCAGTCGTATGTGAGTCTCAATACCAGTGGAGGCTCTACCTCCATCGACATCGTGGCTAAAGGCGACTGGACTGTCACCGACGTTCCTGAGTGGCTGACAGTGTCGCCAGCTTCCGGTTCGGGCAATGGCACCATCACTTTCACCGCCGGTGAGGGTGAGGGCCGCACCGCCGAGGTGCTGATCACCTGCGCAGGCAAGACCCAGCGCATCAACATCATCCAGGGCATCGCCACTGTTTCCAACGCCACCTGTGCCGAGGTATTGGCTGGTCCTGATTCCAAGACCTACCGCGTGACCGGTACAGTGACCAAGATTGTGAACACCACGTATGGCAACTGGTATCTGAACGATGGCACCGGCGAGGTGTACATCTATGGTACTCTGGATGCCAAAGGCAATGAGAAGAACTTCCTCAGCCTGGGTATCGAGGTGGGCGACCAGGTCACTGTCGAGGGCCCGAAGACTACTTACAACGGCACCGTGGAACTCGTCAACGTGACGGTCGTCAAGATCGAGAAGTCGCTCATCAAGTGTGATTCTCTCACCATCGGTGGTGCCAAGAACGATGTGCTGCCTATCGAGGGTGGCGAGATCGTGGCCAACCTGACCTGCAAGGGCAATGGCGTGGCCGTCGAGATTCCCGCAGAGGCTCAGAACTGGCTCGGCGTGGTCTCCTCCACCGTTGGCGCCAATCCCACGGTCACCTTCCGCGCAGCCCCCAACGCCGGTGGCGACCGCAACACCACGGTGACCTTCAAGACCACCGATGGCAAGAAGACCTATACCGCTCAGACTACGATCTATCAGAAAGGTGCCATACTCGAGGTGCCCGTTTCTGATTTCCTCGCAGCAGAGGTGGGCGACACACAGTTCCGCATCACTGGTGTGATCACCGAACTCTATGCCAGCGACAAGCAGGGCAAGAGCTTCTACATCTCCGACTATTCGGGCAAGATGCTCGTCTATCGTGCCGAGGGCTTCATCGAGTCTGGTGCCAAGGTGGGCGACATCGTGACTGTCGTCGGCAAGCGTGGCGCTTACAAGGACAATCCGCAGATGGTCGACGGTAACTTCGAGAATCTGAAGTTTGCCGTGACTGAGGTCAGTCTGTCGGAGTTCCTCGCCAAGGAGCCTAAAGCTGATGTGTATTATCGCATCTCTGGAACCATCAAGGAGATTGCCAACGACCAGTATGGCAACCTTTACCTGACTGATGGCAAGGAGGATGTCTATGTCTATGGCTGCTATCCTGGTTGGGGCGCTACAGGTGATGCCCGCAAGGGTCTCATCGGCACTCTGGGCCTCGCTGTCGGCGATAAACTGAGTGTCATCGGTGTGCGCGATGACTACAAGAACACTCCACAGCTCAGCAATGGTATCTACTTCTCACACGAGAAAGCAGAATAACTCCAAAACACAGCATTTTCATCAAAGGCAGGGCTTGTTCCCTGCCTTTTTTCTTGGAAAAAGTTTGATAGTCTGCTATCTTTTCGCTATTTTTGCGCTGAAAATAGTATTATAGAAATGAAAAGACTTTTTTTTAGCATCCTCTCCTCTGCCGCCGTGCTGATGACGACGGTCGGTTTCTTGGCCTGCCAAGGCAACCAGTTCAAGATCGAAGGCCATATCGCCGATGCACCTGACTCCGTGCTTTACCTTGAGAACATGGCCTTGGATGGTCCGCAGAAAGTCGACTCCGTCACCCTCACGGCCGATGGTGCCTTCGCTTTCAGCCAGGCCGCTCCCGCCGACGCCCCAGAGTTCTACCGCCTGCGTATCGGACAGCAGATCATCAATTTCGCCGTCGACAGTATCGAGACCATCACCGTCAAGGCCTCCTATCCCACCATGGCCTCCGACTATACCATAGAAGGCGGGGAGAGCAATGCCGTCATCAAGCAACTCTCGCTCATGCAACAGCAGTTGCAGGCCCGGGCACGGCAGATCGTCAATGCTCCCGACCTCAGCGCCAAGGCTGTGGAAGACAGCGTCATGAGCGTGGTCAATACCTTCAAGAAGCAGGTGATGTCGGATTTCATCTATAAGGACCCGAAGAAGGCATCCTCGTATTTCGCTCTCTTCCAAGGCATCATCGTAGGCAATGCCTACATGATGATCTTCGATCCCCGCCGCGACATCGACGACACCAAACCCTTCTCGGCCGTTGCCACCAGTTGGGACCTGTACTATCCCAAGTCGCTACGTGGCGAGAACCTTCACAACATCGCTATCGAGGCCATGAAGACCAAGCGCATCGTCCAGGCTGAGAGCGAGGGACTCACTATCGATGCCAGCAAGGTGAAGGAGGCCGACATCATCGATATCGTACTGACTGACAACAAGGGTGTCACCCGCCGACTCACCGACCTCAAGGGCAAGGTGGTGCTCCTCGATTTCCATATTTTCGCCGCAGAGGGCAGTGCCGCGCGCATCCTTGCCCTGCGCGAACTCTACAACAAATACCATGACCGCGGACTCGAGATCTATCAGGTGTCGCTCGACGACGATGACCACTTCTGGAAGACCCAGACAGCAGCCCTGCCTTGGATCTCCGTGCGCGATGCCTCTGGCTCAGGCACTCAGGCATATCTCTATCAGGCACAGTCGCTGCCCATCGACTACATCGTGAGCCGCGAGAACATGGTGGTGATGGGACCGAGGCAGATCAAGAACCTCGAGAGCGACATCGCCAGCCAACTCTGATGGTGCCGATGTTCCCGATTCTGTCTGACCGGGTGAAGAGACTTTGCCGACTCACGGTGCTGGCCTGTCTGCTGACCTGTCCTTCAGCGGCAAAAGGGCAGACCTACACCTTGGAGACGGTGAACGATACCCTCTCATACCTGGTGCTGACCACCGATGCCGGCGTCGACCGCTGGCGGCTTACCTTCCCCGTCTACCGGATGTGTGTGGGCGATGTGGATGGCGACGGCAGCGACGACGTGCTCGTCGGGGTGACGAAGACCACCCGTTTCCACCCTGTCGTGGCACGGCGCGTCTTCATCTTCAAGAACCATCACGGACGGCTCCGCGCCTTGTGGATGGGGTCTCGCCTGGGAGGAATCCTCGAGGATTTCCGCTTCTGCGGAGGTCATGTCGTCACGCTGCAAGCCACCACCGACGGACGTTATGCTGTGCTGGAACACGAATGGCGCAAATTCGGTCTTGGCGCACGCCGATTCCTGGTGGCTGGTGTGTCTCATGAGGAGGCCCTGGCTGTATTCAACGAAGCATTCTAACCCCCAAATCAATATAACCATGAGAAGAAAACTTGTTAACCTGATGCTGCTCCTCCTGGTGGCGATGACCGCCGGGGCGCAAGACGTCACCCAACCGATCACCCTGCCCGGAAAAGGGAAGATCAATGTGGAGACCCTGTTGAAACGTATCGACACCAATATGGATATCTCGAAACTCTCTGTTCTCGAACTGAGAGTGCTGCGCAATGCCTTTGCTGCCCGCCAGGGATATCTCTTCGAAAGCAGTGACCTCCGGTATGTGTTCAACACCACTTCTTGGTATGACTCCCTGGCCTGGGAACGTGAGGGTAACGCTGAGAAGATGGGACCTGTGAAATACACCCCGCAGGAGACCGCTTTCATCAATAAGCTGAAAGCCCGCGAGGACCAGTTGCTGAAGCAGAACCTCACTCCGTCCGGTATGCCCAACCTCGACAATGTCATCAATCCCTATCAGTTGGAGTCTTTCCCCGATGCCATGCGGCAGCATCTGGCCAAATACGGGTTCGGCATCGTTGAGGCCGACCATGAGCAGATCTTCCAGGTGTATGAGAAGAACGACTACAACATGTTCCCCAGCTTCATCACCACCGACCTCTACCTGCAGCTCTTCCACCTCTATTTCGATACCGTGCTCCGCAAGGTAGAGGAGAGCAAACTGGCCGACGTGATGGCGTCGCTCTGCCAGAAGATGCACGATACGATGGAAAAGAAAGCCAAGACGGCCAGCGACAAGGCCATGAAAGATGCCGCCGAGTGGAATACGGCCTTCTTCGCCGTGGGCTACCAACTCCTGACAGAGAAGAAGCTTTCGGTTCCGGCTACCTACGCTGCCATGGCTGCCGACGAATACCAGGCCTCGCACGATGCTGTGGACGGCATGTCGGAATTCCTGGGATACAGCAATGTCCCCTTCCCCTATGGCCTCTTCCGGCCACGTGGCCATTACACCCGCAGTGAGAAGTGCCAGCGCTATTTCCGTGGCATGATGTGGTTGCAGAGCGTTCCCTTTGGCACAGACAAGCCCCATCAGATGCAGCGTGCTGCCCTCATCGCTGAAGTGCTCCGCAATGATGCCGCAGCCAAAAAGGCTTACGACAGCGTGTTCGACCCCATCACCTACCTCATGGGAACGGCCGACAACATCACCATCATCCAGGTGGGCGATGTCATGCAGCGACAGAACGTCACCGCCGAACGCCTGATGAAGGACAAGAAAGCCCTGAAGGCTTTCTCCGACGCTGTCAACCAACAGGCCAACAAGCAGACCCGCATCCGTCCGAAGTTCGAGAGAAGTTCGCACAACAAGGTGAATTTCATGCCGCAGCGCTACCAGCCTGATGCCGAGGTGCTGCAGGAGATGTGCGACTATGACAGCGAGGTCACCAAGCGCGACGTGCCGATGGGGCTCGATGTGATGGCCGCTATGGGCAGCACGGCAGCCGAGCGCATCCTGATTGACGAACTGAAACAGGCCCAGAGGTGGGACAAGTACACGGCCAACCTCAACCAGATGAAGAAGATGATGACGACTGTCGAATGGAAAGCCTGTGTCGCCAACAAGTGGCTCAATACACTCAATGCCCTCAACACTTATTCCGACAACCGCATGCAGGGCTTCATGAAGACGCCGCAGTGGGCGAAGAAAAACCTCAACGCCTCGCTGGCCTCATGGGCCGAACTGAAGCACGATGCCATTCTCTATGCCAAACAGCCGATGGCTGCGGAGTGCGGCGACGGTAGTCTACCCGCTCCGGTGGTCAAGGGTTACGTGGAACCCAATGTGGCCTTCTGGACCAAGGCACTCTCCCTGCTCGAGGACACTCGCGGCGTGCTGAAGCAGTTCGGACTGCTCACCGACGAGGTCAACAGCCTCACCGATGACATCCGCGACGAGGCGCAGTTCCTGCTCGATGCCAGCAACAAGGAACTCACCGGCAAGCGCCTCACCAACGAGGAATACGACCATATCCGCTATATCGGTGCCACCTTCGAGAACCTCTCTTTGGAGATGATCAAGGAACCCGACCAGTATCTGATGGGCTGGTATGACGTGCAGGGCGCTGACAAGTCGATTGCCGTGGTGGCTGATGTCTATACTGCCAATGGGTTTAACAATCCTGGCTGGTCGATACTCTTCGAAGGTGTCGGTCCGGCCAATGAGATCTACGTCGTCGTCGAGGTAGAGGGCTATCTTTACCTCATGCGAGGCGGTGTGTTCTCCTACCGTGAGTTCAAGCAGCCCTTCGACCAGCCGCGCCTCACCGACGAGGAGTGGCAGGAGAAGTTGAAGACCGCCCCCGACACCGGCAAGCCCTCGTGGATGGAAGAGATCACCATCCCCCTCAAACCTCAGAGCGTGAAAGACAACGAGACGGTCTTCTACGGTACGGGTTGCTGATCTTCTCCGCCCATGACCCGGAAATGGACCCTCATATCCCTCATCGCCCTCCAGAGCCTCACTGCTTTGGCGGGCGATGCCGATTCATTGCGTGTGCTGATCACCGGCGACCTGTTGCTCGACCGTGGCGTGAGGGCGAAAATCGACACCACTGGTATCGATGCTCTCTTCTCACCCTCTGTCGACTCGCTGATGGCCGCGCACGATGTGGTGCTGCCCAATCTGGAGTGCCCAGTCACCGACATCGTGGCTCCCATGCAGAAATGGTTTATTTTCCGGGGCGACCCCGTTCATCTTCCGGCTTTGCGCCGACATGGCATCACTCACCTCAACCTGGCCAACAACCACAGCATCGACCAAGGACGGCAGGGACTCCTCGACACCCGCGACCGCATCCTTGCAGCCGGCATGGTGCCCATCGGGGCGGGGGAGACGATGGAAGAGGCCTCCCGCCCTGTCTTGTTGGATAGTGTGCCGCGCCGTGTATGGGTGGTGCCGTCGCTGCGTCTTGCCTTGGAGAACTATGCCTATCTGCCCGGCCGTCCTTGTGTCAGTCAGGAAGAGTTTCCGGCCCTGCTCCGCCGGGTGAGGCAGTTGCGCTCGGCCGACCCCCGTTGCTTTATCATCATCCTTCTCCATTGGGGAGGCGAGAACACCATGCGTCCTATCCTGCAACAGGTGGCTGAGGCCCATCGGCTTGTGGAGGCGGGAGCCGATGCTGTCGTCGGTCATCATTCCCACACCCTGCAACCAGTGGAGCACTACCGAGGCCGCCCCATCTATTACAGCATCGGAAATTTCATTTTCGATGCACGCCGGCCTTCTCACAACAAAGCGTGTGCGGTGAGTATCACCATCACGAAAGAAGGCTTCCGCACGGAAGCCTTCCCCATAGTCATTCGCGACTGCGTTCCCCATGTCGGTGAAAGCAATCAATAGTCGTAGAGCTTGATATGCAGGATCTTGTAGTCGCCCACGGAGATACGGGCATGACGGCCTTGATGGTCCTGGTCGCCATTGTCACGGCGTACGTAGCGCATCGTGCCATTGTCGTCGATACGTACCTCGTCCACGCTCACGATTCCTTTCCTCTTGCCTTTGAAAGGGGCGGCCTTCCGCTCTTTCACTTTGCCGTCTCCTGAGTCGACGAAACCATCCTCACCCAAAGTCCTCACCTCGCTCTGCTCTTTCTCTGAGCGGGTTTGGAAAGTTGCCACGATGCCGTTGCCTGCCATGAGGTAGTCGTTCCGGGCCAGTTTGAGGAGCACTGCACCTCCCTCGGGCCATGTCGTGCCGTCGGTGGCTCTCGGATCCCAGGGCAAGGTGAAGAAATGCCGGCAGGTGATCACGACGTCCTCATCGCTGATGATGCTCTCCTTGTCGTCCTGGTCGAGGAGCACGCCCCACCTCTTGTTCTTGACCTCATGGAGAATAGGGGATAATTGTCGCAGCAGCTCATAGCTTCTGGTCACATGCAGACATTCTTGCGGTTGGGCTTGGTCGATGGCAAACGGGCTGAACCCCAATGCGTCGTGCGCTCCGATGGCATAGATGGCGCGCACACCGCTGTTGTCGCAGCATCTGGATTCCGGGATGAACAGGGGGTTGTCGGGCAGGGCATATTGCGAGGCCCATCCTTTGAAGCCTGTGTCATAGATGTCGGGAGCGAGGAGGTCGATGAGGGGAGCACCGCAGTGCCACACATCCTTCAGATGCGCCAACGGACCCGCAGAGGGATAATCGCCAGGCAAGCGCCCCCTGCTGTTCATCGCCGCGTTCACATAGAGTGGGATAGGGTGGATCTTCCTGGCCGTCTCGGCCAACCGGTTGACGTATTTGGCGTAGTAGTAGGCCATGAAAATCTCGTCGGTGTAGAGGTCGTCGCCGAATACCTCGGTCCATGTGCCGTCTTTGCCGCTGAATTTCTCTTTCATCCGTTCATGCAGTTCAGAACGGTGCTTCCTGAGAAAGCGGGTCAGCTCGTCTGGCACTTGTGCCCGAAACAGTCTCTCGGCTTCCGGCGAGTGGTCGCGGGCGTCCTCCAGCATCCCGATCTCATTCTCTACTTGCATCATGACGACAGTGTTGTGCCCACGGTCCATGTCGGCGATGTGCTGCATCAGCTGGGCAAAAGCACGGTTGTCGGCTTGAAATACATTCTCGGAGAACACGCTCGCGATCTCGAGGGGTTTGCCGTTGGCAGTCATCGACCTGGGGAAGCGCTTCGTGTCGGTCTTCACCCATTCCGGGGCATAGCAACTCATGGAGTTTTTCCAGGCACCAAACCAGAGGAAAATCACCTTCAGGTGATACTCGCGTGCTTTGAGGATGGTGCGGTCGATGAGTGAGAAGTCAAACTTCCCCTCAATGGGTTCGGTAAGGTCCCATTGTGCTGGCACCAGAACGGTGTTGAGCCCTAATGCCGCCATCCTGGGCATCACCTCGTCGATGTCATCAACCGAAGTGGCGGCCGAGTTGCTCAGTTCTCCTCCGAGGATGAGCATCGGTGTGCCGTCGATGGTGAGGCGCATGGAGGAGCCATGCCGTTCAAGAAGCGGCTGTGCCGGAGCAGCTATCGCTGCTGCCAGCAGCAGGGCGATCAGAGTCTTTCTCATAGTTCTGAAGATTTGTTTTAGCAAAAATACATGAAAAAGTCATGAAAAACAAAATAATCCGGCTCTTTTTGAAAAAAATGATACAAAGTCTAAAATAATAGAAACGGGATTGAGCGCATTTGTTGGAAAAAAATGACTATTTTTGCGATGTCAAAATCATCAAACTATGAATATCAGATCACTTTTTGTTTTCTGTGCGCTTTCTTGTGCTGTCTATGCGTCAGCGCAGGCCGATCAGTCGTGGGTGGGCACATGGGCAGCCGCCGCCGAGTTCACCGGTCCAGGTGACATGCCCCGAGAGCCGCTCACCGACCGTTCGCTGCGTGAGGTGGTCCAGGTCTCCATCGGTTCCGACCGCCTGACCCTCCGGTTGTCGAATGAGTTCAGCCGTCAGCCCGTGGAGATCAAGTCGGTGTATATCGCCGATGCCCTCGACTCCTGCGACATCAATGTGAAGACCGCCCGTTACCTGTCGTTTTCCGGTCGCCGCAATGTGACGATTCCTGCAGGAGGATGCGTGGTGAGCGATGTCTGCAAATATGCACTCAAACCCCTGCAGCGGCTTTCCGTCACCATCAGCTATGGTGCCACACCCGAGAATGCCACTTCGCACCGGGGGTCGCGCACCACATCCTATATCATCAAGGGCGTGTCGAAGCCCAAGACCTCGTTTGCCGTCTCAGAGCGGGTAGACCATTGGTACAATATCGCCTCCATCGACGTGCCGTCAACCGGCCAGGAGTGCGTTGCCGTTTTGGGCAACTCCATTACCGACGGGCGAGGTTCCACCACCAACAAACAGAACCGCTGGCCCGATGTCATGTCGGGAGCACTGCAAACGGGAGGCCGGGCGTGTGGCGTGCTCAACTTGGGTATCGGAGGCAACTGCGTGCTGGCAGGCGGACTGAGCGAGCCCGCCCTCAAGCGTTTCGACCGCGACATCCTCGGCCAGAAGGGAGTCACCTCTCTTATCCTCTTCGAGGGTATCAACGATATCGGTGGCAGCAATGGCCGTAGCGAGCAGGTGGCCAAGGACCTCATCGAGGCTTACCGCCAGTTTATCAAGAAGGCCCATGAGCGCGGCATCAAGGTCTATATGGGCACCATCACCCCCTTCGGCAAGAGTTTCTATGACGGAGGCAATTTGTTCAAGGAGGCATGCCGCCAGACCGTCAACCAATGGATGCGCACCAGCGGCGAGGCCGACGGCGTGATCGATTTCGATGCGTTGATGCGTGACCCGCAACATCCCAGCCAGTTGCGTGAGGACCTGCAGGAGGACTGGCTCCACCCCAACGCCAAGGGTTATCATGAGATGGGCGTCTTCGCCGCCAAGTACCTCCTGGGACTTTAATATCCGGAAACAATCAAAAATCTAAAACGAAATAACATGAATCCAAACGAATCCAAAGGTTTCTACAAGCTGTCGTGGGTACAGCGCATCGGGTTCGGGTCAGGCGACCTGGCCCAGAACTTGATCTTCCAGGTCATTTGCACTTACCTGTTGTTCTTCTACACCGACATCTATGGGCTGACCCCGTCGGCGGTGGCAGTCATGTTCCTCGTAGGCAATGTGGCCAATGTCATCTGGGACCCCATTGTGGGTGCCCTGATCGACAAGAGCAATCCCCGCTATGGTAAATACCGCTCCTACCTGCTCTATGTCGGTATACCTCTTTCAGGATTTGCCATTTTGTGCTTCTACAATGGCTTCGCGCCATCGCTGATTTATGCTTATGTCACCTACATCAGCATGCAACTGCTCTATACGTTCATCAACGTGCCCTACGGAGCCTTGAATTCCTCGTTGACACGTGACACCGACGAAATCACCATCCTCACGTCGGTGCGTATGTTCATGGCCAACCTCGGTGGACTGGCCGTCAACTCCGGTTTGCCGCTGTTCATAGCCCTGATCGCCGGAGCACCGTCCGACAGTCTGCCCAAAGACCCCTCGGCATGGTTCACCACGATGACCATCTACGCCATAGTGGGCTTCTGCCTCCTCCTGTTCTGCTTCTCGCAGTGCAAGGAGCGCGTGGTGATGGATGCGAAAGCCACGGAGTCGGTGAAGGTCAGCGACCTTTGGATGGAGTTCATGCGCAACCGTCCGTTGCGGGTGCTTGCCTTCTTCTTCATCACGGCATTCGCCATGATGTCGGTCGGCAATGCCGCCGGAGCCTATTTCGTCAACAGCAACCTGCGCGGTTCGGCCCAGGAACTGTCGATCTTCATGGCTCTCGGATCTCTTCCAGCCTTCATTTTCATGCCCCTCGTGCCGTGGTTCAAGCGCATGGTGGGCAAGAAAAACATGTTCTACCTCTTCCTCGGGGCAGCCATTGTCGGTATGGCCATGCTTTATATCTTCTCCAAGATGGATGGCGTGAGCATGATGTGGATCTATGTGGCTCAGTTCATCAAGAGCACTGGCGTGATCGTGGCCACGGGATACATGTGGGCTCTGGTGCCCGAGGTAATCTCCTATGGAGAGTACACCACAGGCCGCCGTATCTCCGGCATCGTCAACGCCCTGACGGGATTGTTCTTCAAGGCCGGTATGACATTCGGCAGTATCGTGGGTCCGGCAGTGCTTGCATTTGTCGACTACAAGAGCGACGTGATCGAGCAGACACCGTTCGCCGAGGAGGGAATCCTCTGGCTGGTGTGCGTCATTCCCGCCATCCTGCTGGGACTCGCCATGTGGATTATTTCCAAGTATGAACTGACAGATGAGGTGATCGATGGCATCAACCGTGAGATTGAGGCACGCGCTTCCTCAGAGAAATAATTCGGCTATGATCAGACATTTCATGACGGCAGCCTTGCTGTCGATATCCATTTTCTCCGTCCAGGCACAGGGCTTGAAAGATGCCGTGGGCAAATACTGCCTCATCGGTGCTGCCATCAACCAATGGCAGAGTGATGGCCAGGTGCCGGAGGCGGATGCCGTCATCGACCGCCATTTCAACTGCGCTGTGGCAGAGAATTGCATGAAGAGTGAAGTGTTGGCACCCGCTGAGGGCATTTTCGACTTCCGGGTGGCCGACAAGTTTGTCAACTACTGCCAGCAGCACCACCTGAAAATCATCGGCCACTGCCTGGTGTGGCATTCCCAGGCTCCCGACTGGATGTTCACCAATGGTTATGCCGCCTCTCCAGCCTCGAAAGAGGTGCTGCGCGACCGCATGGTGAGGCACATCAAGACCGTCGTGGGGCACTACAAGGGTCAGGTGCATGGTTGGGATGTCGTCAACGAGGCCATCGAGGACGACGGTTCTTTCCGTAAGTCACCTTTCTTCAATCTCTTGGGTGAGGAGTTCATCGAGATCGCCTTCAGGGCAGCCCATGAAGCAGACCCCGAGGCAGAACTCTACTACAACGACTACTCCATGTCGAATCCCGCCAAGCGCGAGGCGGTTTGCCGGTTGGTGAGGAGCCTCAAGGCAAAGGGACTGCGCATCGACGGCGTGGGCATGCAGAGCCACAACGGCCTTGACTATCCCGACCTGAAGGAGTATGAGAAGTCGATTGACGCCTTCGCCGCCTGTGGCGTGAAGGTGATGATCACTGAGCTCGACATCAACGTCCTTCCCAATCCCCAGGGCTTCGGTGGCGCCGGTGTCGAACAGAATTTCGAGTTCCAGCAGAAATACAACCCCTTTGCCAGCGGCCTGCCCACCGACAAGGCCAAGCAACTCGAGAAGCGCTGGCTGGACCTGTTCAGGATCTACTACAAGCACCGTGAGCAGATCAGCCGCATCAACCTGTGGGGCATCAGCGACGGAGGCTCCTGGCTCAACGGATGGCCCATCAAGGGGCGCACCAACTACCCCCTGCTCTTCGACCGCCAGTATCGGGAGAAACCTGTGGTCAACGAAATCATCAAACTTTATCAATAATTTTATCTATGGCAAAATCAAGGTATCTGTTTCCTAAGGATTATATGGCCGATCCCTCGGCCAATGTGTTCAACGGCCGTCTCTACATCTACCCCTCCCACGACCGTGAGAGTGGTGAGTGCTTCGACGACGACGGCGGGCATTTCCAGATGCTCGACTATCATGTGTTCTCTATCGACGACGTGATGAACGGCGAGGTCACCGACCATGGCGTGATTCTCGATGTCGAGCAAGTGCCCTGGGCTGAAAAGCAGATGTGGGACAACGACGTGGTGGAGAAAGACGGCAAGTATTACCTCATCTTCTCAGCCAAGGACTACAATGGCGTGTTCAACCTCGGCGTGGCCGTGGCCGACAAGCCCGAAGGACCGTTCATCCCACAGCCTCTGCCCATCCGTGGCGGACAGAGCATCGACCCCTGCGTGTTCAAGGACGACGACGGTGAGATCTACTGCTACTACGGAGGTCTGTGGGGCGGACAGTTGCAGTGGCATGTGCCCCTTGCCGCACCTTTTGCTCCCCTTGCGCAGCCCGACACCGCTCCGGCTCCAGAGGGATATGCCGACCTGGGCCATGCCTCCGACAAGAAGACCCAGCTCTATGCTCCCGCCGATGCTCCTGCGCTACCGAGTTTCGTGGCCCGCATGAGCGATGACGTGCTGCAGTTTGCTGAGGCTCCGCGGCCAGTGGTCATCGTCGACGAGAATGGCCAACCGTTGAAAGCCAGCGACCCGCACCGCTTCTTCGAGGCCTCATGGATGCATAAGATGAACGGCAAGTATTACTTCTCCTACAGCACCGGCGACTCCCATTACCTCTGCTATGCCGTAGGTGACAATCCTTACGGTCCCTTTACCTATCAGGGCGTGATCCTTGAGCCTGTCGTGGGCTGGACCACCCATCACAGCATCGTGGAGTATAAGGGGCAGTGGTATCTCTTCCACCACGACTGCGTGCCCTCCAATGACATCACGTGGCTCCGTAGCCTCAAAGTCATCCCCCTCACCATCGATGCCGAGGGGCATATCCAGACCGAGGTGAGCGAATAGTGATTCCTGTAGAGACGTCGCACCGCGGCGTCTCCCTTGCCCCCAAAAGATTCAGGCGCAATCCATGTCCACACATGAGATTGCGCCTCTTTTTTAGTCGTTAGGTCCGACCTGCCTTGGTCTTCCCTATTGGTGGAGGATGATATCCACGATTCTCATGACGTCCGTCACGGTGATGCGGTCATCCTCGTTGAGGTCTGACGAGGTGAGCGGAACACTCTTCAAGTCGCCGAGGATGTAGTTGACAAGGTGCATGGCATCGGTCACGTTCACCTTGCCGTCGCTGTTGACATCCCCTCTGATGCCCGTCATCTCCACGATTTTCCCGAAGAGCTTCCATGTCTCAGCTTCCATGTATGCACTGCGGCATCCTTCGGGCACATAGAGAGTGGCATCGTCGTAATTGTAGAAAGTGTTTTCCGTGATGGTCAGCGGTTCCGTCCGTTTCACCTCCACGGAGGTCAGCATATTACAGTTTGCGAAAGCTTTTTGCCCGATAGACTCCACCTGTGAGGGGATGGAGACCGCTACAAGGCCTGTGCAATTGCTCAATACTTTGTCGTTTAGTGCGCTGTCGTCATATCCGACTACTGGCATATCCGACATATTTTCTTTATAAAAAGCATAGTCGCTGCAATTATAAAAAGCATAGTCGCCAATTTGTCGTACTGTCTCAGGTATAGTGAGATATTCCAAATTGTGACAACCACTAAAAGCGGATTGGGGAATAGTCGTTACTGCCGCCGGCAGGCGGATACTTGTGAGGCTGAAGCATTGCTCGAAGGCTCCGGATTCCATATTTGTCAGACTCTCTGGCAGGTAGACAGATGCCAGGCTTTTGCATCCATAAAAAGCGCCGTCGCCGATTTTCGTCACCCCTTCCGGGATATCCAATGTCTGCAAGCGGATACATCCCCAAAAAGCATACTTATCGATAGCCGTGATGTTGGGAGGCAATGTGACGGATTTCAATTCACGTGAATCCGAGAAGGCACATTCTCCGATGGTGGTGAGCCCTGTGAAATATTGCAGTTCGTCGAAATACACAGGATAGTCGTAAATAGCACCAAAGTCGCTGACTTCGTCGGGAATGGGTGCTTGGAATACAGATTCCAAGTCGGTCACAGCAGCTGCTTCTTCCTTGGTGAGTTCGCGGTCGCCGTTTTTGTCCCAATTCTTGAGGCACATGGCCTTTGTGTTGCTGTCGGCAAAGTAGATGATGTCGCGGAATGGGATGGAGCCCTCCACGATTTTCTTGAAATCCTTCCAGTATTCTGCAGACTGGTAGTATGATGCACTTCCTATGGGGACGTAGAGTGTGGCTTTTTTGAGTATAGTCCCGAAAGTGTATTGGCTGATATCCACAGGATTAGTCATTTTCGCTTCCACACTGACTAAATTATCGCAACCCCAAAAAGCTTCATCTCCGATCGTTGTAATGGTGGATGGCAGAATAATGGTGGTCATTACATCAATATTACTAAAGGCATGCGCTCCGATGGTTCTCAGCCCTTCGGGCAGTTCCACCTTGGCGATTTTTCGGCATCCAGCGAAAGCTCTTTCACCGATGGAGGCGACTTTTGCCGGGATGGTGATGGTCGTCAAATTGTCACAGCAATAAAATGCATACTCGCCGATGCTCTCTGTGCTTGGAGGGATGACCGTCGTCTGGCAGCCCACAACCAGTTTGTTGGTGGATTTCTCCATTACGGCGTTGCACCCGTCACGGGAATCGAAATAGGGGTTGGCTGCATCCACGTGAATGCTCTTCAGACTTTTGCAGTATCTGAACGGATTTCCTTGGAGTGTTCGTACGTTTTTGGGTATAGTGATCGAAGCCAGGTCCCCACACGAGAAGAATGCGCTTTCGCCGATGGTGGTCAACGCCTCTGGGAAATTGATGGCTTGCAGATGGAAACAATTACTGAATGCGGAGGGCCCAATCTCTGTGACTGTCTCGGGAATCGAAATACTCGTCATATCAAAACACCCTTCGAATGCGCTTTCACCTATCGTTTTGATGCCATCGGGGATGGCAGTTTTGTTGCAGCCCTTCAGCAGGGTGTTGGATGCCGTCTCGATGAGGGCCCCAAGTTCAAGATAGAAGTGCAAGTGTTGGATGAGGGAAGAAGAATGTTCCGTGGGGG
>OCTW011610827.1_pt1 | contig 60813 bp, 109 predicted proteins | sample 1539671 | NCBI WGS metagenome assembly OCTW01 (sample SAMN02144230, study PRJEB22623) | gut metagenome | biome: sheep rumen | host: Ovis aries | place: New Zealand | reverse complement strand
TTGGCCTCCAGCAATACCCCTGTCTCCTTGAACTCCGAGTATGCCGCGATTACCCTGTGCACCTGCACGTCCTTGGGCACCAGGCGCTCCATTTTCGCCCTGTCCACCTGCGGCGCCACGAGGCCCTTGGCCTCCTGCAATACCACGGTAGCCTTGTACACCCGCAGCACCCTGTGCGCCAACTACGCCTGCAGCACCCTGGCTACCTGATACGCCAATTGGACCTTGTGCACCGTTACCCGCAATTCCACGAGGGCCTTGTGCACCGGCAGCGCCTTGAGAGCCAACGAAGCCTCTTGCACCCTGGTCACCACGTATTCCATTATCACCTTGTGCACCTACGTTGCCAAGCAAACCTTGTCCTCCAGCAATTCCACGAGGGCCTTGTGCGCCCGCACGTCCTTGGAATCCTGTTACTCCGTTAGCGCCCTGCATACCTGCGGCACCTCTGTCACCCTGTGCGCCTAAAACGCCACGATTACCCTGTGCGCCCGCACGTCCTTGGACGCCAGACGCTCCATTTTCGCCCTGCATGCCAACGACACCCCTGTCACCCTGCGCACCTATGGCTCCGCGATTACCTTGCGCACCCGCACGTCCTTGGAATCCTGTTGCTCCGTTAGCGCCCTGCATACCCACTACGCCTCTATCACCTTGTGCGCCTATGGCACCGCGATTACCTTGCACACCAATAATACCTTGGTGGCCAACCAAGCCATTAGCACCTTGTACGCCAATTACACCGTTTGCACCCTGAGAACCGGCACGTCCCTGTGAGCCGGCGACACCGTTAGCACCTTGAGAACCGGATACACCAATTTCTCCTTGTGCGCCGTCAGACGCAATACCGCGAGGGCCCTGAGCACCTGCGGCACCTTGAGAACCAACGAAGCCTCTTGCACCTTGGTCTCCACGTATTCCGTTATCGCCTTGTGCACCCATTTCTCCGCGGTCACCTTGCGGCCCTATAACGCCCATATTTCCCTGTGCGCCTGCGGCACCCTGACTGCCTGATACGCCAACGTCGCCCTGTGCTCCGCCCGCTACACCACGGGCGCCTTGCACACCAGCAGCGCCCTGACTACCACGAGCGCCGGAATCGCCTTGAGTGCCAATTTCTCCTTGGAAACCACGTGGGCCGATGTCTCCTTGGTGTCCCATTCTGCCGGCATACCCTTGGTTACCAATTATACCTGCTGAACCTTGCACACCAGCAGCACCTTGTGTACCTTGGATACCCTGGTTACCACGGCCACCACGGTCGCCTTGTGAGCCCGTAGGACCGACAAGTCCCTGTTCGCCTTGTATTCCTTCATCTCCTTGTGGACCACCAACGTATATAACAACCCCGACAGGGCCCTGAGAGCCCATTATACCTCTCGCGCCTTGCGATCCTATATTTCCAACAGGACCTTGAGCACCAATAAAGCCTTGCGCACCAATAATACCACGCGCCCCTTGAGGGCCAATGTTACCAATTTCACCCTGCGGACCATTTTTTCCTTCTGACACGCAGATACGTGCCACTCCGTTGTCAATCAATAAAATGCATTCAGTTGCATTTGTATTGTTAATGGCTTCATCAAGATATTGGATGATTATGGTTTCGCCGTCTTTATAGTATTCTATGTTATGGTTTATATATCCTTCAACCTTCTCCAAAGCAGTTGAAAGATCGTTTTTAAGTATGAAACGTGTTGGCTGTATGTATTTTCTCCTGTCCATTAAAAGACTATATTTTTACATAAATACTTCCAAGCACGGAGAATAGCCCAAAATGTATTTGGACATCTCGCTTGAAATTAGTATATTTGCGTGGATATGATTATTATTCCCGACATACACGGACGCAAGTTTTGGAAAAGAGCGGTTAAGAACCACGAAGACGAAGAAATCGTTTTCCTCGGGGATTACTGTGACCCATATCCGAAGGAAGGAATTCACGAGGATTTGGAAAATTTCGATGAGATAATTGAATTCAAGAAGAAACGCCCAAAAAATGTTACTCTATTGATTGGAAACCACGATCAGCAGTATTTCATTTATGGTTCTTGCTATTGCGGGAGGAGAAGTTATTTCAATGAGAGAAGCTATTCCAAACGTTTTAATGATAATCATGGGTTGTTCCAAATTTGCCTCGAGAAAGAAATAAACGGAAAACGATATCTATTTTCTCATGCGGGCGTGCTAAGGGGATGGAAAGAATTATGGTTTCCCGATGTGCCCGATGACAAAATATGCCCGTATCTCAACAATGCTTATGAAATAAAGGATGATAGGCTTGGGTACATACTTTCGGACATACCGTTTGAACGAGGGGGAACTGAACGTTACGGCTCAATTACATGGGCGGACGTTTCAGAACATTTTGTGGATAAGAATCCGGTTGCTGATTATCAAATTTTCGGGCATACGCAGCTTACGAAATATCCGATAATTAAAGAAAATTTTGCAGATTTGGATGTGCGCAGGGCTTTCATCTTGAACGATAATGGCGAGATGCTTGAAATGAATGGGGAGCCGGCGATACCATTTGACGAAGTGATCAAAAAACAAAAGTTTGAAGACGGCGAATCATGAAAATTGAGGAAATGATAAAAACAATACTTGATCGGGGTTGCGACGATACGATCCCGATCAGGTTTTCTGTTATAAGTCAGATTAAGAACAGGGTTCTTGAAATTCAGTTCCGGTTGTACAATATTGCGTTGGACTTGTGTAATACGAGTTCAAAGGAGCAAATAGACGCATTAGAAAAAGAACGCGACGGCCTCAACGATGAGCTTTGTTGGCGAATGCAGGATTTGGAAGATGTAATAAATCGTGAAAAGCTTCCGCCAATAGACAACGAAAAAGAAGGGCTGAACTACAAATATGAAGACCCTACGGACGTTCTTGATCCAAAGAAAATTGCTGATGAAAAATACCCGGTTGTTCCTTGGACCGTCATGCCTAAGGAAGATGACAACGGGAGAATTATCAACTTTGACGAATGGCTTGACAACTACAGGATTTGGATACAGTCTTGGAACCTTAACCATGGGTTCGTTAAAGGTTGGGAATATGCCATTGGAAAAAGCATTGAAGGAAAAAAAGTAGGAGACGAATGAAAAAATTTAATCTATTTGGGCACACATTGGAAATTTCATATAGCGGATCCGGTTCAATTGATCCTTGGTCTGGCGAATTTGCTCGAAGCATAAACCTTGGCCTTTGGGGAACTTCAGATGTCGGAGAATTCATGCTTGTGGACGGAAGCAGGATATATAAGCTCGACCGCTCTTCACTGGTAATGGAGCTTCGCAGTTTCATAGATGCTGGTATATTTGACAGTTGGGAGCAGTTCGAAAATGAGTGGCTAAAAAAACTCATTGAAAAGAAGCATATTTTTGATTGGGGAACGCTTAGTGAGCATATTGAAGGCATGAAATTGTCGTGGAAGCGCAATGAGGTGTGGAAATCGTACGGAAACGACGAGAAAAATAAGCGTGAGGTGTACGAGGAATATAAAAAGATGACAGAGGAAGAACGGAACAATTGGTATGAACGAAAATTTGAAGAGTTGGGAATTAAAGACCTTGATGTACCAGCCCCTGAAACAGCGGGTTAAAGTTTGCAGACAAACTTTATGGGAAAGGTGCCTTGAACGGACAATCCCATATCTTCCGTTCGTTTTCAAAAATTTCCGTGAAAGGGTTAGGTGCAAATGGCGTTTCAAATACGGATATTTACGTAGATTTGATAATGAAATGGTTGAACTCTTATCGTCAATGCAGGCAAAACCGGCCGACTATTCAAAAATAGAGATTGAGTCTTTCGAATGGGAACTAGTTACGAAGAGATGACAAAAGAAGAAATGATGAGAAGGTATTACACGAATACGACGCAGTGTAATTACGAAGAAGCCCAATTGAGAATACAAACCGCAATGATGCAAGGGGAACTTTACGTTCTTTTGCCGGGAAAAAACGGAATAATATCCGATTTTCGTTGGACTGCTTTGCCTGAAACAATAGAAAGGCTGAAAAATGACGGGTTCGATATTGACAAAGTATGGAATCCGTACGAGTATTGGTCCGTTGAATGGGGATATTAAAATCGTAAGGCAATGAATATATTAGTAACAGGAGCAAAAGGGCAGCTTGGTTGTTGCCTGAAAGAATTGGTTGATGCTTTTGGTAACGGACATCCGGATCACGATTCAAGCGAAGCCAACTATTACATTTTTACCGATTACGACGAACTTGACATTACCAATAGTGAAGCGGTGTACAAATTTGTCAAAGAAAATTTCATAAACGTAATTGTAAATTGCGCGGCATACACAAATGTGGAAAAGGCTCAGGTAGACAGGGATACGGCGTACAATGTTAATGCGTTTGGTCCGCTAAATCTTGCATCGGCCGCCGCTTATGTTGGCGCGACTTTCATCCACGTTTCAACTGATTATGTGTTTAAAGGGCAGAGAAATACGCCGGTTCCGCCAATTCCGGTAGGAAGTGATGTTGTGAATTATCCGGACGCCGACAGGGAAGAATGCTTTTACGGCTATTCTAAAAATGTTGGGGAAAATTTGATTATGAACGTTCAAAATTGCCGATATATCATAATCAGGACGGCATGGCTCTATTCTGAATACGGAAAGAATTTCGTGAAGACGATGATGGATAGGGCTAAAAATGATAAGCCCACCAAGGTTGTGTACGATCAGACGGGTTCTCCGACATATGCGCAGGATTTGGCTGATTTTATTTACCATATCATAGAAGCAAATTCGCATGAAACAAGATACCTCTCAAAGTGCGGTGTATATAATTTTGCGAACAAAGGCGTTGCGTCGTGGTATGACTTGGCAAGAAGCGTTTTTGTGCATTTTAAATCAAACGGAGTCGTTACTCCCTGCCGCTCTTCGGAATATCCTTCTGATGTAATACGGCCGGCATATTCAGTCCTCGATACGGAAAAGACAGAAAAAGAGTTCGATTATCCAATTCCATATTGGCATGATTCTTTAATGCAGTGTTTGTATAACTTGTCTGAATAGGCAGGAACAGATATTGCAGTATGCCAATCAAAACATTGATAAAATGAAAACAATTCAAGCGATTAAAGCGGTAATCTGCGTAATGGCAGCTGCGTTGGCAACATTGTCTTGCTCAACATCAAGGTATGCCACGAATAGTAGCCCACAGGTTGAATTTGATGCAACCGAAATTCTTTACAACCGATATCCGAGCCTGGTTCCATTCTACGAAGAAGGTGTATTGAAGGTGACTTCGCTCGTTGAAAAGGATGGCGTGTACGATATCAAGTACAAATTTGTGAAATACCGTTATACTGACTATGGTGAAATGATTCTTTGTATTAAAGAAAAGTTTCCGGAATTGTATAACATGTATTCATTCGGACTTGTTGATATCACGTCATTGTACAAATACGTTGATACAAGTATAATGGAAATACGGTACAAGGTCGGATACCGGCGCGTATATGATTTCTATTATCATTATGTACCCAATATATACCCTTACGGCGGATATAGGTATTATTACAGGCCGAGGCCCGCTCCGAGAGTTCCAAAGGTTTCTCCTCCGCCAGCGCAACAGCGTAACGGCAAAAATGGGCGCTCGCGCAGATAAATTTGCAATTTAAAATCCTGCTTTACGGCAGGATTTTGTATTTATGATTATGAAATACGATTTAACTGAAATAGGCTCAATAGAAGTATCTTCCCAATTCGATGAAGATCTGTATTCTGATTATTTGTCTGAAAACGGCATTGTGGATACGCCCGAAGAACGGCTCAAATACATAAAAGATGAATGTTATTATGACGTTGAGTTTTTCGATTCAGAAACGTTTCATAGCATTGGATATGATCAGATGATGTTATGGGAAATTGAAGATGAATTTGGCGAGCAAATGGCTTCCGATATCCTGAAAGACTGTATGGATGGACGCAGCCATGAGTACGAAGTCCTTGCCTACATGAATGATTCGGTAGATATAAACAACCCTACAGAGTTGGCAAATGCCGCAATGAAGTATCTAAGAAGCGGAAACTATTTCAAAAACTGCAGAGGATTCATACTGTCAAACGGCGTTGTTGTATATACTGATTCAGAGCACAGTATGTGCACAAGGATACCTGGTGTTATGAGTACGTCTCATTTCATAGAACTTGGGAATATAAGGGTTCTTGATCATTCTGTTGATATTGCGAAAAACCCTACGGCAAAACAGATGGAAACTTTGGAAAACGTGTTTTCAGCATATCAAGGAGAAGAACTGTATCTTGATTTATGCAACAGGTCGATAAGAACCGTGTCAATCAAATACAATGAGTGCGACGCGTACACGGCAATGAACGACATTAAAAGATATTTCAACGGACAGTTAAACCAACGGTATATAATAAGGGAGAATAAACCCTATACAATATCTGAAGCCACAATAAGGCGCATAGTGAAAAAAATATTGAGTGAAACGAAACAGTTCCTAAACAAATAAACAGCCCGCTATTCAACAGCGGGTTTGTTTTTGTATCTTTATAAAAATTTTGTACAAAAATGAAAGGAATCATTCTTGCCGGTGGCTCCGGCTCACGTCTTTGGAACGTAACAAGGGCGGTAAGTAAACAACTGTTGCCTATTTACAATAAGCCAATGCTTTTCTATCCGCTTTCGACGCTTATGCTTGCAGATATCAAAGATATCCTGCTAATTACCACGCCTGAAGATCAGCCCAATTTCAAGAGGCTTATGGAAGATGGGACAAAATTCGGCATAAATCTTACGTATGCCGTTCAGCAGAAGCCCGAAGGATTGGCACAAGCGTTCTTGATTGCCGAGGAATGCGGATTCTTGCATAATGGAGAGCCTTGTGCTTTGATCCTTGGAGACAATATCTTTTATAGCGCAGGCCTCACTGAACTTCTTGAAACCGCAGTAAGTTTTGCGGAAGAATATTCAGGAAAAAATGGACCGGCAGTCGCCCCTCACATGGCAACCATTTTCGGCATTGGGGTAAAGGATCCTCAAAGGTACGGTATTGCTGAAGTTGATGAAAACGGAAGCGTTCTAAGCATTGAGGAAAAGCCGAGGGAACCGAAATCAAATATCTGCGTAACAGGGCTTTATTTCTATCCTGGCGACGTTTTGGAGAAGGCCAAACAGGTTACTCCATCTGCCCGTGGGGAACTTGAAATAACCACGCTAAATCAATTTTATTTGAAGGATCACAGGCTTCGTCTCACACAACTTCCAAGAGGCGCCGTATGGCTTGACACTGGAACGTTCGATAGCCTGTATGAAGCATCTTCCTTTGTAGAAACAATTGAAAAGCGTAGCGGTGTTATGGTATGTTGCCCTGAGGAGATTGCTTTCAGGAAAGGGTGGATTGATCAAGAAACGTTTTGGAGGCTTGCCGTTGAACTCGAGAAAAACGAGTACGGTTCATACCTGAAATGGGTATATTACCATTAGTTTTTTGGTTTTTAAAAAAAATTAGTATATTTGTGCACGAAATAATTCTTAAAACATTTTATAATGAAGAAAATTTTAATGATTTTTGCAGCTATGGCTGTCACAGTGATGGCCGCTGCGCAGACGGTTGAGCACTCAAAGCTGCTTGACAACACTTCAGTGACAATTCTTGGTGGTGGTGTCACCACTGGCAGTTTTTCCGATGTTCCCACTCCGTTTTTCTGGGATGGAACAAAGGCGATTTTCAACGGCGTACGTCCGTTCGTTGGCGTTGAGTTCGCCAAGTACATTACCCCTGTTGTTGGCGTAAGCCTTGAGGGATTGGGGTTTGTCAACACAACCACTTCCGCCACGTTCTTCGACGAAAGCGCCGTTCTTGCTAACGGAAAGGTAAGCTTTTCCAATTGGTTTGGCGGCTACAAGGGACAGCCTCGCAGAGTTGAGGTAGTCGGTGTTCTCGGTATGGGATGGGGGCACGATTATGTAAATGGCGACTATCAGACATGGAGTTCTTCCCCTGTTGACGAAAAGGAACTTGTTTTTGGTAACAACCCTTACAACACTAATTCTGTTATTTTCACTGACAAGAACTATGTTGTTTACAACACGGCTGCTGAGGTGAATGTGAATCTTGGCAAGGAGCGTGAGTGGCAGATTAGCGTTCGTCCTGGCGTCCTTTGGTTCAATAAGTACACTGCAGGTAATTTCCAGTCTCTTCCTACGTTTAAGGCAGATGCACGTGCTAACGTACAGGTTGGTGTCACCTACAAGTTTGGAAAGAGCGGCCACAAGAATTTCCGCCTTTGCCCTTACAGCGTAACACAGGCTGACTACGATGCACTTAACGCAAAGTACAATGAGCTTGCAAACCGTGAGCCTGAGGTTCGTGAGGTTGTTAAGACTGTCACCGATACCAAGGAGGTTCCCGTAGAGACAAAGGTTCTTGTCGGAAGCACAATCATCACCTTCAAGATTGGTTCCTGTGTTCTCACTCCTACCGAGCTTGCAAAGGTTGAAGCATTTGCCAAATCTATTGACGGTGAGACGCTTGTCAGCGTAACCGGTTCTGCGGACAGCAAGACGGGTACTGAAGCACGCAACTACGCTCTCGCAAAGAACCGTGCAAATGTGGTAAAGAACGCCCTCGTTGGATTCGGAATCTCTGAGGACCGTATCGAGACGAACTTCACCTTAGACGCTACCGATAACGTCCTTACCTCAAGAAGCGCTATTGCGAAGATTCAGTAAGAAAACGCTTCGTTAAAACATGAAAGCCCGCCAAAAGCGGGCTTTTTTGTATATTTGCGATACTATGGGTGTGCTACGTAAAACCGAATGGACAGAGAAGAAAGCTCAAAAAGTTCTTAGGAAATATTTTCTGAGCGAAAGCACGAAAAAATATGAAATTACCAATCTTTATGTATATGGTTGGGAATCAGATTATCTTGCCATAACACGTTCAAATCTTTCGTATGAAATAGAAATCAAAATAAGCAGGGCAGATTTCAAGAACGATTTTAAGAACAAAGAAGACAAACATCTTTTGTTTGAAGGTGGAAACAAGCTCGGCAAATTTTCAAAGGCGGGTGGAATGCCCAATTATTTTTATTACGCCGTGCCGGATGGATTGATAAAGGCGGATGAAGTACCGGATTATGCCGGCCTCTTGTATCTGCGTCCATGGGGTGTCACATTCGAGAAAGAGGCGAAGAAACTCACCAACGAAAAATTTGATCCTGACAAAATGAATTTGATTGACAAATTCTACTACAATATGCTGAGTTGGCAACGTAAGTATGAGGAAATGATTGATTCAGCAGAAACGATAAAAGATTTGAAACGCCAGCTGAAAGGTGCCAACAAAACATTCAACGATTATGAGGAACTAATCGGAAACAAAGATTGGGAAATAAGCGATTTAAAAGACGAAATAAAAAAATTGAAAGATGAAATCGAAAGAAGAGATAATCAAGATAGCGAAAAAAATGTGCTCGAGAAATGACAGTGAATGCGCTGTTTTCATCTCAGGATTTGTAAAAGGTTGGGAAGAATGTGAAAAAGAAAATGGACAGGATAGAGAAATGGTTGAAAGATAAGTACATAGAAAGCGATTTCGATAGGTATTCGTATTTCTTGATGCTGTATTGGAAAGCAAAAAAGGTTCTTAACTATGTTCCGAACTTGGTTAAGAACACTTATCTTTGTGCAAGGTTCCCGTTTCTTAAATTTAGTAGCGGGTTTTTCCAAACTACCTGCTGGTATTGGCAGATAGATTACGGGTGGAGAAAGGCGTTTGGCATACAACTGTGCAAAGAGTTGAAAGAGGCGTTGAAAAGGCACGGATGTCTAAGAACGTATGAAATCACAACTGTTAAGGAAAAATTTGGCGCATTGAATATCTACGATAACGGTGCGCCACATGAGGTTCATGACATACTTGCGAAGTACGAATACATTTCAAGAAGAACCTGCATTGAGTGCGGAAGAAGGGCTAAATACATAACTCAGCCGTGGGAAGAGCCATACTGCGAGGATTGTATCAAAAATGTAAATATTCAGCAGAAACCGCCAATGGAATCGTACAAGGATTTTGATTGGTACGGGTGGACTCGTTAAACTATAATATAATATACTTTAACCCCGTTTTTGGTACATAACACATAATATATTATACTTTAAGATATGAAAACAGGCAATTACAGTCAAGTCGTTCCTATGACATTCGAGGAACGCGTCGCTATGTACATGAATTGCGACAAATTGGATCTGGCAAGAATGCTTGCTCAGAAAGATATGCACGATTTGGAATATATTCCTCGAATTAACGAGCCGTGCCCTTTTGAGCCGGGAAAGAATTGGTGGGATTATCAGATTACCTGCTCTGAGCCAATAAACAACGCAAATTCTACAACAACTACGGCAAATTTGGATATCAGATAAAAAATGTCTATCTTTGCAAAAAATAAAGAGATATGTTTTTGTGTTTGCAAAGCCGAGAAAAAATTGTTCGGCACATTGTTGAAGAGGAACTTCAAATGCCCGTGAAGATAGAATACATGAACCGTGTTTTGGGCTCGTGTAGAAATTTAGAACAGGCAAAAGGTGTTTTAAACTGGGCAAAAAAAGTAATCAACAACTATGAGGCGCTTGCTGGCATTAAAGCCGAAAAATACGTTGGGATGCGGCATAGTAGCCTTTGGTTCTCGATTGATTTTATACATGAGTTCAGAAAGCTTAAAGAAAAGATAAATTTTTACTATGGCGAAAAATGCAAAGCTTTGTCCGAGCAACGCAACTTGCGGGATGTGTGCACACATGACTAATGTGGAAGACGAGAATCGTGAAGAAGCAAACGTAATGGGCGGGTGTTTTATGTATGGGCATGTAACGTTCACGGATCAACACGCCTGCATAGGTTTCAAACCTTTTGTAAAATCAGTATGACCGCTATCACTTTTTCAAAAGAAGACATCGTATCTTCTGAGGCAGCAAAACTCCTGAAGAAGAAGGGGTTTAAGGATTGGTGCGGTCAGTGTTATACCACTGCAGTTATGCACAATGGAAAACCCATTGACTTCGATGAAGAGTGCGAACTGAAGAACGAAGGATATGGGCACGAAATTGAATACGTTGACGGAGGCGTCCTGTTCAACGGTGGATATACCAACAAGGAAGATTTCGGCGCGTATGCCGCCCCTTCGCTTGCTCATGCGGTGAAATGGTTGGAAGATAACGGCTATATTCTGTATGTGTACCCCGCCTACGACAAAAAAATGCACTGGAAATTCAACATTTGGTTCGACAATAGTGCAATGTTTCTTGGGCAGATACTTGAATATGACGACGACAAAATGTACGACAGCCGTGAAGAGGCGACGGATGCCGGTATCAAGTATTGCCTTGAAAAATTATTGTAGCCATGAAATTTCAGATTGAAGCAAACTATACGACAGGAGACAGTTTCGGGTACGAGGACGTTACTACTGTGCTTGAGTACGAATGGAAAGACGAGGAAATTGCAAAGGAGAACTTGCAAGCCATTGCGGATCATTATCGTGCCTATCAGTATCAAGAGAACAGGGGCTATACCTTTCAGGAAGATCCGAAAATTGACTTTAAGAATGAATGGTGGTATCGTGAACTCCCTTGTTTCAAAGATGAAGTCAGTTCAGCAATGTGGCTTCTAATGGACGATATGGCAAAAGTCCCGTTCACCTGTCCTTGGATTGGATATTTCGAATCTCTGAACAGTTTGGAGTTGAAAATTAAAAATGAGAAAGTAGTTTTTAACTAATTTTAATAATGTTCATTATTTTGTGCGTGTTCACTTATAATGAACGTTCAATAAATAGTGAACATGGAAGAAAAACGAATCATCTTTCTTGACATAGATGGCGTTCTTGCCGGAGAGGATTTTTTCAAGAAAAGACTAGGCGGGTTCATTGACCCTAAAAAGATAGAACTTATTAACCAGCTAAAAGGCGCTGAGATTGTCATATCTTCTTCTTGGGGATATGATAATGGCAGGACTGAGAAGTCTTTGCGTGATTGCGGGCTTACGCTTCCAATCATAGGTTACACGAAACACGAGCATGTAGATTGGATTTGCCGTGGAAACGAGATTGAACGTTGGATTGTTGAGAACGCCAACGGGCATACCAAGTACGGAAGTGAGGAAACTCATGAAGAATGGCAGAAATTTGGCTTTGAATACGTAATCATTGATGATGATTGCGATATGCTATATGGGCAGAAAGATCATTTTATACAGGTGAATCCTTACACTGCCATTACTGAAGAAGATATTGAAAAAGCGAAAAAAATTTTGAAACTCAATGCATAGCTATTTTACCGTAATTAGAGAAGGGCTTGGATTCCAGCAAGCGTACGCCGCTTTTAAAATGGGCCAATGTGTCAAGAGAAGTGGAAGCTGCGTTGTTTATGAGCCGTGTACTTCTATGGACATGGACAAAATGAAATTCAGCGCAGCAGACATTCTGGCTACTGATTGGCAGGAGTGCGGAATCAATTGGGATTTGCAGGACAAACTTTACGATGTTCGTGACTATGTGGAAGAAGCTGGACTTGTGGTTGACACTCGTTTTTACGACTTGGACAAAATGGATATCGGCCAGATTTTCAGTTACATTGCAGAAAATGAACTTGATGTTTACACGGAGTATGATATTTTAATGATGCTCAAAAAAGAAGGCTATAAATTTGGGGATAAACGTACAGATATAAAATATGAAACCGATACTGATTTGGCTCGATGATACGAGGAATCCAAAGTTTCATCTGCCAAAGACGGCATTTGACGTATACGATGTCGTGTGGTGCAAAACATACGGGGACTTCAACGATGCTCTTGCGAGTATGGATTTTCCGGCCGCTGTTTTTTTCGATCACGACCTTGGCGATGTTATGTACAATGGAAAAGATTGTGCACAACTTCTCATAGACTACTGTATGAACACAGGAAACAAGCTGCCTGTGTATTTTTCCCAGTCGATGAATCCTATAGGGAAGAAAAACATTTTATCCCTTCTCGATTCGTATAAGAAAATAGAAAATTTAAGTCGAAAATAGTATATTTTACGTATGATAATCTCAGTAGATTTTGACGGAACGGTGGTGACGCATATGTATCCTGAAATTGGTGAGAGTGCCGGCGCTGAGAACGTTCTCAAGAGCCTGGTAAAAAACGGCCACAAAATCGTTCTGAATACAATGAGAAGCCACAGGCCCTTTAACGGAAGAGACCTTCTTCAGGAAGCCGTGGATTGGTTCGCCGAAAAAGGTATTGAACTGTATGGGGTTAACGAAACACCCAGACAGAAGGAGTGGACAGATACTCCTAAAGTGTTTGCGGATATGTACATTGATGACGCTGCGCTCGGCTGTCCTAAAACGACAGTTGACGGAAACATTGTCGTAGATTGGAAGCAAATCGACACCATTTTCAAATCATACGGAATAATTAACACTATCATACAATGAGCACATATACACACAGGTACATCGAGGTTAAGATAGAATGTATTGACGGTTCCGTTTGGAACAAAGAAAATCTCCCTTCCGCATCAAAACACGAAGGTGAGGTTTGGAAAGTTGCAAACAGTCGGAATCGCCCTGAGGTTTCTCCTTATTATGTAGCGAGAGAAACGCCCGGTATTACGTTTGACGAGTCAACATACGTTTGGACACCTGTTGAGAAAGTAGAAACAAAATGGGTGCCGGTAAAATGGTACGGGTTCCTTCCAAAAAATAAGGTACTTGAAAATCATGACCCTTATTACAAGCCAAAATATGTGGTAGCCAAAGACAAAAACGGAAAAGAAATGTTTCTTGAAGAGAATCTTCTTTGGTCCAATAACGGTGGATTCATAAGGGATGATTATATTTCTTCGCATAGTTTAAGCAGCCATAAATTTGCAAATAGGGGGCTTCCTTCTGACGTGAGCGAAGAAGTAAAAGCCGACATAGAATCAGAGAAATATAACTACGATAAAACGTGGGTTGATTTGGATGAGTGGGAAGCCGCTTTTGAAACGGCGAAGGAAAAGTTCATGAAGAACGTACAATTAAAGTTCGAAAAAATGAACAAAAAGGACATATCGGACAAACTCGATACCATTCTCGCCACGATAAAGGATCCAAACTATAAGCCGAAGAAAAAGAAAAAAGAAGAGGACGAAGACTATTATTACGAAGATACTATAGAATACCTGTTTGAAGAGGATATTTGGGAACTGTTCAATATCCAAATGGAAATAGACAGGACCGAGTTCATCGTCGAACAGTTTGACAATCACTATTCCCACCTTGGTACCAGAATAATTTATTATCTTGCTTAATATGAAAATAGTTAATAAAGAGGATGTACTTGAATTGTACAGCCAACTTCTTCCGTGGGAGCAGGAAGATTTAAGGGCCATAATTGGATACAGTCTGAATGAAATGTCCCAAGAAGAAATTATTAGGGAGTTCGGAATCAATCCGTTAGATTTTGTCGATAAGGACGAAGTATTTGACTGTTTCGGAACCGAACTTCTTAAAGAATATAACGATTACGAAATTCTTGACGAGCTGGATGACCGTTTGTACCGTATTGACAGTTCTTGCCTCATAGACGCATTGTATAATAAGCGTGAAAGTTGCAGAAATCCGGAAAAAGCTTTCGATGAAGAAGAGATTAAACGTCTTGAAAAATTCGTAAAGATGCTAAAAGGCGATGCGGACGATGCGAATGAGGAGGTTCTTGGAACCACGGCTGTTATCAGGGACGACGACGGAGACATACAGGACGGAACCTATGAATCGTGGCTAACGCTGCATAACACCGAGTTCAACCTTCCTACCAAGACGAATTTCAAGGAAGGCGATAAAGTTGAAATTTTCGCAAGAAAAGTAAAATAACTAAGTCTAAAAATAAGATGCTTTGAACATTGCAATCGTAGGAACAGGCTACGTCGGTCTCGTAACAGGGGCCTGTTTCGCAAAAATGGGGCACCGTGTATGGTGCGTTGATGTTGACGAGACAAAAATTGAAAAGCTCAATAATGGAGTTATACCCATATATGAGCCTGGCCTTGAAGATATTGTTAAAAAGTGCCATGAAAATGGAACGCTTAGCTTCATAACAGATCTTTCAGAATGTATTGACAACGTTGAGATTGTGTTTTCTGCAGTTGGCACCCCTCCAAACGAAGATGGCTCAGCGGATTTGAAATACGTTCTCGCAGTAGCCAAACGTTTTGGAGAACTTGTTAAAAACGTCCCGGCAGTGTTTGTTACAAAATCGACAGTTCCGGTTGGCACGGCTAAAAAGGTGAAAGAAGCAATAAACAGCGAAATATCAAAACGCGCCGAAAAAAGGGGCCAAAAAGTTTCAGACGGGCAAAACTGGGGGATTTCCGTTGCATCAAACCCGGAGTTTTTGAAGGAAGGAAGCGCGGTGAACGATTTTTTGAAGCCGGACAGAATTGTAGTTGGGGTTGAAGACGATTATGCTGCAAAAGTATTTGAAAGGCTTTACGAACCGTTTGTTCTTGACAATCCCGGTAAACTAATAATCACTGACGTACCAAGTGCTGAAATGATCAAATATGCTTCAAATTCAATGCTTGCAACACGTATCAGTTTCATGAACGAGATCGCAAACTTGTGTACGAAAGTTGGCGCAAACGTTGACCATGTAAGGCGCGGAATGGGTAGCGATACAAGAATTGGCAGCAAGTTCCTGTATGCAGGCTGCGGGTATGGCGGCAGCTGCTTCCCGAAGGACGTTAAGGCGTTGATTAAAACTGGAATGGACAATGGCGAGGAAATGACGCTACTAAATGCCGTTGAGACAGTAAACGAACATCAAAAATTTATTCCTCTTTGCAAGGCAAGGGAAGTGCTGAATGGTTATAAGGGCAAGAATGTGCTTGTATGGGGGCTTGCGTTTAAGCCTGAGACAGACGACGTTAGAGAAGCACCCGCAATAAAATCTGTAGCAAGTATGCTAATGGAAGGTGGAAACGTGTACGCATACGATCCTGTTGCCTCAAAAAATGCGGAAAAAGCTATTGCCGATAACTCTTGGCCTTCTTGCATGGAAAATTATCACTCAATCGCCAACAAATTCGATGCAGAAAACATTGACGCAATTATTTTGTTCACCGAATGGAACGAATTCAGGAGCGTTGATTGGGATTTTGTGAAACGGAAATGGCCGAATTGCGAAATGGTGTTTGACGGAAGGAACATTTATAACAGGAAAGACGTTGAATCAACCGGTATGAAATATTTTGGAATCGGAAGGTAGTATCCTGAGGTTCGGATTATAAGCCGCAGAATCTGCGGCTTATTTTTTATATAAAAAGCGAGGGACGGTTTCATCGGCCCGTCCCTCTACGCAGTCCCGAATTCATTGGTAGCGAAATTCCTTGTCTTTCCGGCCCTGCGGTATATTGAATATCATCAAACTCTTCTATAAATACCGGTATATTTCGTATATTTGATAAGAAAAGAAAATGATATGTCAAAAATAGAAGAAACATTTCATGGCAATAAGATAATTGTTGACAAGTTTATTGAAAACGAAGGTATTCCGCACGCAGAAATGTACCGTATCTCCGTTTTCAATCAATCGGGCCACTATCACGACGAAATCACTTTAACAGAGAGCCAATGGGCTGAGTTGAAGAGGTTTATGTTAGACGGAACTGACGGGGTGATAGCGAATACATTCAATGAAGAAGAGATTGAGGAGCAGTTTGCCCCTCGTTTTGGAGGAGCGAATAAGAAATACAGGGACTTTTACCGTGCTGGATGGCGTTCAGCATTCGATTATGTAAATTCTAAAATATTAAAGGGGGAAAAACAACCATGAGCGGAGGAGCATTTGACTATGATCAATATCGGCTTGGATATATCGCCGATAGTATTGAAGACAGAATATTAAAGAACAAAGAGAAACCCGACTATTGGTGGGGAGAATGGAACGGGCAGGTTTATCCTGATGAAGTGATTGAAGAATACAAAAAAGCAATTGCTTACCTTAAGATAGCGCTGTGCTATGTCCAGAGAATTGACTGGCTCGTATCAGGCGATGACGGCGACAATACGTTCCTTACACGTCTTGATCTTGAATTGAATGATCTCATTGAAGAAGACAAATACGGATATGTCAAGAAAATTTTGGGAAAATAAAAAAAATCTACTTATCTTTGCAGTACAAAAGAAATGTTTAAGAAACTTTTATCACTTTTTACCATGAAAAGAAACAAGAAGAACATGGACATCAACAAGGAGTCTTATCGCGGAACACTCAAGCAGATTATGAAAGTACGCGGCCTTCGCACCATTTCGCTCGACAACTACAACACGTGGAAGGGGAACGAGCGCAATACTGACGGGATTCATTCCCTGAAACTCGACATTCAGAGCGGGTATATCAACATTTTCGGATACAGTTTCACCAAGGCGAAGGGCACCCCGGTATGCAGCAACATCGCCATCGAGGACGCCCCTGCGGAGGTTTACCACTATGTGTATGGGCAGGTGATGAACATCCTCAACGACGAACCGAACATCCCGTCCAAGGTGAAGAAGAACATCCTTGTCCGTGTAGCCCGATAAACGTAGCTTCTTGAAAATTAACCGTCCGAAAGGACGGTTTTTTTGTATATTTGATCCGATTTGGATTTTTGGATAAGTCTTCCTATCTTTGTCAAAACTTTAATTGGAAGATTTATGGTTAACTTATCCAAGAATTTATGTTTGATAGTTTTTACTACTATTGTTGCCGTGAGCCTAAACAACATTAAGTTACCCGCAAAGGTAGAAATGGAAAGCCAAGAACGGGTGGAAAAAATTTCGGAAGAAACCGCTGAAACCGTTGAGGCTGAAAGCGAATGGGACACGTTCATTCAGGCGGTTATTTGGAAAGAAAGCAAGGGTGATGAGAATTGCATTGGGGATAACGGAAAGGCAGTCGGCGTGCTTCAAATCCACCCGATTATGGTTCGTGAGGCCAACCGTATCCTTGCAATGAAAGACGAAAGCAAGGCTAATTATTACAAGTACGACGACAGGTATAGCCGTGAAAAGTCCATTGAAATGTTCAAGGTTGTTCAGGATTACCATAACAAGAGCCATGACTTTAGGAAGGCGCTTGACATTTGGAATCACGGGCATCCTGATTCTTATAGAAACGACATTTTTAACAAGTTTAAAGAACTTAGAATTTAATATGGCACAGAAATTTTCTCTCGAATCCTTCAAGGACGCTTTGGTTGAAAGCTATGACCTTCGTGACAGTCTGGCTGGTACGTCTGATGTTCTCGATTTCGACAACGGAACCGGCCTTATCCACAGGGAGAATATTAACAGGTATCTTGAGCGGTATGCCTGTAAAAACGCCGAAGAACTGTCAGACGCACTGTGGTACGGATACGGAATGTACGTTAAGATAGTGTAAACAATATGAATCACGGATATTGCAAAAACTGTTGGTGGTGGGAACCAATCAAGTTTGACGTAGCACAAGCCAAATATGTGCTTGGCGTGTGCTGGTGCTGGGGCAATCAAATGGCAGACAACGGGTACTGCCCTGATTACTATAACAGGAAGCGTGGTAACAAAGAAAACGGAACGCTGGAAGATTGGGCGAAAAAAGCACCTGCAGCCTATGAATATCCGAAAGGAACAAAATTGATTAAGCAATAAACAACAATATGTATCAACACATTCCACTTGCTGATGCTTATGAGATTTTCAAAGAGAAATGCCTCGATGAAGGCATCAACCATCCAACGTTTGAAACTTACAAGGCGAGAACGCTTAACTCATCACATTTGGACAAACCCGTAAACTATGGACCTGAAGAAAGAACTCACAATTAACAGCTTCATTAGGACACTTTTGTTCAAATATTTTGTCCACAACAAAATTGTCGAGCTATGGATGATTGAAAACGACATTGATGTACCATTAACTTCGGTACAAGTTATTGGATATGAATATAATGCCGATAAAAACGATATTGTAGCAACAGTGGTGTACCCTGACGTTTGTTCGGACAACGGGATTGGGCTGGACGAACTCAGCGTTGGATTTGACGAATTCCAATCCTACGTGAATGAAAAAACCCTGACTTAAAAGTCGGGGTTTTCCATTTTCAATATTGCGTTTACGTGTATCTGAGCAATAGCCTCACGTCCTTCTTCCGACATTAAGAATTTTACTTCTTCCTTATTGTCATAGAACATATTTTCAGTGAGTATGGCAGGACATTTAGTCTTTACGAGAACTGTATAATTTGCCTCCCAGCTGTATTTGGTGGAAGACCATTTCCTTACTGTCCATCCAAGTGGAGAAAGAACCTTTTCCGCCTCACGTGTAAACATTTCCGCAAAAGGGTCCGAAGCCGTTTCGCCTTTGGAAGTGTAGCAGCACCAGCCCTTAGCCGTCATCCAATCAGAACCGTTACCTGCGGCGTTGGCGTGTATTGAGATGAACACGCAGTTGTTTACACCGTATTGATCGCAGAATTTGTTCGCCCTTGCCGCCCTCGAAGTAAGGGAAATATCGTTCTCAACCTCAGGAACGAGAACTTCGTATTTTATTCCAATCCTGTCAAGTTTTTCGGTAATCCTTCTTACTATGTCTCGGTTAAACTCATACTCAAAAAACTGAGTTCCGTCAGGGAATTTGGGGCTTCTCTTTCCCGGCGTTGATTCGGCGTGCCCGTTGTCAAGGAGGACGACTATTTTATATTCTTTCTTTTCAGGCTCTTCTTTAGGAACCGGGTCCGATACCGGTTCCGGATCCGGATACGGGTTGGTATCCGAATTTTCAATAGGCTCCGTTTCTTCTTCTGCAGGAACAAACGTCCCGGTCAAAGAAGCGTCGTTAATATCTTCTTTAACTTCTTCCTGTTCACGTTTTGAAAACAATGATTTAAGCCAATTCTTAAGCATAACAAACAGTTTTTCCATGCCTATAAATACCATTCAAAACGGTATTTATAAGAAAAATATGTGTATGAAAAACAGTATATTTAAATGGATTGCAATGGTGGCCGTATGTGCTGGCATTTGTGGCTGCGGGCTTTTCAAGAAAGTAACGAAGCCTGCCGATACTACGTTGGGAACGCCGGCCATGTATGGGCAGACCTTTATGTACAACTCAAGGCAGCTCGACTCAATGTGTTTGGCGGACGCCGTTTCCCCAGATTTAGAAAACAGCTGGCTGTCAACACAGTTCGTTGACGAAGAGACGAACGCGGTGATAAAAAGGTATATCTTCATTAAAGTTATGAACGATGATGAAGAAATGACATATATCCTAACGCCTGTTGATACGCTGTATAGGGTAACTAAAAGATATGTAATAAATGTTGAGGAGGATGAATAATGGTAGTATTAGGATTTAGACCAACTGAACTTGATGGGAGTGAGCACGTATTCTCAGCCAATGAAAGCCTTAAGCTCCCTTCAACATATTCTTATAAGAAATATCTTCCGAGAATAATAGATCAAGGCTCCCGCCCAATTTGTGTCCCCTGCAGTGTGTCCACATTCCTTAATTGGAGGGAGAACCTTTCTGACGGAAGCAAGAGCAACAACGGGATAGACTATGAGGAAATTTACTCTTCAAAAGAAGTTGAATCGGAAGGAATGACTTTCAAGGAAGCATTCAGTTACCTGCGCCATCACGGAGTTTCCTCAAAAAAAGGAAACCTTATGATTAACGAATACGCGATGGTGCGCAGCCTTCTCCAATTGAAATATGCATTGGTAATGAACGGGCCTTGTTTTGGCGCATTGCCCGTCTACAGCAACCGTCCGGATTTTTGGAACAAATATCAAGGAGACAGGCTTCAAGGATACCACGCCATAGCGATAGTCGGATATGACGAGGAAGGATTTATAATCAGGAACAGCTGGGGAACATCATTCGGAGATAAGGGATACACGAAAATACCTTACAACGAGTTCGGAAAACTGATGGAAATATGGACAATTCTTAACTAAAAGAAAACCCGCCGAAAAAGGCGGGTTTTTTTATGGCACAGAAGTTTTCTACGTTATGCGTCAATATTAGTTTAATTGCATGTCGAACATCATTCCGTTGCTTATAGTTAAGTTAGCCTGCAAGTCGGAAAGAACAACTGTAGTCAAAAGCGATCCTATCTCGAAATCAACTTGCCCACTATAACTTGCACATTCAAAATCTACAACAGTGATTCCGTTTCCGACGGTTATCTGAAAATCTACCTCAAGGCGTTTAACCCCTTGAATGGTGGCTGAAGTAGAACGGCCAAGGCTTACGTTTGTAGTTGTACCCGGCGTTATGTTGTTTGCACTTGCTTTATTTAATAACTCTGTCCTTGTTCCGCCAGTACTTACGGCATACAGCCTAATGTTTTTTATGCTGTGGCTTCCATACCCTGTTACACCGTCATATATTTGAAGATTCACTGTAGTAGTGCTAACATTAACCGTATATCCGGTGTATGTAGCCGGCTTCGATGTGTAATATGTGGCAAATCCTGTTGACCAATTTGATTTAAATCCAAGCCTTGAACAGCACGTATATCTACTGCCCGCTTGAGCAGAAGTCCAAATGGTTGTGCCGGTTCCATATACTAGATTACGGCCGGTTATATCCGCAAATTGCGCGAGTTCTTGATCTTCATAAGTTTCAAATTCATCAATATCCGAAAGCCAACTACTCGTTGTTTGCTGCCTATCAAGCCACAAATCATCAATAAATCCTGTAGTAGGATATTTTGTGCTCCATTCGCCGCCAGCTGAAACACTTACAGTTGAACCGGTGCCTATTTGTACTACTGCCGTCGAGGTATATCCTTCCGGCCGTACGATATGATATGCCATGTACGGCTGCACGGCGGTAGAAGAAAACCAAAACGTGTTTGCGCCAGGATTTAACGGTATCACGTATTTGTTTGTGCCTGCATTTGTTAACGCGCTGACAGCCGCCGTATTTGTGGCGCCCGTTTTTCCAACAAACAGTACCAATCCGTTTCCGGCATATACGTCATTTGAACCTGGGCCACCTACGTTTATTTTTAATGAAGGATAATATGTTGCCATTAATGTAAACTGTTTCTATATAAATACCTTGAGCAGCCAAAATATAGAGCCATAAAACATGCCATACGCATTTACGTAAGGCACATTTGCTTACTCGGTAATTATCGGATTTTTTGTATTTTTGCACAAATGGATACGTTGATAAGCACAATAAACTTCGTACAGTACCATAATCCTGAAAACGGGTTTTCTATTTTAAAAGTTATCCCTGAAGGTTCTACGTTTGCTGAGACAATGCAGATTAAGATGCTTGATCCAACGCCGGGAACAACAATCAAGGCTGAAGGCGAATGGCAGAAAACGAAATTCGGGATACAGTTTGTTGTATCGGATTGGGAAGAGGTACTTCCAACTTCACTTGTTGGAATACAGGGATACCTTGAGAGTGGCCTCATTAAAGGTATCGGGCCAATCTATGCGCGAAAGATAGTTCAAACGTTCGGAACGGACACATTCAGCGTGCTTGACAATACCCCAGAACGCTTAATGGAGATAGATGGTATTGGCAATAAGCGGTATAACGAGATAAAGGAATCATGGCAAAAGCAACAGGCTCTCAGGAACCTTATGATATTCTTGAAAAAGTACGATCTCGGAACACGGCTTATCATCAAAATATACAAATTATTTGGGGATGAGGCCATAAACATAATCAAGCAAAACCCTTACAGACTCACCGAAATTGAAGGTATCGGGTTTAAAACTGCAGACGAAATCGGACTCAACGTCGGAATTAAAATGGATGATCCAAGAAGGGTTGAAGGAGGAATAATATATGAGATGAGACGAATGTGCGAAGACGGGGATGTTTATTCCGGCAGGGAAGACGTAGACTATACGGTAAGCCAATTTCTTGAAATCGATGACGATATCATTGACAAAAATATTGACAATTTAATAGCCAAGCAGTTCATTGTTGCTTGTGGCGACAACCTGTACCTCAAGTACATGTATGATTCCGAAGTATACCTTGCACGCAGGCTTAAAGAGATACTTAACTATCCGCAGGTGAACAGCCTGTCAAACATAACCATTGAAGAAGTTGAGCAGAAGACTGGCTATCATTATGAGGACAAGCAGGTAACTGCGATAGAAACCGCCCTGAAAAACAATCTAATGATATTGACAGGTGGCCCGGGCACAGGAAAAACCACCGTTATCAAGGGTATCATTGAACTTCTGTCTTCAATGGGTATGATGATTCTCCTTGCTGCACCTACAGGAAAAGCCGCAAAGAGAATGAGCGAACTTACCGGCCGGCAGGCTAAGACGATACATCGGCTTCTTGAATACAACCCGGCTCTCGGCTATTGCTACAATGAATACAACCAGCTTCCCGGAGACGTACTTATCGTTGACGAAACAAGTATGGTGAACCTGCAGTTAATGGAAACGCTTATTCGCGCCGTCCCAAACAACATGCGTGTAATTTTGGTCGGAGATATCGATCAGCTTCCTTGTATCGGCCCTGGAAACGTCCTTCGCGACTGTATCAATTCTGGCGTCGTCCCTGTGGTAAAACTTGATAAGATATTCAGGCAATCTGAAAATTCAAACATAATCAAAAATGCCCACCACGTTAAGAACGGTGAATCTTTGGTCATAAAAAACACAAATGATTCCGACTTTTTCTTTATGAAGCGTGATGATGACATAATGTTTGATATTGTTGATTTGGTTGTAAACCGGCTACCAAAGAAATACGGATATAAGCCTATTGACATTCAGGTGCTTACGCCAATGAAAAAGTGTGAGATTGGTGTTGATAAGTTAAATATTGAACTGCAGAAAGCAATCAATCCCGAAGGTACTGAAGTCAAGTATGGAAAATTTATTTTCAGGGTTGGCGATAAGATAATACAGACAGTTAACAACTACGAAAAAGAAGTGTTCAACGGAGACAGCGGGTTTATCGATGCAATAAATTTGGACACCAAGACAGTGTTTGTAAGGTTTGACGAGCGTATTGTGGAGTATTCATATACTGACTTGGAGGAACTGTCCCTCGCCTATGCAATGACTATCCATAAGTCCCAAGGATCCGAATATCCTGCGGTGGTCATTCCGCTCACCTATCCGAACAAGATTATGATGACACGCAACCTTCTTTATACTGCAATAACAAGGGCAAAAGAACTGTGTGTTATAATAGGGAGCAAACGGATTGTTGAGGTTGGAATAGACAACGCATTGTCTTACAAGAGGAAAACAATGTTGAAAGAACGTTTGAAATATGGAGAAGAATTTACAAAGACTGATTGACGAAGGGATTTTGTATTACACGGAATGGATGCCCGGCGTTTATGTTGTCCATACCAAGAAGGAGATATCCGACATTATGGAACGGCAATGGGGAACCGACATTACTTCTGTGCACGATATTATCCCTAAATGGATTAGGGAAATGAACAAAAAGCACAGAGATACTATTGTACAATACAACAAAGACATAGACAAATATTGTTGACGAGAAATTTGGATTTCTCGTTTTTTCTTTCTATCTTTGCAAAAAGGAGAACAAAGCCATGAAAGAGATTAAAGACAGATTTGTTCCTGCGAACATTTGGTATTTCGTTTGCGGATACCTGAACGACACTCGTTACGGCCCAATTTTCAGCCGTCATCTTGAGCGGTACAACGAGGAGGTTAAAGACATGTACGGGAATCCGACCCCAGAATATAAAATGGCGTGGATGGACTTTGAACTATTTAAGGAACTCGCGAATGAGGCCGTGCGGTACTACAGCGGCCAGGCCGTTGAAATCACCGAAGAAACCATCGACAAATACGCAGAGAAATGAAAGTGTTAAAAACCATCAAAGCCGGGCGTAAAACCGTCAAAGTTTATCATAAGAATTTTGAATATTTTCAGCCGAACGACCACATTACGGGAGACTGTAGTATCCGTGCCGTGTGCGGTGCATTGAACATTTCGTGGCATACGGCGCTGGACAAACTCGTTGAGTACGCGCACAAACTTTCAGAGGCGCCCACATCGACAGAATGCGTCGGGGCGCTTCTTGTTGAAAACGGTTTTAAATGGCACCCGATTGACGTGAGAGAAGGAGGAAAGCGCCCGAAAGTATATGAATTTTCTGACTCCCATAATACGGCGTGCGTGCTCAGGGTATCCAGTCATCTTGTGTGTTCTGTTGGCGGGCATTACAAGGATATTTGGGACTGTGGAGAAAAATGCCTGTATGGTTATTGGGAAAAACCAATGTAGTTCTTTACGGCGCCGGTATTTATCGTTAAAACCATAACGAAAAAATGTCCAAAAACCTTAAACAAATGGTGAAAGAAGCTGTATCAGAATTCTTCGACAGGGATACAATGGACAGCTTTAAGTCGATGGGAATAAATGACCCTTCAGACGAATACAGTATAAACTATGAAGATGTGAAATCTCAGTGTCAGGCGTTTCTTGAAAAATTAAAAGCGTTTGACCAAGAGCTGCAGAAGTTCGATGTCTATATTAACAATGTGCCCGATGATGAAGATGCAGACCCGTCTGCACCGCGTGGAGTAAGAAGCACAATGAAACATAGGAACATGTTTGGCGCACGTAACCTTGACGACGAATTCATTGAACAAGATCTGGACAACATAGACCAAGAACTTCACAGAGTGCATTTGAGCTTTGGGGGACTTATTGATGCCATTGAATCTATGTACTGATCAATATTATAAACAATGACATACGAAGAAAAAGTTTTGGGTGAAACAATTTCGAAGCTGGAAGATCATCTGCTTCCCAATTACGGGGACAAGTTCGACCCCGAGACACGGAAAACCGTGAAGAAAATGCTAAAAAAGTTGTACGACATAGCATTTGATAAAGGAAAACAATGGATTGAAAAAGCATGGAGGTCATAAAAGGACCGCAGGTAAACAGCCTGCGGTTTTTTTGTATATTTGCGTCGAACGAAAATTTTAGCATAAAATGATTTACAGACTTTTTATCGGCGTTTTGCTGTTATGCGTACTTCTTTATTACGTATTCTGCTTTCTTGAGATTTTCGGTTTGATCAAATTCACGGAAGGAAAAGATTCCGGAGTTAGTTTCCCGAAAATGCTCATCCCTTTTTATTATCTTATCAAAGACAAGTAGTTTTTAACATTTAATACATTTACAAATGAGAAACAGTTATGAAGAGAAGAAGGGCTTCTTCAAGAAGCTCGACAAGAAAAAGGTCACCGCACTTATCCTTGGTGCCCTTGCGGTTGTATGCCTTTGCTGCATTGGCAGTATTGGCGAGGACGTGAAGAATGAGGAAGTTGTTGTCAACCAGTATCCGCTCAGCGGTAACATGGAGTATTGGACTACCCCTGGTTGGAAGTGGCAGTGGTTTGGACGCACAACGTCTTACTACAAGACACAGCAGTTCTGGTTCGGCGGTAAGGACGCAGAGGGTGTTCGCCACGGAAACCCTATCATGGTTATCTTCAATGATGCGTCAGTAGGATACATCCACGGTTCGCTTCGTGTTGAGCTCCCGGCCGACGTACAGCACCTTAGCAAAATTCAGACGGCTTATACGGGCATGGACCGTCTTATGAATGAACTCGTTGCCCCTAATGTCGGTAAGGTTATCTACGCATCCGGGCCTCTTATGTCGGCGTTCGAATCCTATGCGGAAAAGAAGAACGACATGATTGCGTACATTACCGACCAACTAACGAACGGTATTTACAAGACAACCGTTTCTGAACAGGTTACTTATGATGCACTTACTGGTGAGGAAAAGAAGGTAAAGATTGCTTCCCTTATCGAAGACCCCGAAGCTATGGGTGGCTATAAGCGTTCAGAGAATTCTCCTTTTACGGCTTACGGAGTTAAGTTGGACCAGGTTTCCATTTCTGAAATTACATACGACGAGAAGGTCAATCAACAGATTGCTACTCAGCAGCAGGCTAACATGTCTATTCAGACAAAGAAGGCTGAGGCTGCAGCAGCACAACAGGACGCTATCAAGGCTGAAGCCGAAGGTAAGGCAGCAGCTGCAAAGGCTAAGTGGGAACAGGAAAAGGTAAAGGCTACCGAGGTTACCAAGGCTGAGCAGGAACGTGAAGTTGCCCGTCTCGCAGCAGAAAAGGCTGAGTTCGACAAGAAGCGTATTATCGCAGAAGGTGAGGCTGAGGCTGCTGCCAACAGAGCAAAAGTTGCTGCAGGTTTGACCCCGCAAGAGCGTGCTGAATGGGAGTACAAGACTAAGGTTGGCGTTGCTGAAGCATTCTCCAAGGTTAACCTTCCGAAGATTGTCACCACTGGTGGAAGCGGAAGCAGCAATGCTATGGACGCCATTGGCTTGAAGATGCTTATGGAAGCCGCAGAACAAGTAAGCAAGTAGTTCTAACATGGGTGGGCGAGCAACCCACCCTAATTTTTATTAATACTATGGGAGAAACTGAAATTAACTACGTAGAAGAAACGTACAAACTATTAGATACGATTGATTTTCTTCCGTTTATCAAAAAGCACAAGGGCGATAAGTTTTCGGACTTTACGTCTGAACTTGAGCAGAAATATGACGGAACGGAATTCACGCATAACTACATTATGGAAGGGTACATTTTCAATTGGCTTAGTGATATTGAACTTGCTGAATATCTTGAAAAAAGATACCCTAACGATTTCCGTTACACAGAAGTAACGGTATTATACATTTACTAACATGGAAAAGATACCAAGTTTTAAAATTAATCATAAGTTACTTAAACAAGGAATTTATGTATCAAGAACTGACAGTCCTAACATAACCACTTACGATATTCGTGTAATTGAGCCTAGCGATGCTTTTTTAGACGGTATTGTGCCGGATATCATCCATTTGGGGCAGGCATTCCATACCATTGAGCATTGGGGGGCCACGTATTTCAGAAGCAAGGCATGCGAATTCAGTAAGGACGTAATTTATTTTGGCCCAATGGGCTGTCTTACGGGCTTTTATCTCATACTTAAAGGAACTTACAGCATAAAACAAGTGTGGGAAGAAACAAGAAAAATGTTCACAACCCTTACTGCTATTCAAAGCGTACCGGGTGCCACTGAAGAAGAGTGCGGACGTTACACTTTTCATGATTTGAATTTAGCGAAAAGGATTGCATGGAATTTTTTGAAGATCCTTAATGAAGACCCTGATCCTGAAAGAACCACTTATCCCATAGGTAAAGTGCTTTTCCTTTGCGCCATGGAAGAAGAGGCCAAAATTCTTAAAGACAAAAAAGCCCCGTTTGATAAAATTGTTGAGGTGGCTGGCATTGGAAAAGTGAATGCGGCAGTTAAAGCAGCCAGCCTTATTGAAAAGTATAATCCAAATTACGTAGTGTCTTTCGGATATGCTGGCGGTATTCAAAATAGTTTGATTAAAAAGAACGACCTTGTTATTGGAAGTCGTGTTTTCTATCATGACGTTTGGTGCGGAGAGCCTAATTTGTTAGGACAGGTTCAGGGATGTCCGCAATATTTCGACTGTGCTAAAAACAGGACTATTTTGAAATTTATTGTCACAGCCACATGTGTTGTACCAAGGGAAATTGCCCGTGGAATTCATGACGGGGCGATAGCCACAGGCGACAGTTTCGTCACGAAAAAAGAAGAAGCCCAAAGAATCAAACAGATATATTGGAACACTTTGTGCGTAGATATGGAATCTGCAGCAATTGCTCAGGTATGCTTTTCCAAAAACATACCGTTTATGGCATATAAGATAGTTTCTGATATTGTTGGAGAGGAAAAACAGATTGAAAACTATGATCAAACCGTTCATAATGGTTGAGAAATTTGCATTTAGCACTAATTATTAGTATATTTGCAATGATGCCCCCATAGTTCAGCGGAAGAACAAGAATCTCCTAAGTTCTAGACACCTGTTCGAGTCAGGTTGGGGGTACAAATTTGGATTTCTCAAAAATTCTTCCTATCTTTGCACCATAAATTAAGTCAAGCAGATATGTTCAACATTGAAAAGAAAGAGTTCAAGGTAGGCGACGTTATCGTTGTAAAGAATTGGGCAACCACATATAAACTTACCGTAACCCGCATTACGAAGCTTCATGCTGTCTGTGATGTCAAGCGTGAAGACGGCAGCGGATATACCGCAAAGTTTAAAAAAGAATATGAGGTGTCCAATAGCGGGAATTGCTTCGTTACGCCCGTTCCGAGGGTTAGCTGGAACACCAACACATATACTGTAATTTCTAAAAACGAGTAATATATGGTTTGGAAAGATTTTATGGGAAGAGCTCTCCAAGAAGGGGATGATGTGGTGGTTTCTATCAACCAAACACTGCGCACAGGAATCATTCTTAAAATGAATGACAATATATTGCTCGTGTCTTACAATTGGTTTGACAACGGGGAAGAATATGTATCAGAGACTTGGTATTCAGCCCCTTTAATTTCAGACGGAGTGGTTAAAACATTGATGGTTTTAAACAGGAAATAGCATGAAATTGGTTATTGCACTGTACATCATTGTCGGACTCGCCACTCTATACCTTTTTAGAAACGCTAAGTGGTGGTTCTTCTACGCTTTGACGTGGCCGTTGTCTCTCGCGCTGGTTGGCGTTTTTGCAATAATCCTTGCGCTTGTCCCTTCCAATGAAAAATTCAAAATAGAAAATATGTAATATGTATCAGGTTTATTCAGGTAACATTGCACCGGAGCGGGGCACTATCTTCGTGTTCGGTTCCAACCCGGAAGGACGCCATGGCGCCGGTTCCGCAGCAGTCGCCGTAAAATTTTTCGGCGCACAATATGGCAACGGAGAAGGTATCCAAGGTAATGCTTATGCATTGCCAACAACGGAACTTCGTCCTGAAATGCAGGCTCCCGGATATCGTCAGTCAATCCCAGAGAATAAGATTGAAAAGAGCATTCGCAGGCTCTACGATTTCGCAGAAAAGCACCCAGGCTACAACTTCAAGGTTGCCTACAGAAATGGCGCCAACGAGCGCACCCTTTGCGGGTATAGCGGAGGAGAACTAATGGCTATGTTTAAGGACGTTGCACAAATGTTCGGTGATTACCCCGACAACATTTGGTTCTCTCAGGAATGGGCTAACAGCGGTTGTTTGGATTTCTAGTCTTTTCTTCGTATATTTGTCGCGTGGTGAACTAAATTCTCCACGCGTTTTTTTTATGATTAAAAGCATTACTTTTCCCGAAGAAGGGGATGGATACATTTATGCGCATATCGACGAACCAGAAAAGCCTGACCGCTGTTATCGCAGGTATTATGGGATGGATGCAAAGGAATTCGCAAAGGAAATGGCAAAATGGCGTCGCGAGCACAAAAAATGGGAAAAGATAAAAGGTCAGTACAAACTCGCGCAATGCCACGAAAATCTTGCAGGAAAGACTTTTACATTTGAACCTGACAAGATTAACATTATTTTCGGCCCAAACGGAAGCGGAAAGAGTACGATTTTGAAAGCCCTGGCCGGTAATGCGTCTTGTACGGATGGATTTTCCCGTTTCTTTGATCCTCTTGAATTCAGAACAAATTTGGGTGAAGATCTTGAACTGAAACATGTTGTCGAGCATATCAATTCTCTCAAAGTAAACACGTGCGACATCGTTTGGGACGGAGCACCGATATACTACGATAATTTTGAAAAAACGGAGCGTGAAGGATATGGAATCTTCGGCGGTTTTGCCGGCGATTTAATGGGCGACAACATTGGGGATGAGATTGCATACCGTCAAAGTGTCGGTTCTGTTTCCGCAGGTCAGAAAGGAATGTTTCTTCTGTCAAAAATTCTTAGGCTTTCCAACAATATTCGTTCTATGGAGGAAATTCTCGAGTCGAAAAAAGGGGGTGATTTGCGTCAGATGAATAGTACTTGGAAAAACAACCGGCTCAAGCAAATTGAATATTTCAAGCAGTTTGAAAAATATTCCGAGAAGGCCCCGTATACATTCCTTTTTGACGAACTTGACAAGAGCCTTGATATCCCTTCCGTGTACCGGATATATACAGAGTTCTTTCCAAAATTCATTAAAAATACCGGTTGCCAGGTGATTGCCGTATCCCACAGCCCGTTAATTCTCAGCAAGCAGATTTACGGAAACGAAAACTACAATGTTATCTCGGTTGACGAATTATATACCAGCGCCGTGAAGGAAATGCTGTCCAATAACGTTCAATTCTAATGAAACTCAGCGATTACATAGTAGTAGAAAAAACATTTGAATATGGAAGGAAATATGTGACGCCCGATGTGGTTGTCGTTCCTGACCAATATGTTGATGGGGTTCACACTAGAAACATAATGTCCAAGAAAGATTTCCCGATCAAAATTCAGGTTTTAAGTACGGGGCACGTTTTGAACGTGTATGGATATAATGGCGATTTGATGATATACACTTCAGAATATAAATTGAGTGGAACTCCTATTGCTAGTAACGGGACATATCGCGGAAAGTTGGGAAAAGATTTTTTATACATTTGAGATATGGAATTAGATTTAAAGGAAGCAATGAAAATCTTCCGAGAAGGAAAAAGGAACACGGAAGTGTGGGTTCTTTGCACTGACGAAAATTACCCGGAATGCGACGATTGTAAAAAATGCGCCGTTAAATATGAAGACGCCGACGGGTGGCATTATTTCATTTATTCGCAGTGCCCTTTGGGGTGGACGACACTTATGAAAATGGGGGCTTTTTGTAAAATGTTAGACTAAAATATTATGAATACGAGGCAAGTAGTTAACGAAATAATCACAAACAAAATGAAAGGCCTTCGCTCAAAAAACCCGCAAGGAGAAAAACTGTATGAAGACCTTGGGCTGGACTCGCTTGACGTAATGGAAATCATTATGGAATGTGAGGCAAATCTTGGCGTTAAAATTCCGGATGAAATGTGCGTTGGACTGAAAACCAAAGAAGATGTTTTCAGACTTTTTGAAGACAATGAATGATATGCAGGAACTGTATGATGAACTGATTTCATTTCTCGTTGAAGGGAAAGGAGTCGAATATGCAAACAAAGACATAATCGAGTTTGCACCCGGCGGCTTGGACGAACTGAACGCTATTCTTATTCGCATTGACGAACGAAAGAAAACACTCAAAAAATATAATATCCCAAACGATGTGGAAGTTAGCCAAAATGGCTAAAAAATACCCAATTTGGCTAAATTTCTGTCTAAAATACGCCTAATTTATTAACATTTTTTAATAAGTTTTCGTCTGAATTTTCCACCTCTTTGATTCAACATTTTTTTGCTGGAAATTCTGACGAAATTTTTTTGTTTTACACGTTTAAAATCAGTATATTTGCTTTGTGGAAAATCGGCAAACAAGTAAGCCGTTTTTGAACTGTTTTTCCCGTTTGAACTAAACAACCCACATGAAATGGAAAAAGAAATTACGTTTGGAATAGACATTGACGAGGTAATCAGAGCCATTGTACCCAACATGCTTAAACTCTACAATAAGAAGTTTAACGACAACATGAAACTTGAAGATGTCAAGGATTATGTTGTGGACAATTCGTTCCCGAAGATTATGGAGAGGACCGGGGAATCTGCTTCAAAGTGGTTCTTCCAAGACCACGGGAATGAGCTGTTTTACGGGTCGGAAATGATTGACGGTGCAAAAAGTGCTATCGACATGTTGAGGACGTACGGTAAGGTTATTATCATATCATATCAGAAGTCTTTGGCGAACAAGATTGATACGCTCAATTGGCTTGATCGATACGGCATCAAATACGACGGAATTTGCTTCGTAAAAGACAAATCGATCGTGCATACCGACTTCCTTGTTGATGACAATGATTGGAACTTTATCGGATGTAACTCAAAATGGGGGGTTATTGTAACGGCGCCGTATAACAAGGATCTGAACATGGACGAACTGAAGGCGAAGTCAAACTGTGAAGATATTTTTCGGTTCGGAAGCCTTCGTGAGTTTGCTTACTCGTATGCCTGCAGCGCACTTGTTGCAACGTGCCGCCAGATTAACGGAAGCGAAAAATAATATGGGAAAACCGAAAAACAGGGTTATGTGCCCTGACTGCGGAAGGCAGAAACTTCTTTTTGAGACGGAGAAAAAGGCCGAAACGTTCATCAAATTCAATGGTAACGAATTGAGCGATAACCCCAGCAAACTACGGGTGTATTATTGTCCAGCTTGTTGCGGATATCACATATCCTCAAAGCCGTTTTACGGAGGATATGAGGGAAGAACGGAAAGAATGATTGAAAGATACTACAAGGACAAAAAAACGGTGTTCGACATATTGGAGGAACAAGGGCCGAAAACAAACGAAGAAATAAAAAAAGTCTTGAAAGGAATATCCGGGCATACTCCGTCTGAAACGGAACACGATGTCAAGAAATATAAAAAATACAAGGGAATAAAATGAGTGACGAAAAAAGCAAAATGCTGCTTTATGAAATAATGAGTGGGGATGCCGAAGACTGCCTGATGGATATTGAAAAAGAATCCGTTGATTTGGTTGTCACTTCTCCGCCTTATGATACGTTGAGAAAGTACAACGGCGTTGGTGATACTTGGAACGAAGACAAATTCAAGATTATTGCAATAAGGATGTGGGATGTCTTGAAGCCAGGCGGAGTCATTGTTTGGGTTGTAAACGATAAAACTGAAAAGGGAAGCAAAACAGGAACTTCATTTAAACAGGCGCTGTATTTCCAGTCAATCGGATTCAACCTGAACGACGTAATGATATGGAGGAAAACCAATCCAATGCCGCAGGTAAAACAGCCGAGATACACCCAGTGTTTTGAATACATGTTTGTTTTCTCGAAAGGTAAACCTAAGACGTTCAACCCGATTATGCGCCAGACAAAATTCGGTGGGAAAAATTACAATTCTACCGCAAAGAACATGGATGGAGAGTCCGGCCGGCATGAATTAAACTACGTTGTTAACAGCGAAGCTGTGGACTATAACGTTTGGGATATCGCTGTGTCTCAGAACAAGACTTCGCACCCGGCGGTTTTCCCATACGAAATTCCTTACAGGCACATTAAAACCTGGTCTAACGAGGGCGATACGGTGCTTGATCCTTTTATGGGAAGTGGAACAACAGGACTTGCCGCCCTTGATTTGAGGAGAAAATTTATAGGCATTGAACTGAACGAAGATTATTATCTAATGAGTAAAGAACGGATAAGCCAAAAAATTAACGAATTAAACAAATGAAGCAAGTTATGAAAAAGTTTCCAATGGAAAGACGGCAATGGATATGCTCGGATGGGCGGGTTTTTTACGATGAGAAAGAAGCCACCGCGCATGAAAACTATCTTGAGAACAAGAAAAAATCCTCTTATTCAGAAACATTCGGATACAATCAATGGTATTGATTTGGAAATTCCGAAAAAAACTACTATCTTTGCGCCAAGAAATAACAGTTAAACATTATGGAGAGAATTTTTTATCTTGCACAGATTTTCAACGGGCTTAACACGCTCGGGATTGTTTTAATCGTCGTTTTCACCGTCGCGCTCACTGTATTCATTCCGGTCAAATACTGCAATTTTGACCCCGAGGATCATGAATGGGATACGCTCAGCAAGTGGATCAAACGTTCGTGGTGGATTGTGTCCATTGCATGCCTGCTTGTCATTTTCGTTCCCGAGAAGAAAACGTTCTTGTTCATGGTTGGAGGTAAGGCGGTTGACTCGCTCGTTGACCACACCGACATTGAAGAGGTTCCCGGTAACACTATTAATCTTCTCAACGAATACATTAAGGCTGAGACCGAGAGAGTTAAGGAAAGGAACGCCATGAAGGAGGAAAAATAAAATGACGGGAGTTGTAATTTGTCTTACCATTATTGCATTGGCTGAGGTTGTCGGTGCTTACGTTCAGTTCAGAAGCACACACCTTTCGGATGAGATAGGGCGTCTTGAGAACATGCTTCTTTCTGAAAGGGAAAAGTTTGGCAAATATCAGGAGAACGTTCTTACAGAGATGGTTTCACTCCGCAAGGACAACGACGATCTTAAACAGCTGGTAGCCCGTTATCAAAGCGGCCAAGAATACATCGGAACCGGAAACGACGGAACAGAAAATGAGCAGCAGAGCGAATAATGTAAAGAAATTCAGCGAAATCCCAAGATACTATCTTGAGCGTCTGTATTCCCTCAGGCTTTACGAACAAAGAAATGTCACGTATGAAGAATACGTGAAGCATTATGGAACTGTTGAGGCTGATGGTATTTTCTACTACAGGGAAGAACAGAAGAGCAAAATTGCCGATTGGATAAAAGGCGGTATCAAAGGGATTCAGATTTGTGATGCGGTAATCTCAGGCGGGGACGTAATCAAAAACAGGTTTGGGAGAACCGTTCCAAACGATCCGGATCATTCTTCGTATGGAAGAGAGAACGTTGAGTTGCAAATGATTATGACAACTTATTATGTTGGGGTGAACAGTGATGGCACTGCAATCATTTCCAAGGTTCCGCTCGTTAGGTTCAATGGCAAAGAAGATGCAGACAAAAAAGAACTTTGCTATTCCTACAATGATACTCAACGCCCGCCACATTGGATCCCGCAGGATGAATGCCGGAAAGAAAGCAGATTCGGAAACGCATATATCGGAGAATACATCAACGTAGACAAGCAGCTTGTCTCCATGCTCCTCGGAAGAGATATGACTTGGGAAGAGGATGTAATGCAGATTGTGACAAACTTCGAATATACTCCGCGTAAAGAAGATGACTGACTTGACGGTTTGGCAGAGTTGATTGATTTATATCCTTGCAAACAAGAGGTAGTAACTGACGAAAATGAAACCGTACGGGAGAAACAAAACGGTTAGGTTTCCCGGTAAAACAGACTGCCACCCGAAAAAAGGATGGCATAATTGGTGGGAAACAATTACCGATTATATTTCCCGCTCGTCAATGAAACAAAAGCTGAAGAAAGAATATGATGACGAAAAACGAAGCGAAGCAGATTCTTATTGAGGCAGCAAATGCGAAAATCGGAAACACGCCGTTGCTGCCCTATGAAGTAAGGGAAGCCATTGAAACTGTTACATCGGAAAACATACCTAAGACGATTGATGACGTTATTCGACAGTACCTGGCCGGCGTCGTATTTGATCCAAGGATTTCCGAAACGGAATGCGGTGCTCTCAAGGAACATATCTCGAAGGCAATCAAATTCGGTGCTCAATGGCAATCAATGCAATAGGATTATGGACAACAGTAAAGAATACATCCTTTGCGCCGCATGGAAACTGGCGAAACCATACGGTTCATTGAAAGGAGACCTCGCCGCCATTGAAATTGGGTATCGTCATGGCGATATCTATGACAAGTTCGGAAAGGAACTTTCGTTAGAACCCGGTGCAATGGGTTTTTTCACTTCTCATGGACGTTTCGTCTCACGCACGGAAGCTGCACAGATTGCCTTTGAAGCTGGCCAAATTGATGAGGACACTGCAAAATGGAGCCCCGAACTCGTTGAAAAGCTCAACAAAATTCAGTATATTGGTGGAAAACAAAAAACGTTAACCGCAGGTGATTGGAAACCGCTTGCCTCAGAAGATTTGTACTAATTATGTGTTTAGAAAATTTTAAGAAAATAACTACCGAAGAAGATATCATTGCGTATAAACTTCTTGAAAAAATGTCTTTCGTTGATAGTCTTCGTGGAAGAAAATACTTTTCTCCTTTTTACCTGTTTGCATGGGAAATCGGTAAAGTTTATAAAGAAGGCCACCTTGCTCCTCTGTTTGGAATTAATGTAGACCACGAGCAAACAATTAACGGTGGCTGTTTCCATACATTCAAGAATTTAGGCGAAGCACAACATCAACTGCAAGCCCACAGGGACAGGTGGACTGAAGATACATATATTGCCAAATGCAGAATTCCGAAAGACAGTAATTTCATCTATGAAGGTGAATACGTGGGCGTATCTCCAGCATACGGGGCTAACGGAAGAGAGATTTGCCAAGGATATGCATCAGAAAAATTGGAAATTCTCGAAATTTTGCCTGATTAAGACATATTTATTGATCACAAGTCGGCAAGATTTGGATTTCTCGAAAATTTTCCATATATTTGTAACATAGAAACCTGATAAAAGCGGAACCGTCCCAACTTAACCGTTATAAACAGGGATACCGTAGTGGGACGGTGGAAGGCAACCCGAGCGGTTCGCAACCTCGACTCTCGATGAGTAAGTTGGGTGCATCAGGCAAAGTTCTGATGCATAATATGAAATAAAGTTTATACCATATAAACGCGGGGATCATATAGTCAGGTCTAGTATACGAGATTTTCATTCTCGCCACGGTGGGTTCGAATCCCCCTCCCCGTACCAGGTTTAAATACCCGGCCCCTTAGCTCAGTTGGTTAGAGCAGCTGACTCCTACGGATTTGTCCACCGAAACGGACTTTCCTGTGTGGTGTAGTTGGTAGCATAATCAGACTTCGGTGTTTGATGGATCTGGTTCGACACCAGACACAGAAACATAATCAGTTGGTCGACGGTTCAAGTCCGCCAGGGGCCACCACCACGAAAACAACGAAACCGCGTCTGGGTCTTGCGTACTAGCCGCAAGGTTGGCAAACGCCTTCATAACAAAGGGGTTCCGTCGTGTCAGTGATGGGAAGCCAAGGCTGACATTTTTTTAAGACAATGAAAAAGGATTACATAATATTAGGATAGTGGCTCTCCTGCATAGGAGAGTTTCAGAGATATGCTCTCCTAGCTCAACGGTTAGAGCCGCATCCTTATAAGATGAAAGCCCTCACAAGGTATATGTCAGTTCAAGCCTGACGGAGAGTACTAAGTTCATTGAAATATGCCCTTGTGGTGAAATTTGGTAGACGCGAGGGACTTAAGAAAATTTGAGTGCCCCGGTGGAAACGCCGGGAGTAGAACCGCCCTAATTCGGTGTAAGCTAAGTTTTATTATGTATAGCTCAGATTACAGAGCATCAGATTCAATGCGGGTTGGAAGCAAGGGAAGTCCAACGATAAAATATGCCGCTACCGAGCCAATGTTAATAATAGCGAGCGAGTATGCATTTCACAAAACGCTGATGCCGGTGACTATTATAGACAGTGTGTAGAGACTATTACAGGCGGAGCCTAAGTTGAAATATTAATGTGTACGGGTGGAAGCAGACCACATAAAAACTTAATGCTTTAAAAGACATTGATTACTTGCAAGATTTCAATATGGTTAAGATAGAGCCCGGACCACAAACAAAAGAAATGTGCTGACAACGATTCTAAGGTAGGTGTGCACATTTTAAACAAATAATGGCTGAAAATACTGTTATGTGACTATGTATTAGCCTTAACGGCGCTTTTGGGTTAAACAGCAATCGTAACGCGTTATTTATCTTTTGGTAGCGAAAGCTATAGTGGTGAGAAAATCCCTTGGGCCGAAAGGCCCGTACGGGTTCGATTCCCGTCTTGGGCACAATTGAAATATCCCCGTCCTCCCAGACCATGACGTTAAAATTGACTTAGGGGGTTACAGTCCGTATACCTTAAATCGAACCGGGCTTTGCAGAAGCACGTTACTATATCTGCACGTTAATCGCAATGCGATAGTGGCGCCGAGAGCCATGAACACGAACGAGAAGATGTGAATCCGGCACCCTGCCGTGGGACAAGGCAGGGGGAATTGGGGTGTGGTGTAATGGTAGCACTAGGGATTTTGGTTCCCTCGGTTCGGGTTCGAAGCCTGACACCCCAACAAATTTTTGAACATTCAGATTTTGTTCGTATATTTGAACTACTGACATTGATCTTTGAAATATACTGCGGTGTGTCTCTTTTGAACACGATGGCGTGTGGAGTTTTATCTTGGCCGCAGTTACTATGGAAGTCCCACAGCAAAGCGAAAATTCAATTACACTGAATCCGCAAAATGAGACACGCACCGACTTCTGTTTTTTTTGCACATAGTGCAAGGGGTGTTTAGTTTGACGTTAAGGAAGACGTACAGCAAAAAATTTTCACTTTTTATGGTAAAAGGAATGATGTCTTCTGTTTTTTGCCGGAGTAGCTCAGTTGGTCAGAGCACGTGATTTGTAATCTCGGGGTCGTGGGTTCGAATCCCTCCTCCGGCTCAAAGAAGCGATAGCGCCAAAGTTGGCGGGCGCTATTGTGGAGGGTGAAACGGACGATGAGGCAGTAAGTTTTCGGCGTGCCAATACCGAAGCGCCACATAGGTCGTCAATGATGAAGAGAGACGTCTCAAATATATAAACCCGAAACTATATAGGCCGTGGTGCGCAGACGTGTATTGCACCAGTTTGATGAACGGAGCAAGCCGATGAGCGCTGCAGGCAATATTCGGCAAAGGCAAACGAACCTCTTCCTACCAATCCGTTCTGGTAAGAATCAATGGAAGGCGGCCTAGTTTTATAGATTGTGGGGTAGAGCAGTTGGCAGCTCGCCAGGCTCATAACCTGGAGGTCGTCATAAACGGTTCGAATCCTACCCCCGCAACCACATCGCGGATTAGAGAAGTTGGTCATCTCACCGGTCTCATAAGCCGGAGCCGGACAAAATCTGGCCGGGGGTTCGAATCCCTCATCCGCTACAAGTTTAACTTTTAAAACAACATTTATGTACGCTTCAAAAAGAACAATCGGAAGACTTGGCTTGTACACAAAAGCCGTGATCAAAGCGAGTAATCAGCCAAAACATGACAACCGTCCTAACGGTAATGGTAGAAAGACGTATGTTCAGTCTATCAAGGACGAAAACGGCTTCGTAAAGAAGACCCTCGTTCATGTCACTGGATACGACATTTTCAGACTCAAGCGTCACAAGCGCCGCCTAAGAAGGTCAATGGCAAATCAGCCAAGATAGTTTTAACCTCCGCAGATAATTTACGATATCTGCGGAGGTTTTGTTTTGCTAAAAATTGTTCATATATTTGTATCGCTATGGTTATTCAGTCAAAACCCATTACGCCTGAACAGGCAAGAGAAAAGTTCGCAAAAAATATTCCGGACATCATTATTGATGCTATCAACGAACTTATCGTTGAGCATTATTCTCCGATTAAACGTTCGTCTTCTGTTAAACAAGATGAAATTCTTGACAAGGTAAAAGACGTTTATTCAAGGCAGACTGTATTTGACAACAATTGGCTGGACATTGAAGACATTTACTGTTCACAAGGGTGGAAAGTTGAATACGAAAAGCCAAGTTACGGAGATTGCGATTTTGATGCGTATTTCCTGTTTTCCGAGCAGAAAGTTTAATGAAAACGCGCCCAAAAGGTGCGTTTTTAAATGTTGGCAATAAATTCATATATTTGCAATACTATGAAGACAATAGAAATATCGCAGGAAGATTATGATTTCCTGAAAGACTTGCAGAACGAGTTGAACACTCAAACAGATGATGGAAACGCTCAGCCGGTGTATTGGGGCGTCCTTGAAACAAAGGACGTTGCGGTGCCCGATGGCTGCGGAGAAACGTATATCCAATATGACGACGGCAAATGGGATATCCATGAAGCGGTAGAAGTGGTAGAGGACTATATCAATTCGTTGGATGAAAAAGAGCGTGCCGAATGCAAAGAAAATTGGGACGCTGTTGATCATGAATCAATAATCGATGTATACGATTTTATGTGCAACGAACTTAATTGGGACGATTTGTCGCTTTTCGATTATGTGAAAGAAAATTATATCAGTAGATACACCGGTGCTTTTCTCACCAAGAGGGCTTGCCAGAATTACATAGACAAGTACAAATACAACCACAACAATCCCCGTACCTATGCTATGACGGCGTATAGGAACTTCGAGCTTGAAAGGCTTTTGAAAATTCTCCGTGGAATGAAACTTAGTTGAGTAAATTATGGAAAAATTTTTTAAAATCATATTGGAAATTATACTTGGGCTGCTTGCTGCGCTTTTAATTTATGGAATTTCTTCAAAAATGCCCGAAAGTGGTTATGAGCAGCAAGAATATTCAAACAGCGGAGTTTACCAATCGCCATACGATGCGCCTTATGATTCTGACGTGAAGGAAAAACGTGGTAAATTAAGCCGTGGGATTGTTGTCGGTAAAGTATATGCCGGTGGAACACCCATTTATGAATGGGAGTATGAAGGGCACAAATATCTTATGTGCCATGATTTCGGAATGCGTCATTCCGCTTCTTGCCCATGTGGGTGGATTGAAAAATTGCAATAGTATGACAAGAGAAGAAGCCAAATTAAACGCACTTAACCACTACCCAGATTTTGATGGGCCGTGCGACAAGCCAAACGCTTATGCGGACGATTACCGGTTAACGCTTGCTCAGCGTTACGCATATATGCGTTGCTATGACGACATGTTACTGAACAACGACAAATATCAGACAGTTCCCGTGGAACAACTTGACATCCTTGTCGAAAAAGCGAAAGCGTATGATGAGTTTATTGCTGAAAAGCCCATGGAAGTTCCTGCTCTTGGAACAAAGTATGACGCCAACATTCATACGAGAAAAGCATACAAGGACGGATGCAGAAATACAGATAAGAAATACAAGAAACTTGTTGATTATTGCAAGGGCACCCTTTACCTTTGGGGCGTTGAACATGACAACGTTCTTTCCGAGCTTGGTGATTTGTTAAAGAATTTGGAAAAGTAAAATATTCTTCCTATCTTTGCATCAACAAAAAAAAATCATGAAAAAGATTCCATTCAGCATTTTGAATCGTCCCGAAATTGAAGCCGGAAAATATAAGGTGGAAACCGTGGACGGCACGCATAACGTAAGAATTGTTTGCTGGGATGCAAAGGGTCCCGGCGATACAGCTTATATTGTTGGCTTGCAGGCCAAGAAAGGCGAAGATACCGAGAAACTGCAGAAGTATTATGTTGACGGAACCCTCGTTTCCTCAAACGGTACTAGCAATACGGGCAAAAACCTGATTATCGTAACAGATATCCCTTCGCTCAACGAATTTGAAACGGGAGTTAATGAGTGCCTTAACTCCAATTACGGCATTGTTTTAAACAATGACGGAGATGTTGATAAGTTCAAAGCCACCTGCAGTTCAATACTTACGCTTGCAAAGAAAGCCTTTCGCAAGAAAATGATGATTAACGTCAAGATGGTAGAGTATTATGAAGATTTGGATCTTGCGAACAACGCGATTGGTGAACTTACTGTCTGTGGCTACGTGAATAACCGTTCGAGACAGGAAATTGCAGAATGGCTTCATGACGTTCCAATGAGGCTGTTTCATAGCGGTAACGTGAAACTCCCTGTATGGAAGAAGGCTTATGCTGGAACGCATTTCAATGGATTGGCAATCACTTATACTCCTTCCGGAAAGGACTGCCCAAGACTTACGAGCACTGCACTGACAGACTGCTTGTATATTCAGATTGACGAACTTTTTAAACTCCCAATAGAATAAAAATGAACATCGTAGTAGGACTTGCAATTATTGTAGTCATGGGCGCCTGCCTGTATTCTATCATCAAATACGATATCACTGAAAATAAGAAGTAATATGAAAAAGATTGTATTATTGCTGTTGGCTGTTTTAGCCTTGTGTGTTTGTAGCTGTGAAAATCGTAGCGCATACTTAAAAGCCTATGATTCTGAAGGGTATGCGGTGTACGGTAGACGTTTTGAACTTGATGGGCACACGTACATTGAGCTTTGGCGCTCACGGTCTGGTACCTATGATGCTTACACCGGATACGAGCACGATCCGGATTGCCTTATTGAAGACTTGAAATCGCTTAAAAATCAGGGGTTGCTATGAAAAAGATATCTTGTCTCATCCTTCTCCTGATTGGTATTGTTTCCTGCGGAAACTATAATGAAATCCACACAGGCCCTACCGGCGAAGTTCGCCAAGACCTAGAAGTAATGTACCAAAAACAACTCAGGTTCTACAACATCTATCATGACGGAGAGTGGCACGAGTTTGTTTTTAATGCCGGACTTTATGAAGGAGGAATAGCCCACTGGCCGGGCTGCAAATTCTGCAAAGAAAAAAACAAAACAACGAAGTAAGACATGAAAAAGGTACTTGCCATTATTGACGTTCAGAACGACTTTATTACCGGTGCCCTTCCTAATCCGGAAGCACAGAAAGCCGTTCCTAATATCGTAAAGAAAATCGAAGAATTTGACGGCGACTTTATTGTCTGCACGTTCGATACCCACTATGAATGGAGTTACGCTAACTCCAAGGAGGGGCAGGCAATTCCTGAACACTGTATTTGGGGAAGCGACGGTTGGCACCTTGAGAAAAGCGTAGAAGAAGCCATTAAGAATAACAAGAACCACCCTTACGTTCAGGTAGTAATCAAACATACGTTTGGTTCAGTAAAAATGCCTGAATACATTGGCAGCTTTGTCCACGAAGAAGAATTTGAAATCGAGTTCGTCGGTTTCTGCACCGATATCTGCGTGATTTCAAATGTTCTTATCACGAAGGCGTCTTTTCCGAACCAGGCAAACATCACGGTAGATTCTTCTTGCTGTGCAGGACTTACACCGGCGAAACACGAGGCTGCGCTTGAGACTATGCGTTCATGCCTTATCAACGTAAAATAAAAAACCTGAGCAAAACGCTCAGGTTTTCTTTTATCTCAATGCGAATAAATCCCTTCCCCTTTCGTCCGCTTCTCTGAATGAAATAACACTTTGATATCCCAAGATAAGTTCTTTAAACGTTTTCTTCCTGCTTATTTTCTCTTCACATTCTTCGCACAAATCACCGGTGATTTTCCATGGAATTCTATGTTTTTTCCCACAACGCCAACAATGATCTCTGCGAATGCTTCTGTATTCCTCGTCAGATTTCATGAACACTTCCATTTCATCCGTGAAGTGACGTTTCCTACCGAATATTTTTTCATATTTGAGGAGCCTTTCATAATCATCGGTTGACATGTACCGTAAGTCGTAAATATCTTTGTCAACTACTATATCAAAATCGTCAATCGGGGTTATTACGGCTCCACCGCCTGAAAAATCATTGTGAAGAGTGAGGTCGATTTTTCTATTCATCATGTTTGAATACGCTTCTCACTTTGCTAAAGAAACTCTTCTTGGGGTTGTTTTTCTTCATAGACTTATCTTCTGAATATGCTTCTACAGGAAGCACAATCTCACCAGCCGCAATAGAGAACTCGGCCTTGTTTTTCTCGTTAATCTTGTAGGTTTTGAGGATTTCCACAAGCTGTTCAGAAGACTCGGGAATGGTAATTTCGGACGTAGGCTCGTAGCCCTTTTTCTCCTTGTACTGCTCAACCATCTTGTCAAGCGTCAGGTCACAGTATTCGTCCACCCAATCTCCGAGGAAATAGAATCTGTCGGATACGGTTGTGTTGTTCTTGAATACACCGAACAGGATAGGATCCTTGTCACGGCGCTCTTTTTCAATCTTCCTTTCTTCCTTTCCTGTGTAGTCGGTAAACACCACATAGAACTGATCAAAGATGTCTTTCGTTTTCTCGACCACATCCACGAGTTCGTCAGGGACTTCCCTCATGTATCGTGACAGTTCGATAATCTTGACAGTCTTGTCCGCCACGTTTTCAATGTAGTCTTCCACAACGTCTTTGTAAACATATGTGGTAATACCCATTTCGATAAGTTTCTCTTCCTTTACCAACGTGTCAGCGAGGAAACAGAGTTTCTTAAAAGACTCCACCTGCCCAAGCTTCTGATATTTGTCGGCAAGTTTAATGAAAACGTCGAAAGAATTTTTCAGAGCCTCAACAGTAATAGTGTTTTTGGCACCCTTCAAATAATCGAAATACTGACTGGGAGTAATAGCCGCTTTTTGCTCTTCTTGATTTTTTTCCATAATGTTTTATCTGTTACTAAACTTTTGCTGTGATTTCAAAATTGGAAATAATGTTGACGGTTGTTTTCAACTCGTCCTTCTTCTGTTTAATTTTAGCCCGTCTAACCCATTGATCGACTTCCCACTGTGCCCTTTTCTTCGCTTCCTCTATTGTTCCGAAATACTGGCAAATCCAATCGAGCTCACCTTCGTCTTCCCACCATCCCCACAAGCGCTTCCAAAACAACCCGCGCTTTTGCTCAAGCACATATACCACGTCTTCTATAATGGTTTCGTTGTCTTTTTCGGACAGTTCTCTTTCAACAATTTCAGTTATCCTGAACGTAAATGTTTTTTCCATAGTCAAATATACTAAAAATTAAGCCCTTTCAGAATTTTATTAAATTCCGTTTTTTTGGCTGTGAGTTCTGCAATATTTGCTTCTATTTCATTAAGCCTGTCCGTCGCACTGTTACGGATATCGTCCTCCTTCCTTCTCTTGTATTCATCTTCCCCTTCAGCCAGCTTCAGCCAAAAATACGTAGTCCTGTAAGTGCTGTTGTTGAATGCCTGCAGTTCTTGAATTTCACTGTCGTCGTAGACGTACACCTTCGCGTTCCCCAAGTCAAATCCTTCTTCGGTAATCTTATCCGTGGGAAGATAATCCTTAATGAAAGCCTGCGTATGGACAGGCACATATTCTTTTCCGAATTTGCTGAGAATGTCTCCGTTCCAATCCATTCTCTTGTTATATTCTTCTACGAATGTTTTGATTTTCTTTTCCATATCAATCACTAGCTTCTTTTTTTTCATACCACAAATAGCGCAACCTTGAAAATATATTTCGATAGTGAAAGGTTCCGCATACAGGGCAACGGCAATATTCATGGCTTATTCCTTGGTAAAACTCCTTTGGATATTCGGCAATGAAAACCGTTTTACTGTAGCTAAATCCGTCGTCTCCCCGTTTGCATGTCCGGCACACGAACATATGCTTTTCTTTTTTTACCTTCTTCGGAGGAATTGTTTCTACTATTTCCATACTGCCAATCAATTATCTCAGGCTTATTTTCGCCTGTTCTTTTTTTCTTTTTCTTTTTCGATTTGCTCTCGCAGTTCCTCCATTGCCTTTTTAGCTTGCTCCATTGCTTCAGCCGCATCAAAGATATCCCTTGATACGCCGGAAATCGTAGAATCTACGCTTTCAAGCGTGTCAAGAATGTCTTCAATGTCCTTGCACCGTTTGTATTTCCTTTCTCCAAGGAGCATTGAAACCGTTTCTTCAAGATCGGAAGGAACTTCGACTACCTTGAAAATTTCATATCCTTTTTCTTTGTTTGAATCTTCTACGCTGGCAAGGATTTTTTTTTCGGTAAGGCCCTTGTCAAAATAGTAGTCAAACGAATGGACGTGGTAAACTCTTCCGTCTTCTTTCTGGCAAATAACGAGTTTCATACTTATTTTGAATAAAAGTTCATAAACGGTTCAATGCTGACGATTCCGAAAAACGGCTTCTTAATTCCCTCGTATTCGCTACTGCACGTTTCAGGGATGACTTTCATAAGAAAACCCATCTCGCTGGTTCCGTCGGAATATGAATAAGGGTCTTTGCACTCCTGCTTTTCGAGATGCTGCTTTACGATTTCAGAGACAATGTGCGGATCGAAGTCGAACGGAAATGAAGTCCACCCTTCTTCATTACCCCAGCCAAGACAGAATTTTCCATTTTCCGTCTTTTGGTACGAGATACCGCTTTTCCCTACGCCGTGCATGCCGATAGCTAAACGAATAGCCTGTTCCAGCTGTTCCATACTGCCGGATACTTCAAAAATTTGATCACTTGAAAACATATCTTATTCTGCGTAAAAATAACTTTCGATAACTTTGTAAGGCACATCCGTAAACATGTGCGGAACCTCATTGATACGGTCTTCCTCTTCAAGCATTGCAATGAATTCTTTATCGCTAATCTTGGGACAGAACTCATTTTGTACTCCAAGAATCTTTTGCGTAATGTTCTTTTTGAGGTCCTCTTCGTCAATGGCGCCAATAAGAACTTTGCGCATTCCGTACGTGGAGAAATATACATCAATTTCAAATACTTTGTACATCATTTTACTATATCTTCTGGCCAAGGTTTATTATTGTCATACCAATTGTCGCAGTACCGATAGTGGGTAACTTGCCTGTTGTTCAATAGTCTGTCGCTCTGCGTTTTTAAGTCGTCGCATGGATTTTCAAGACATTGCCATAGCGTTTCTCCTAGCTCATCGTACCACACGAGTTTCTTGCACGTGATACACTTGTGAAGTTTTCTCACCGGTTTTAAAGGGTGTTTCAGAAAATGCCCGCCTATAGCCTTCAGCTCCTCATCGGTGATTTCGTCATACGGCTTTTTTAACAGCGCTTTCGTAAATCTCATGGTGCCACAGCTCTTTAAACGTTTCTTCGTAACTTTTCGTAATACTCGTCAAGTTCACGATAGAACTGGTCGTGAAGTTCCTGATTGAATTTTGGATAGTCCTTCTTGAACTTTTTCATTGGCTTTACTTGGAGGCTTTTGATAAACTCCGCATTGAACATAATTTTTCCCGCGAGTTTCTGTTCCCAAACGTGGTCTCTCCAACCGGCCCATTGATTTACTATTTCATCGTATTCTCCCGGATCATCAAACTTCTCTCCGAACATATACAGTATCTCGCCGATAGGCTTGTCAGTATAAATTGCAATCCCGTCGTCGATAAAGTCGTCCTCCACGAAAATCTCATATTCGGTTCCAAATATTTTCTTGCAGTTCCTGGGGCTCATAAGGGTCCCGTTCCATCTGCACCACTTTTCCTTGTCTCTGAATTCTATCATTGCTTTTTAATCTCCCTTCCGCTAATTTTGCCCAACTTATAAGTCCTGACGGGCCAATACTCGAAATTGGTAACCTTGCAGTCCTTAAGCCCATTGTATACGGATATATAGCGAAACACTTCAGCCCGTCCATACTGGGTGGCCTGATTGACGACGATAGAACCTTTGCCCTGAATGTATACCGGAACGCATCCTTCAAAGCATTCAATGGTACCGGTGTCAGTGTACCGTACGCCGTCAATCTCATATTCAATGGAGAACCCGTATACGGTTCTGTCCGTCGCACAAGACATGGCTAAAATGCCGAACAAGGCAATGAGCAAAAATTTCTTCATATCTAAATTGTTTTCCTTTCCGCAAAGATAGGAAGATTTTGCCTATTTTCCAACCTTGAGATGCTCAATAAGATGTTTCAAACCCGATATCAGGCCGGATTCATACCTGTCGTATTGATCAAGCTTTTCGATTTCTCCCTCAGCCCATTCAATAAGTTCCTTTTTGCTTACATAGCCTGGCATGACTTTATTTTCCGACAATGTGCCACTTTTCAATGCCCCCTCTTTCAACGGACGCACTTTCCCGTTTTCCGCCTTATATTTTTTAAAGTAATCCATCGATAAAACTTTGTACATTTACGCTGCAAAAATACGAATAAGAAATAATAATTCCAAATAATGATAGCAACCAATTGGGAAGAAATACTGAGACAGGAACAGGAGAAAAAGAAAGCAATAGAATATATGAAAGAAAACCCGATCACAAGAGAACAGGCGGCGGAACAAATAAAAAAATTGAAAAATAAAAATGAAACAGTATCGCTTTGACTATATCAAGGATTCCGTAGATAAATTGGAACCAAACATACCAAGGACATTGGAGCTTATTGAGGGACTAATTCCGTTTGGACTCCTACAATATCAGCGAATGACGGATCCGTATGGCGACATCGTTGAAAATTTTGAAAATTGGTACAAACAAAGGCATGAATACTGCATAAAACTCGTTGAAGAATATAAGAACGGACGGTAGATTTGGATATCTCGAATATTGTCCCTATCTTTGTGCTGTTTAACTTTATAACCGAAGGATATGTTCTATTGGCAAGAAATGACTATGGTATTCAAAATCCCCGGCAAGGAAAGAAGCCGGGTAATGAAAGTAAGCGGCTGTAAAAGACTGCTCGACGGATTCATAGGCGTACTGAAGAAATATCCAGAGGCTGAGTTCGTATCTTTCAACGGATATCCCGTAAAACAGAAAGCATAAATGATATGTTTGGCGAAAATTTATTGATAACAATCTACGGCATTATCTCAATGGTTTTAATTGGCTTAGTGTTCTTTTTGCCAATTATTATAACGGAGTATAGGATTAGAAAAAGGAAAAAAGAAAATCCAAACTATACAGATTTGGATGCGTTCAATGAGTTTTTTAAGTAGGCAACAAGTATATAATTCCTTAAATGATATATCCCATTCTAACGAATTTGTTAGAGCGGGATTTTTGTATATTTGTAAAAACCTCTTGGAATGAATAGAATACTTCAACAAGCCAGGAATGCTACAGCAGAAGGAAAATCCGTCCAAAAATACCACCAATATAAAAGATATGATGTGGAGCACGGATTTAATGGCGAAGACACAATCAGCGCGGAAGAAATAAAAGCCCTGTGCTTTTCAGAAAATTCTAAATGCGAATACTGTGGAAGCACCGTGGATCTTGGAGTGGACAGGAAAAGCAACGCTCTGGGGCATACAAAGGAAAACGCCGTATGCTCATGCAGAAAATGCAATATAGCGAAGGGAGACAATTTCACCTATGAAGATTTCAAGGAAATCACAAGTAAATATAAAATTTTAAACAACACATTTATGACTAGCAGACTTACAGAAGTAAAAACAATCGATGAACTATCCTGCCTGAAGTTCTCACCGAAGAACAGGGCGATCAACCCGAAACACGTACAGGAAATCGCAAAGAGCATGATAAAGAACGGATACAGGATATTGGACAACACAATATTCGTGGACGCTAAAACACTGGTTGTGCTTCGCGGGCAACACCGAGTAGCAGCCGCGCTCGATGTATATGCGAAAACCGGTGAACTGGTACCGCTTGAAATCGTGTTCAAGGATATGGACGGAGACCAGGAAATCTCCAACTATGTCATGGGTGAGGAAATCAACAGGAAAAACTGGGATATCTCCGATTTCGTCAGCTCATATAGGGGAACGCTCGAATATGAAAAACTAATTAAATTCATGGACGATAACGGCGTAAATGACTATAAGTATCTTATGCATATCCTGAGAGGAATCAATAAGAAAAGCCTCTCAACCGGCCTTGACGTCAGCGATATCCCAACAGGACAGATGATAATCGACTTTATCAAGAGCGCGTATGGAGTGAACGCGTTTGATAAAACCAATGAAGAAGCACTCGTCCATGCTCGTAATCTGTTCACTGCATTGAGATACTTTTTTGAAGGAACAACAAAGTCATCAAGCCGACAGGACGCACTGAAGAAAGTCAGGATGATAAACAACTATATGGAAAGCAGGAGCCGTACACTGTTCGACTACGCGCCATACTTCAAGAAATGGGTGAGCAAAGGTATCAATGACTTTATGGCAAAACACGATATGAAGGTCCCAAATGCGGAAAATATCGTGGATATTATCCTTAACTGTATAGAAGATATGAACAAATGCCTTCTAAAGGACCAGGCTAAGGCAGAAGAAAATGAAAAGAAATTGTCTGTGAAGAAAAAGCCGATAGTCGCTGAATAAATTTACACATATCGTAAATGATATATCCCATTCCGGCACATTTGTTGGGGTGGGATTTGTATTTATTGTATATGGCGAAAATAAGAAAAGATAAATTAATCCGTTTGATATCAGAGTCTATAAAGAAGGCCCTGAATGAGTCCTATAATGCAAAAGTAAAAGAAATACCGGGCTCAACAACATCCGTAGAGGTTAATATACCTATTGTGTTTTCTGACAACGCACATTCAAGGACAAGACAAAATACGAGGGGCATTAACAACGATATGGCAATTTCGCTAGTCAAGCAAGTCCTTCCTTCTATATTGAAAGCAACCGTTAATAACAAGATAACCAAGACGCAGGACGGAAAACCATTCTTTAACGTCGCAGATAAACAAAGCTGTGCTGTAGTCGGATGTACAATGGAAGGAACAGGAACAAATGATTTGAAACAGTTTATCACGATAAGAACTGTCTATTTTATGGATCAGTACCACACACTTGACACAAGTAAAACAATATTTTTCGTTAATGAAAATAATCCGAGCGATAAGTGGGAAGATGCGGTGTATTATTCAACACAATATGCCAATTCATATCAGCAATATAGAAACTATGAAAAAACTCTCGACCCTGAACATATGAAAGAATACAACAAGGAAAAAAGAAACCAAATGAACCAAATGTGGTCTCAGAGTAGAGAAAAAGAGCCTGACAGACTTGGAAAAGACTATAACAGGGCAGACCAAGAAGTAATGAAAAATAAAAACTTGGAAAAACAAAGAAACGGAATGGCGGTTCCAGAATATAACTTGAACGGAGCAGCCTCAGCCGCCGACAACAGAATCCTTACGAAAAGAGGCCCCAATGGAACACTGAGGGGAATAGATAGAAAAAGGAAAAAGGCTAACAAAATTTAATAAGTGAATAAGGTGGACAGAAATGTTCACTTTTTTTATTGTAATTCGATAATAAATTCGTCAATTAATTGGTTTTCAGAAAGTGCCGAAAACCGCCTTCCGGACTGCCCCGCATGCGAAATTTCTCCAAAATTTTAAAAATTTTCAAAATTTTCCCCAAAAAAAATTACAAACTATAACTATGCCCACATGGGGCAAAAAAGATAAATCATAACTATTTCTCACGATTTAGTTATGAATTATTATTTTAGAATTATTCTATATTAAATAAGTTATGAATTACATTCGTTCGGATTTATTTTCATTAAATAATATATGAAATACATTTGTTCTGATGTAATTTTCGGGTTTATTTATGAAGTTATTTTTTTTTAAAAAGTATGTGATGGAGTCTACTCTCCCGTCGCCTTTTCGTAGGTCGGAGTATACTCTCCTATTACGATCAAACGTCCAGCCCTTTTCGGGTTGCTTTTAAAACCCTTATGAAATATATTTCAGTTTACGGCGGATCTCTCATAGTTCATACGTTTTTTGTTGATGCAAAGTTAGGAAAAAAAACTGTAATTTCCAAATTTAAAATGCATAAAGGTACTCAATCGAGTACCATAGAAAACCCCCTGCGGAAAGATCCGTAGGGGGAGAAACAAACAAAAAGTATTATGAAAACAACTGTATTTTATTTCTTATATTGGTTCAGGATATTGGTAATGATTTCTACGGCTTCGTCGTAATCAATTACATTACCTGAATGTGTATAACCATGTTCATTAAGAATTCTTTCTGCTTCAGCTTCATTGGCGAGTTTTCTGTTGAGTTCGTCAAGGGCATATTTGTCTTGGATTTTTTTAATGCTGTCCACGACATTATCTGGGATAGAAAAATATTCCATAATATTTTATTGGGGTATAAATGTACTCAATCGAGTACCTACAGATAGGGATAGAGGTTTTCTTCAAGCCATTTTTCGTCGTCGTAGTTTGCGAGCATATTTTCCATTTCCTGCAGGAGTTCTTCGGGTGATTCTCCGTCTACGAGCTGGCTTGCGGGGTTTGGTGTGTTGGCGTAGGCGTCGAGTGCCTGTTGCCCATTAGAATAGTACCTGTTGCCCGTATTGACCCATTTGTTTGGCTTATTGGAAATGCCGAGTTCCATTTCCGTATTGAACAGCATGAGTGCCCAGTGCCGTTTTCCTGGCGTTGAGTCAAGGAATGCGTTTGCGACTGTTTCCTGAAGTGTTTTAATATCTCCTTTCATATCCTACATCCTCACGTATCTCTTATACACTTCCTCGGCTTTTTCATAAGCCGTGCACCGTCCAACCACACGGAGGTCTTCAATACGTTCATTGGATACCCCAAGGAAGTCCGTTTCGGATACGTGGCGCACCTGTGCGAAAGCGCCCATAGTGTCCTCGACAACCATAACATCCTCGCGTTCTGCGCCGTTCTGCGGATATTTCCATTTAACTACGTCAAGAAAATTCATATCTAAATATTGTTTTATTATTGATTCATTTTTTACAATGCAAAGATATGAATTTTTATCTCAGATACAAAATTTCAGGATCAAGGGTGAAAATAGATTTGCAAATGTCAATTATTTTTTTATATTAGGCAATATATCTCTCATCCTTCGTCGTAGGTACTCATACGAGTACCATATAAAAAGAAAAGCCCGCCGTAAGGCGAGCTTATCAAGAATATGAGAAAGGCTTTATAAGGCTATTTTTTCGTATTTTTCAGCCCACTTGCGAGCTTCGGGGTTGTCGAACACATACTCCCAACCGTGGAATTCGTTGCCCGTATGGAAATTGCCGGGTGAATACCAACCGCTGCTTTCCCAAGTACCCACTTCAATCCCCTTTGTCTTGAGGAAATTGTCTGCTTCGGCTCTTTCCTCTTCAGAAATCAAGTCCACATCACTGTTGTCCTTGCCGGGGAAATCCTCTTCATCGCTTTCATCGTACTCTTCGTCCCATACGGAGTCAAACCAATCGGAAAAGCTCTCTTCAGTCCTGTCTGCTGCTACCGCTTGTTTCCAAAAGTCTTTGTATTCGTCCTCTCTTTTATACCTGTCACGCAGATACTCAAGCGATTCCACGCTAACGGGGCGAATAACATCAAATGAGGAGGCCATAACTCCGTCCTCAATACGAGCAATAAAAATCTCATTGTTGTAGATACCTACAGGAACGTTTTTAACCATAATATTTCTATTTGTTTTTCTTAATGCAAAGATAGGTATTATTTTTTTATTTTCAAAATTTATTTTTTCAGGACTGTCACGTCTGTCTATCAGGATAGGAATATTGCATAATATAACAAAATATCTGAAATATGCAAATTTATTTTAGGTTATTAAAAAATTTTATTTGTTGGTTCATGGGCTGGTTGGAGTGTACTCTCCCGCCCGCTTTTCGTAGATCGGAGTATACTCTCCTACTACGATCAAGTCGTTCAGCCCTTTTCGGATTGCCTTTAAAATCCTTATAGCCTATTTTCTTTCTTTACGGAGGGTCTCTCATAATTCATACGTTTTTGTTACTGCAAAGATAAGAATAATATTTTTCATATCCAAATTTATTTGCTATTGGAAATGTCGATTTTTTTATTATATTAGGCAATATAGACTAAGCCTCAGGTCATGATGATTTCATGGATCCAGATGAAGATCTCGAGACCTACAGTACAGCAGAATATTGCTTAATATAAAAAAATTTTCGAGAAATGCAAATAAAAAAGCACCTTTCTTCAAGGTGCTCTCATTAGTTTATTTTTGCCGGCGCGTTTTAGTTTATTGCCGTTATTTTATTTGATATTTGATTGCATAGTCGAAGAACTCACCGGGCTTTACGCCTTTTCCGCGCCATTTTCCGTCACTGTCAATCTGCATTATTCCAAGTTTATTTTGGCTATTTACAGCGCGTTTGAACTCCGCCACGGTAGAGAACTCAAACCGCCCGCCATTAGTCAAATAAACGGCATACGGCTTATAATTCAATACCGTGTTAGGCATATTCTCTCTGAGAACAACACCCTTGTATTTGGTCACTGATTTCATATATTCTCATTAGTTTCTATATGCAAAGGTAAGCATAATAAATGAAATTTCCAAATTTATTTGCTATTGGAAATGTCGATTTTTTTGTTATATTAAGCAATATGCCATGCAGGCGCTGCGGCGTCGTTCAGGATGCTGAGGCAATAAAAAAAACGCCCCGATTTCTCGGGGCGTCTTAGTTGATGGCGTGGTACCAACTACATAGCGTTGGACATGGAATCCTTGACAGCCTTCTCAAAGAGTTCACGCAGCGTAAGCTTGTCGTTCTTCTTGAGTTCATTGTACATTTCCTGAATGTCGAGTTCAATCTCGATTCCGGATTTCTTTTCGTAGTGGGCAATGTACGTCAGGACGGTTTTCCACCCAGCCATGAAGGTTTTCGTATCCTTGACGTCGCCGTAGAGGTCGTCCTCCTTGATAGACACCTTCGCAGGCTTGTCGGAGTCATTGTTCTCATTGGCCTTTTCACGTAGCTTCAGAATCTGCTCGTTGCCCTTTTCCTCCCATTGCTCTCCGTATTTCTTGCGGGCGGCGGTGTAGATACGTCTGACTTCGGTGCCGCCGATTTCGCCGTTCTTCATCATTTCGACGATACGCGGGTCGTAGTCGAGGCTCTGCAGGGCATAAGTGATAACGCCAGGGTTCTTTCCAAGCATTTTCGCGACGTCGGCACGAGAGTACTTTTGTTTGCCGTCTTCATCAGTGATTTCGAGGAGACGCTTGCAGACCATTCCAAGCTCAATGTCATTGAACTTCTTTCCCTCATTACGCATGAGCTGCTGAACAAAGAGTTCGTCGTCAGATAGATCACGAGGCAACAGATTGGCCTTGATAAGCCCGACATCCACTCCGTCGTTAATGAGCTTCTGAATGGCCCGGTAGCGGCGCTCGCCGTTAACCAACAGGTACTTTTTGCCATCCTCCCTGATTTCCTTTTCGTCCAGTGGAATAACAGACACGGCTTCGAGAAGCCCCTGTTCCTTAATCTGGGCGGCAAGTTCGTCAATGTCGCCGAAGTCGATTCGCTGATTGAAGCCGTCCATCACCTTGATCTCGGACGGATTGATTTCCTTGTAAATAATGGAGTTGGAATTCTTTTTCATATTACTTTTTTGCGTTTAGTTTAATCTTGAAATTCTTTTTCACTGCAGGCTTCACAGCCACGACAGTTTCCTGTTCGTTTCCGCCCTTCAGGGTGTGGCGGTAAGATTCAGTACCGTTAGATATAGTGACGTCGTACACGTAGTGGGCCCTGAGTTGCTTTGCAATCTCGTTGGCTTCGGATTTAGTCCACAGATAAAGAGGGCCACCAGTGGTTTCATACCAATTACTGTCACAGTTCTGAATGTACCGGCCAGTCTTGTTAATCTTGATTGAATACAGGCTGTTCATATCTTGTGCAAATATATGAATAAAATTTTATTTTTCCAAATCGTAGATTTCACGCAACTGCTTGTAAATTTTGCCGACAACTTCAGGAGCGTCGAAGCCGTCCCAATGGGTTTCGTCAAAGTAGCCCTTCATCGATTCCCCGATAACCTCGACAGCATTTTTTTTGTCGTCGTATAAAATAGCGTCGATTCTTTCCTTCGCGCAGTCGCCGTAGTTGGTGAAGATGGCACGAATGTCCACATCGTCAAACAGTACGCTTCCTGCCCCATGCTCTTTCAAGAGTTCGAGGATAGCCTGGCAGCAAGAAAGTACTGCGCCCTTGATGTACAGAATGTAGTGATTTTTTTCGGGGGTAAAGTGGAGTTCCATGTTATGCTACAAATTCTAAGTCCAGTGAATATTCGATACCTTTGAGGCAGTAGGAGAGGGCGTCTTCGTAAGGGATCCCCTGTTTCACAAGATCCCTTACGTAGTCGGCGTCCTGTTCGGTGTAGGTTACACCTTTCATACGGTCAGGTGCCTCTGACTCCAAATCCCGTATGATTTTCTTCGTTTTCATTACGCAGCCTGAAGATATTCGGTTGCAGTTAGGAACAGGGACTGATTCACGTCAATGTCCTTCGCGGCGCCCTTAATCGGACGGGCCTTGCGGTTCTTGCCAGTCTTGGTCTTGCCCAGGGTGAAGTCACCCGTGATAACCTTTTCCTGCAAGACGTTGAACACGTTCCACAGGCTGTCACCTTCGTCTTCCTTGCGGACGGGCTCGAGGATACCGTCAATATCCTGATTGTCCACCTTGAGTTCGTCCCAGTCTTTCATACCCTTGCGGATAGCGATAGCACGCAGGGCGAGTTCACGCTTTTGTTCGATAGTCAGGTTTTTCGCCTGCATGTCGTTGATAACGGCAACCTTCTGCTTGGTGAGTTCGATACTCTGAGCCACGATTCTCATAAGTTCCTCATAAGAATAGTTGATGTGGCGGAGACGGAAGGCGGTAAACTCCTTGTCACAGATAATCAAGCCGTTGCTGCAGATAAGACGGTAGATTCCCGCCATAAACTTGAAGCTGTGGAAGCCGTCGTGGGAAGTGGACACGACAATGCGGGGGAAGGCGTCGATTTCGCCATTTTCGTTCGTCAGGAACACGTCGGGATTCTGGAACGCGACAGTGTGGAAACTACGAACGTTGGTGCGCTTGTTCGGCCGCTGCTGCTTGCACTCAGTGACGCCCCAGCCGAGCTTGGCCATGTCGTCGATAAGCTGCTCCGTGCTCGAGAACGCGTAGCGTTCGGAAGTGTTCGGGTTAGTCTTGTCCGTCGCGAACACGAACGGAGCGGTCTTGCGGATTTCGTCCTTGGACATGAGGGGGCAAAGCTCTTTGGCTTTGAAACTAAGCATTACGTCTTGCATAATTGTATGGGTTTTAAATTTCGTCTAAAAGTCTTTCTTTAATGGCACCGTAAGTGTACCCGCGGTCGTTGGAGAAAACGATTTTCTCATTTTCGTCATATTCCTCAAGGTACTTGATAAATTCTCCGACAGTGCAGGTGTATTCCTCGACCTGTTCGGGCGTGTACCCGTCTCTTGTAGTTTCTAAGATAACCATATCTCGTTTCTTTTTGCAAAGATAAGAAGAATATTTTTAATTTCCAAATTTATTTGAAATATTCTTTCAAAATTTCTTGGATTTCGCGTTCGGCGCTGAGCCCTTCAAGCTCGCTTTCCATATAGCCCCAATCAAACATTTTGCACACAATCGCGTATGCGGCTTGTTCTATTTTCTCTTCCATATTCTCTTGTGTTTTTTCTTGATACAAAGATAAGAATAATATTTTTAATTTCCAAATTTATTTTAGCCATATATGAAAAAGGTACTCAAACGAGTACCTTATGTAATGGCGTTGGCTGTTTTTTAGTACGCCCAAGGATCCGGTTCGTCCTCGTGTCCGCTTCTCGGTCCGCCTTCAATGCAATCCTCATCGTTCGGCTCATAGAAGACTTCCTCGTGTTCCTTCAGGTATTCCGCAACCTTGTTCATGTTCTTTGCAAGTTCTTTCTCATAGAAGTCGCCTGTGTCGTAAATGTCACGCATAGTGCTGTACGCCGGGCAGTATTCCTCGAGAAATTTGTCGCAGGACCATAGCATATTGAATTCGCTGCCGTTGTAGTACCGCACGGTGTCCCCGTCATTGTAGAACCGATAACAGATACGGTTCATAGCGCGGATGATTTCTCCACCAAGCCTTTTCGAGTTTCCGCTCCACGGAACAAACCGCTCCCGCATATCGTTCCAGAACTTCTTGTTTTCGGGCGTCAATCCGCCCCAGTTGTCTGCATAAATAGCCATAATAGTTTCTTTTACTGTTATGATACAAATATAGGAATAAAAAATTAAATTTCCAAATTATTTTGAAATTTCAGATATTTTGTTATATTAGACAATGTATCACCTTGAGCAAGCAGGCGGCTCTCCCTGATAATCTCGAAAACAGACAGCGGATACAGTTTGGACTATTGCTTAATATAAAAAAAATTCTGAGAAAAGCAAAAAAAAAGTGGCACTTTCGTACCACTTTCTTTAGGGGCTTTGGCTCTTACTCTTTCGCGAGAGTTGCGTTGTAGGCACACAATACGCTTTCCTCGCCCACTTCCTCGGCGACTTGCGCAAAAGCCTTGCGCCGTGCTTCGCTTTCGGATTTCGCCGTGACAGTCACGGTTTCGGTGCACACGAAGTCCACACTCACGGTGTACTTCCTCGGAACGCGGTGGAAAGCCGCCCACCCAACCACGCGTCCTGCGTGCATAAGGAGGTAGTGCCTACGCTTGCCGTGGCGGAACGCGTACTCGCTCGTGGCTTCAGACACGTCCTCAATGTTCGGACGGAGCACGTCAAACTTGTCAGCGAGGGTAACCTTCAGTTGGAGGTTTTCGGGGATTTCGGTAACTTCTTCAGTGATACCGTTCTTGGAGAGGGCGACGAGGTTGAACTGTGCCCAGTTAGCGGTTTTACCGCTCAGAATGAATGTCTTCATATCTCTTTGTTTGGGTTGTTGTTTCTGAATACAAAGGTAAGAAAAAAAATTGGATTTTCAAAATTTATTTTATGATTTCTTCAATCTTTTTGAAGGCGGAATCCGAGAGCTGTTCTTTGCATGCTTTAACGTAAGTGTTGAGGACACTATAAAGATAGTTTTCAGAAAACCAATGGATCGGAATGGTGATAACGTCCCCATCATCGTTCCGCCCAAGCAGTTTTTCGTCAGCAGTAACACCACGGAGCATATAGTAGTTATCGTGAAGTGTTGGCTTATTGAACCCAATGATGCTTTTTGCGTTCTCGAGTGAAACACAAGTTCCACCAAAAAGCGTAATCTGATGTCTAATAGCCTTAATTTTTTCTGCGTTTGTCATATTGCCTTTCCTATTTCTTTGTACAAAGGTAGTAACAATTTTCCATATTTCCAAATTTATTTTCATTTATTTTTCATGTATGCAGAGCCCTGTCCAGAGGCGCCGCACGCTGGCGGCTTATATTGCTTAATATAAAAAAATAATTGGCATATCCAAATAAAAAAGCACCCACGGAATCCGTGAGTGCCATATAATGTACTCAATCGAGTACCTATAAAAGAAAAGGTACCATGTTGGCTAAAGCAATCCGCCCCACTTAAGGGTTTCACGGGAATAGACGTGTTCAGTCCAACCGCCCGTAAAATGTACGAATTTGACTTGCGGATATTTCGTGAGGATTCTCTTTGCGGCGAAAGCCATATTGCCCACTTTCATATCCTCCACCTTTCTAATGTTTATGGTAAGGTAGTCGGCACTTTCGGAGAGTTCCAATGCGCCAGGATGAACGTACACACCTTTGTAGTTCTTTTCAAGGATTTTGCAAACCCCGTCTAAAATTTTCTGTTCCATATCAGTATTCTATGTTTTCAATTCTAATGATTTCCCTTACAAGCCGTGAGAGTTGGCTGTAGGCGATTTTGCTCTTGCAAACTCCGCCTTTCATCTTTTCCAAATCCCACCAACCCAAGTTGAATGTGATTTTGTATTCGGTACCATTGTACCGCTCGCTCTTGATAGTGTCGGATTCGTCTTGCTTATACAAGTCTTGTTCAGCAAGGATTCGGAAAAGTTTGTCTTTAATGTTCATATTCCTTTCATTTTCTATATGCAAAGGTAAGAAAAAAAATTCATATTTCCAAATTTATTTGCTATTGCATATATCGTTTTTTTTCTTATATTAGACAATATACAACAGTACAGAACAACAGGAGCCCCTGTAGAACGACTCGACGTCGCCTGCTATTACATTGCTTAATATAAAATAATTTTCGAAAAAAACAAAAAAAAGCCGCACTTTCGTACGACTTTTTCTCTTTTCTCTTAATGCTTTAATCCCTATTCGGCATTTTCGTAGTCAGGGAAAAGACTTTCCCCATATTCCTTTTCGTATTCGTAGTCCACGACACCCTTTGCTTCCGCAATGGCTTCGTCAATATCGTAGAACCCCCAACAACTGTCAATCTCCTCATCACCCTTGAACGTTCGGAATCCGTAAACTTCACCGCAACAATAGGCGTCCAAAGTTTTGATTTCTCCATCAAGGCATTTCGTTACCTTGTCACGGAGGCCCTTGCAGTTCCGCTTGTAGCCGTAGACCTTTTTCGCCTTTTCAATGTCGCAGACAATAACCCCGTAAAGTCCGCTATCCCAAGGACAGCCAAAGGGATTGGTTTCTCCCGTGCGCACGGTTACACCGCTATGGTCGTACATCCACACTTTCAGATAGATATACTTTTTCCCGATAAGTTTCCACGGGATAACGGAATCGTAGATATTCCCGCCGACTTCCTCAATGAGTTCCTTGATGTCGTGCCCGTCAAAATCGTACCGCCGATGATTGGAATAAATCGTCCCAAGATTATCCCAA